>Ga0206130_10000220_pt1 | contig 100058 bp, 105 predicted proteins | sample Helgoland_Spring_9_FD_148637 | JGI IMG/M metagenome (GOLD analysis project Ga0206130, IMG submission 148637) | Pelagic subsurface seawater microbial communities from Kabeltonne, Helgoland, North Sea - Helgoland_Spring_Bloom_20160512_1 | ecosystem: Environmental > Aquatic > Marine > Epipelagic...
TGCCACCGAAATAACTTTCATCGACTTCAATCTCCCCGCTGAAAACTGTGTCTGCTTACTGTTCAAGGTGATGCGCAATGATCTCGCGTAACCGATGGAAATAATAAGCTCCTGTTTTGAAGTTTACACCAACAAGTGAGGCCGCGCATCTGGCTGTCGTTCCCGCTACAAAATGTTCTTGCAAACGATCCTGTTTATGTTGGCTTAAACGACTCTTTCTCATAGTATCCATGATAACACCTTTTATACGTTATCTGGTACAGCCCTTTATCTTTATCTCGTTGCTTTTCAATCTTCTTTTTAGGTTTAAAGGCCCAAAACATGACCCCGATGAAAAGCACCAAAAGGATAACAACAAAATTCTCGTGAAGCAGCTCAATTATCAATTTTCACTTTCGAAACCCGTTATGATAAAACCTACTGTGGCGCAGGCTCTATCAAAAAAGTTAACAGCGTATAGCGTTCCCCTGCTGTCACGGGCAATACCTCGTGAAGCATTGAGCAAGAAAAAACAACGGCACCACCACGCGGCGGCTGAAAGAGCTCTTTCCCATATTCTGGGAATCGCAAGTCGCCGCCCTCGTAATCACCCGTATTAAGATTGATCGTAATCGCATACTTACGATGCTGAACCGATGGATTGCAGTTGTCGCGGTGAACATTGAAAAAACCACTGTCCTCGGCTTTATAACAACCGATCCTTAAAGCTTCCATGCCCCATTAATGAAAATGGAGAATCTTTTCAATCTCTGGAACGAGGCGGGGCATTACTCGATTGACGATACGTTGATGTATTTCAGCGTTCATCACGATGTAGTCCTCTCGGCGCTTCATATCCAAGATGATCCCGTCACGTTCTTTCGCGGCCGAGCCAAGGGCGACTTGTCCTTTATGCTTATCGCCTTCGCTCCACAAACCGATAAGCCAGTCGCAATCATCTGGTTCAAGCACGCGTGGTACCAGGAGGACCGGCGCAATCCGGCTTACCGGTTCAACCGGAGCGACATATGATGCTTCGCGGATATATCCATCAAGTGACGCTTTTAGATCAATTTCTGGGTCATTTAACCTGATAATACCGCAGATACGTTGATTTGGATTTAAAACGTAGACCGCCGGCGCGGGAACGCCCGACATGTCAGCAAGAGTAGATGTAATCTCACAATTTGCATCCGACATTGTCTGAAACGGCCAATTCGCTGCAATTTTCTGTGCTTTAGCCTCTGCCACAGGCGCACATATGAATGTCGCCACCTGTATGATTTCAGGGTCAAACAAAATGCTTGGCATTATCGAATTTGTGAGTTGCTGCAGGTTTTGATCGTCACAAAAAATCATTACCACAGGCTTGCCAACAACATCGACATAGAATTCGAACATATCATCGTCTGTATCTGGGCAGCTAAATACTGGGAAATGATCGCCCGCGCCCAGACGTGGCTGTATTTGCACTTTTTGTGTCGCGGACGTTCAGTCTATCACTTATGAATTTAACCAGTCTTATTCTGGCAGAGGAACTTTAATTAGTACATTGCCATGTTCGAATATACGCATGCTCAAATCGAAAATACTTGGTTTGAAGCATTTATGTGAATATGTGCTCGTTTCCTCATTTGACATCAGGCACCGTGCCACTAACGTTCGATGGCCGAAGATCATCAGGACTAAATCATGCGCCAACGAAAACTTTCCCAATTTACATTCCTACTCGTCATGACCGCATTCCTCAGCGCCTGCGACGATACAATTGATATTTATGATCACCGCCGCGGTGATGCTGAAAATTATATGATTGCCGTTGCGCATCCGCTGGCAGCCATCGCTGGACGAGACATACTGGCCCAGGGCGGCAGTGCCGTCGACGCGACAATTGCCGCAGAAATGGTTCTAACTCTTGTTGAGCCTCAATCATCTGGCATAGGTGGCGGCGCATTCCTAGTCCATCATGATGCATCCAAATCTGAATTTGAAACCTATGATGGCCGTGAAATGGCCCCCGCCTCAGCACATCCAGAAATGTTCTTAAAAGACGACGGCACGCCCATGGATTGGCCAGGCGTTGCCCTTGGTGGCCATGCTGTTGGCGTCCCCGGACTTATTCGAATGCTCGCGATGGCACATGCCGAACATGGCGTCATGGCGTGGGAAGATTTATTCCAACCTGCGATAAAACTGGCAGAAAACGGCTTCTACGTCACACCGCGACTAGCTGGTTTATTAGCGAACGATACCGAATTGCGGACTGTTCCTGGGACACGAGAGTATTTTTATCCGAACGGCGAGCCCCTAGAAGAAGGTGATCTTCTTAAAAACCCGGCACTTGCAAAAGTTTTGCGCCAAGTTGCCTCAACTGGGCCCAATGCTTTTTATGCGGGCGAGATCGCAAAAGGCATTGCTCAAGCCGTCTCGAACGCCCTGGTAAATCCAACGCCTATGACACCTGGCGATCTGGCAGGCTACGTCGCAAAAAAACGCCCACCCGTTTGCGCAACCTACCGAATGCATCGCGTATGTGGGATGGGGCCACCGTCATCTGGCGGCATCCTCGTTGCACAAACATTAGGTATTCTGGATCATTTTGATCTCAGCCAGTATGAGCCGTTTTCCGTTGAGGCGGTGCATTTGATTATAGGTGCAAGCCAGCTCGCCTTTGCGGATCGTAATTTTTATGTCGCAGATAGTGATTTCATTCCAGTACCTGTCGCCGCGCTGGTCGACCCCAATTACCTGGCTGAGCGCGCAAGCCACATTGACCCAGACAAAGCGATGCAGAATGTCCGCCCCGGGCGCCCAGGACGCAGTGCATGGAACTGGCGTGCGAGCCCAGAAACTGAAAAAGGCCTGTCGACGACGCATTTCAGCGTCCGCGACCAATATGGCAATATTGCCTCGATGACTGCCAGCATTGAACGCGCATATGGCTCGAAGCATATGACACAGGGCTTTTTGTTAAATAATCAGCTGACTGATTTTTCATTCAAGCCGACACACATGGGACACCCAGTTGCGAATGCAGCGGCCCCACAAAAGCGACCTCGGAGCACCATGTCTCCTACGATTGTCTATGATGCCGATAGAGAGCCAGTTCTGGCGATTGGCTCCCCCGGAGGCTCTCGGATCGCTGGCTATACGTTAAAAGCTATTATTGGCGTCCTGGATTGGGACATGCACGTCGCCGATGCGATCGCCACACCAAATATCGTCAGCGGTGGTGGGCCCGTCACGCTTGAGAAAGACAGCGATGCCGAAGCGCTTAAACCTGCACTTGAAGCGATGGGGCATAAAGTGAGAATTCGACCTATGACGAGCGGTCTCCATGGGATTCATTTCCATAAAGATCACATGACAGGCGGGGCAGACCCTAGACGTGAAGGCATTGTTCTTGGTGATTAAATTTCGTCAGTAATCGGCGATGGATGCTCTTCGATATCGCTGGGCAAGATAATCTGAAAAGTCTTTCCATTCTCATCACTTCGGGTCAACGTGATCTCGCCCCCATGCTCGTGAACGATATCGCGAACAATAACCAAACCAAGGTCCGTACCGCCTTTTCTGCTGGAGCTGGAAAACGGTTTGAACAAGTTCTCACGTGCTTTTTCAGACAACCCAGGACCGTTATCAGTTACATCAATAATAATCGTTTCATCTGAGAATCTTGAGGTGATTATGAGTTTTGCACCACCCGCCTGAACCGCATTGCTGCACAAATTCGCGATACCGCGAAGTAAATGCCGACGGTCAGCCACAATATCTAACTCGGGATCAATATTTATATCCCAAACTGTTTCAGAAAAATCATCCGAAAGTGACAAGTTGCTGCGCACTTCTTCGATAGGGTCATACAATCCAAATCGCCGCGGGCGTAATACCAAAGCATCATCGGCTGCGTAGTTCAGAGTTTGGCGAAACAGATCAATCGCGCGGTCGATGGCCTTCATCAGGCGCGGCGTCACGCGCTTTACTTCTGGGTCTTCAATGTATTGCAGCTTATCCGAGACCAAAACGGCGGTCGCAAGTGTATTTCGGAGATCGTGATTGATCTTGGCCATCGCCCCACCAAGAGCTGCCATGCGCCCTTGCTGTTTGAGAGATAGCTGAACTTGGCGCTGCATCTCAGCGAGCTCTAATTGAGCCGTTCCAATTTCATCACTGCGACCTGTGGGCGCAATAATTTTTGTTGCGTCTTCAGTATTGTCACTAAAACTCACCATAGACCGCGTAATGCGTTGGATAGGACGTACAATCATCCATTGCAGCGAGATATATACCATGGTCGCGGTGATAAATGAGATGACAATCGAAAGATTTAAAATGCGCGCGGAGAAATCAAACATCGCGTTGCGCATGGTCCGTTCTTCAAAAAGAACCTCAACAACGGCATCGGGTTGTCTGGGCGGCATGCCAACCGCACGGATAACCCGATTGTCCGTGCGCAACATCGTATCGAAAGCATCAAAGACCAGCCCAACGAATGAAATATCACGCATATCAACAGTAAGATCGACGGCCAGTGGCATATCCCCACCAACCATCAGCATCTTGCGATCTTCCCGCGCCACAATAATGGCCAAGGCATCTGTCTGAAATAAAAGTTCGTTCTCAAGGTCCTGATTGGGCTGTGTTTCGGGCATGGCATTCAATGCCAGTATCGCAAGGTGCGCACAACCAATATAGTCTTCCATTTATGCCAATCGGAACCAGGCGATAGATGGCGTCCAGATCAAGACTTCTGCGAGCATCACAAAACTGACGGTCAGAATCAGAAGCCGTGTCGATAGGTTTACAAATCTTCTTGGCATCGATTTTTTTGTCTGATCTGCTTCGCTCATTGGTTTTCCAGCACTACTTTAGCCAAACATAGATAAGAAACGCACAATCTTCCGCGTCTTTTCACTAAATAGCGATGGCGTATAATAACTACCTGCTACCCGCTTATTCACTTCGCCAAACGTCGGATACGGCGCAATCATCGTGGCAACCCCACCAATCTTAATTTTCTGCGACATTGCTAAAACCCAGGTATGGATCTGCTCGCCCGCATGTGGCCCAACGATACCACACCCAAGGATAACACCTTTTTTGGTCGTTATCGCTTTGACCATGCCATGTGTTTCACCCTCAGCCTGCGCACGGTCGTTCTCATGAAAAGGCCAGCGCAAGACGCGAATATCATCGCCGTATTGTTCTTTCGCCTGCGCTTCGGTCAAACCAACTTGGGCGAGTTCAGGAGAGGTATACGTAACCCAAGGCACCGAGCTGTGATCCGCCTTGGCAGGCAACCGGAACAAAGCGTTCTTGATGACAATGCCTGCGTGATAGCCAGCAACGTGGGTAAACTGCAGCCCACCTGCGACATCACCAATAGCAAAAATCTTCTTGTTTGAGGTCCGAAGCCGCTTATCCACCTCGATACCCTTTGGTGAGTAGGTCACATTCGCGGCCTCAAGGTTCAAGCCGTTAACATTAGGCCGCCTACCCGTCGCCACCAAAAGATGCGAGCCATCTAACGTTTCTTCGCCCTCATCAGATTCAAGAACAACGGCAATGCCGTCACCAGATTTCTCAATCCGCGAAATTTTAACACCTTCACGAATGACCAGTCCTTCTGCATCAAGTTGCGCTCTGACAACTTCAACCAGCTCTTGATCATCTTTCGGCATAACCTTGAATACTTCGAGGACAGTCACATCACATCCCAACTGACGATGCGCTTGCGCAAGCTCGATACCAATGGGTCCACCACCTATAACAATTAGATGCTTTGGCAGCTCATCCGCATAAAAGACGTTTTCGTTTGTATAGAAAGGAACATCGCTCAAGCCTGGAATGGGTGGCACAAACGCCGATGATCCCGTTGCAATGACGAATCTCCGCGCCGTAATGCGTGTGTCACCGGCTTCGACCTTATTCGCATCAACGAATTTTCCTTCGTCTTCAATGACCTGAACACCGAGGCCTGTAAATCTTTCAACAGAATCATTAGGCGCAATTGCGCCAATCGCGCCGTGCACATGTTCAAAGACCCGCTTTGCATCAACTTTGGGCGCTCCCGCGTCGACCCCAAACCGTGCGGCATCTCTTATGTGTTGAGCCGCATGCCCTGCTGCCAATAGCGCTTTAGACGGCACACAGCCATAGTTCAGGCAGTCACCGCCCATTTTACCTTTTTCAAGCAATACGGTATCAGCGCCCATCTGCACGGCACCTGAACTGACCGAAAGACCGCCAGATCCTCCACCGATGACGCAAATATCTGTGATTATTGTTTTACTCATGTGTTCAAGCCCCTGGCGTGGCGGATTTACCACGACGAATGCGTTTATAAACCACTGGTACAAGCGATAATAATGCCAACCCTAAAATAGGGCCTAAAATTTGAGGCGTGAAGATAATACCCAAATCAGGTGTTCCTCCTTGCTCAAATACAGCGCCTAACCCGTTTCCAACACTGGCATATACCAGCGATCCCGGCATAATTCCAAAAAACGTTCCAATCATATATGTCCGCATTTTTACGCCCAAGAATGCAGGGACGAGATTAACCAGCCAGAACGGAAATAATGGGACGAGCCGCAGTACAAACATGTAACTGAGGGCGTTTTCATTAAACCCGGCTTCCATTTTTTTAATCGAGCTAGCTGTTTTTGATCGAAAAAAGTCAGCCAAGGCATAACGTGCTATAAGAAAAATTGCCGTCGCACCGAGTGTGGCGCCCGTCACGACATAAACACCGCCCACGACAGTGCCAAACACGAAACCGCCTGCCAACGTTGCCCAAATAGCCCCCGGTAAAGACAAGGCAACCATGACACAGTAACCAGCAACAAATATCACAGCTGCCTGCACCTGATTCTCTGCAGTCCAGGTTGTAAAAAACTCTCGATGCTCACTAAGCGCCTGGAAAGAAAGGTACTTATTCAGCCCCAAGGCAAAGAATGCCGCGATACCAGCCGCAATAATAAGCAACGATAACAGCCGCATAACCAATGTTTTTTTTGGTGCCACAGACACCGTATTCATATTTAAATTTTGATCGCTCTCAGACATGAGCGCCACTCCATCTATTAAAAAAAATTTCACCCCTACAGCGATCAATCTTACGTTTTAGATCGACGCCAACCCCTGCGCACCAATGGCCCGCGAACATCGGCATTGTCGCAATATCGCCACCTTGAGCAACCTACGTTACACTGACGCCTTTTCAAGTTCACGTGAGCAGGGTAAACAATTTCCAACTAATAAGCATGCGGTCGTTGACTTGCCTGCAACCAGACCGTATACAGCGGTCGATTTTGAAGGAGAAGTTTCGTGAAACGCACGTACCAGCCGAGCAAGCTAATTCGCAAGCGCCGTCACGGCTTCCGTCACCGTATGGCGACGGTAGGTGGTCGTCGAGTGCTTCAAAACCGCCGCGCCAAGGGCCGCAAGCGCCTGTCCGCTTAAGGCCAGCGGTCGTTCTTACGCCCGCATGTCTACGTCCCCTACATTGCCACACATCACCCGCATAAAGCGGCGGCGTGATTTTTTGGCAACTGCTGGCGCAAGACGTAAGTGGGCAACAACGGGAATGGTTGTTCAGGTTCGCAAGCGCAGACCCGGTGAAGCCGGGGATGATCTTGTGCGTGTTGGCTTTACAACCAGCCGCAAAGTGGGCAACGCCGTGACGAGAAACCGCGCACGCCGCAGATTGCGTGCATGCGTGGACGCCGTACTTCCGGGTATTGTTAAACCCGGCCTAGACATTGTCATCATCGGTCGTGCCGCGACCACAGCAAGACCGTTCGACGCCCTAAAGGATGATTTCTTGAAAAGCTTGAAGAAATTAGATGCCGTTGATCGTATTACCGATGAGGTATCATGCAATGGCGTCTAAAATCATCGCATGGCCGTTTCGCGCCTTAATCGCTATTTATCGATACTGCATATCCCCATTTATCGCGGGAGCATGCCGTTTTCACCCAAGCTGTTCTGCTTATGCAGACGAATCATTTCAAACGCACAACGCATTCAAGGCAAGTATTTTGACTTTGAAACGTATCAGTCGTTGCCACCCCTGGGGGGGTTCGGGATACGATCCCGTCCCCGCAGCAATTGCGGTCGACAATGATGACCGAAAAGGGAGCCCCGAACGCTCATGACCGATAATAAAAACATGATCCTGGCTATCGTCTTATCGATTGCCATTCTTGTGCTTTTCGAGACTTTCTTTAATCCGGGGCCGACACCTGAGCAGCAAGCGGCGGCAACAGCGGCCCAACAGCAAGCTCAATCGGGTCAGGCAACGCCTGCAGCACCGAACGGTCAAATCCCAGCAGTTCCAGGCGGCGCGCCAATCGCGAGCTCGGCAGAATTAATAGAACAGAGCCGTAAAGCAGCCCTAGACGGCACCCAGCGTGTTCGTATTGATACACCTCGCCTACACGGCTCCATTTCACTTACAGGCGGTTTGGTCGACGATCTGACGCTAGCTAAGTATCGTAAGAGTATTGACCCTGAGAGTGACGAGATCGTGTTGTTATCACCACGTGGATCTGTTGGCGCCTACTATTCCGGCTACGGATGGACTGGCACCGAAGACCAGCCAATGCCTGGCCTGGATACAGAATGGACCGCGGATCGTGCCACGCTGACGCCTGACCAACCTGTCACACTAACCTGGGACAACGGTAAAGGGCTGGTCTTTAAACGTATCATGAGTATCGACGAAAACTATATGTTTGGTGTCGAGCAGCGCGTTCAGAACAACACGGGCAACGCCATGACGCTCTATCCATTTGGCCTTATCAGCCGCTACGGCACACCAGAAACAACAGACTTCTATATCCTCCACGAAGGACTGCTCGGTGTTACCGGCGGTCAACTCCAGGAAATTGACTATTCTGATCTGAGCGAAGAGCCTGCTGGCATTTCAGCTGAAACTACAGGCGGCTGGATCGGCATCACAGATAAGTATTGGTTGGCGACGTTAGTGCCTAATCAGAGTGAAACAGTACAAACACGCTTCCTACAGCGTAAAGAAGGCCTTGTAGACGTCTATCAGGCAGACTTCCTGGGTGCACCAGTTGTTGTCCCGGCAAACGGCACAGCATCATCAGCAAGCCATCTCTTTGCCGGTGCAAAAGAAGTCACACTGCTTGATGCGTATTCTGAGGAATTGGGTATCGAGAATTTTGACCTGGCCATCGACTTTGGCTGGTTTTACTTCCTCACCAAACCAATCTTCCTGACATTGCTTTGGATTAACTCCAGCGTGGGTAACTTAGGGGTTTCAATCCTCTTGCTCACAGTCGCCATTAAGGCGTTGTTCTTCCCGCTCGCAAACAAATCATATGTTTCGATGAGCAAAATGAAGAAGCTCCAGCCAGAAATGGTTAAGCTACGCGAGCGCTTCTCCGAAGATAAGGTGAAGCTGAATCAGGAAATGATGGCACTTTATAAGCGGGAGAAAGTGAATCCGGCTTCAGGTTGTTTGCCCATTCTGGTTCAAATTCCCGTCTTCTTCGCACTTTATAAAGTGCTGTTCGTGACAATCGAAATGCGTCACGCACCGTTCTTTGGCTGGATTCAAGATTTGTCTGCGCCAGACCCAACATCGCTTTTCAACCTGTTTGGTCTAATTCCATTCACACCACCAGATTTCTTGATGATTGGCGTATGGCCGCTGTTGATGGGCTTCTCAATGTTCATTCAACAGAAATTAAATCCGCAACCTGCAGATCCAATTCAGGCGAAGATTTTCCTCTTTATGCCGCTGTTCTTCATGTTCTTGCTGGCAAGTTTCCCAGCTGGCCTCGTGATTTACTGGGCTTGGAACAACACGCTCTCGATCATCCAACAGTGGATTATCATGCGGCGCATGGGCATTAACACAAAAGACGCCCTAAACTAGGCAACAACAATGACACAAGACGCTCCGGAATACGATCAGCATGAACTGGAAGCCGGGCGCCTGCTCTTTGCAGGTGAGATCGACTTCGTGCTGGGTGCGCGTGCAATGGAGCAAATCCCGACGGGGAATATCCCCGAGATTGCGTTTGCAGGACGCTCCAACGTTGGCAAATCGAGTTTGCTGAACGCACTGACCGGTCGCAAAAGTTTAGCCCGGACGTCAAATACGCCTGGGCGGACGCGCGAAGTGAATTTCTTTAACGCCAAAGATCGCCTTATGCTTGCCGATTTACCGGGATATGGCTATGCGCGGGTCTCAAAGACTGAAGTTGAAGGTTGGACCCGGCTGATTGAAGACTATCTCCGAGGCCGCGTTCAGCTTCGCCGCTGCTGTTTACTGATCGATTCCAGACATGGACTTAAAGATAGTGACCGAACAGCCATGGCAATGATGGACCAGGCAGCGCAAAACTATCAAATTGTGCTGACAAAATGTGACAAGATCAAACCAGGCCCGCTTAAAAAGCGCGTTGAAGATATCACCTTAGAACTCGCAAAACATGGTGCTGCGCATCCGCAAATCATGTGCACAAGTGCGCGAGATGCAGGCGGTATCGCGACGCTTCGGGCTGAACTGGGCCGCTTAGCAGAACCATTATAGTGTAAATATCGATCAAAGGATTAGCGTTTCCAGAGCGCATACGCTAATTTTCCCACCATGAGCAAGAAACATGATGAAAATCGCGAGGCTAACCTAGCCAAAGCCTTAGTTCTTTCGGAAGCCCTGCCTTATATGCGGCGCTTTACCGGACGTACCGTCGTGGTCAAATTTGGCGGCCATGCCATGGGCGATACAAAACTTTTTGACCTATTTGCCCGTGACATGGTGCTTCTACGCCAAGTCGGCATCCGACCAATAGTTGTGCATGGCGGCGGACCACAAATTGGTGCGATGCTGGAAAAGCTTCAAATCAAGTCTGAGTTTATCGATGGATTGCGGGTAACCGATCAATCAACGATTGATGTCGTGGAAATGGTTTTGTCCGGCTCAATCAACAAAAAGATCGTTTCAGCGATCAATAATGCAGGCGGCACGGCCATTGGACTGTCTGGCAAAGATGGGAACCTCATTCGTGCCGATCGCTTAAAACGCACAAAGCGTGATCCTGATAGCAATGTTGAGCGGGTCATTGACTTGGGTCTTGTTGGCCAACCCAAAGTTATATCAACGGCTGTGCTCGATGCCTTTAAAGATAGTGACGTTATTCCGGTGATCGCACCAATTGGTACCGGGCCTGATGGCGAGACCTTAAATATCAATGCAGATACCGCAGCAGGCGCGATTGCGGCCGCAACACAAGCCTGTCGCATGTATATGCTGACAGATGTAGATGGTGTCCTTGATGCGGATCAGAACCTCATTTCTGAACTTAAAGTTTCAGAAGCTCAGGCAGCTATTGAAGCTGGCGTGATCACGGGCGGCATGATCCCTAAAATCGAAACGTGCATTGAAGCTATCCAGGGTGGCGTTGATGGCGCGGCCATTATTGATGGGCGGATCAGCCACACCGTTCTCGTCGAATTGTTTACCGAAGGTGGCGCGGGCACTCTGATAACGCGCGGTTAACGGACACCTTAAAGGCGTCGAACAAAATCGATTTGCCACACGAGGTCTTTTTACGGGACCGGGTATTCACCATTATTTGCATAGAGCACCTTACCCGCTTAAATGCCGGCCAATTGTTCTTGCACGATCTCGGCCGTGTTTGCTGAAAGGCTCGCCCGCCAAGAAATGGCTAGACAGCCTTTTGCATTTTTTTGCGGCGCATGTCCGTTCAACAATGCGTAAAGACAAATCAGACATCACTGCAATCATCGCCATTGCGAGCTTTTTCTGACCTTCATTAATCGTATTAATGACTTCGGCCTCATCAAGCTTTCCATCAGCCCACATTTTAGCAGCGCGATCAAATTCGGTATCATCGTCAACACTCATGCCACTTTGAACGCCATCAGATGAGCCCAGAGCATCAGGCATAACCGCTTCGCCATCACCTAAACGTTTGTGAACCACATCTCGAACTGCCGCATATGCTTTTGGCGACAGATCTTTTCGTGCGGCCATGCGTTTCAATATATCATCAGCAACAAAGCGCGCTATTTTCACCGCCGCCGATGTAGGAAGACGCGGCCGCATAGCAAGGGGCTTATGCCAAAGGTTAATCTGATCCGCTTGATCAATAACTTTGCTTAATGTCTCTTCACGAATTTGTGCACTATCGTTCCCCAAAAGAAGCGCAATTGCATCCGTATCTGAACTATCAACAATGGCGCTGGAAACAGCATTGGAAACATTTTCCCGCTGAGAAACCGTCTGAGTGCAACCTTCTGAAGGCTTAGCGCGAATAATTTCGATTAAGTCTTCATCGTTGAGTATCAGCGAAAACTGCAATGCCGGCGTTGCCACGGCTGCTTCAACATCCCATGCAAGCCTGCGGATGACGTCTGGCGGCGCGTTAGCCACATCCCGTAAAGCCTCAGACAGTATCTGCCGCACGCGTGTCGCTTGATCTTTTGCCAATATAGATAATGCATCATATGTCATGTGGCGCAGACGATTTTGTTCGTCGGCGGTCAATCCAGGTGAAAGACGCGCAATTTTCTTAGCTAAAGAACTTCGAACATTCTCATTCTTATATTTCGCTAATAACAGATCCGCATGTTCAGGTGCTGCCGTATTCGACGCTATGCTCTTGCGAACATTTGGAGAAGGGTCATCAGCAAGATAATAGAGGACTTCTCGCAGAACATCATTGCGCCCTGCCAAATCTGCGCGTGATTTTTCGTCACCATCAACGGCAAGCGCTTTGGCTTCCTCGTAAGAAATTACTTTCTTCTTTTTCTTCGACTTCTTTGAGAAAATTTTCCAAACCATAATTAAATCAGTACTGAGTATTTATCATGCACGCGCGCTTATATCGGAGAAGAACTCGATCTGCCAATCAATTTCTTTCTGAGCCATTGGGAAGCTGTCGTCTGCTGGAAGTTCAATTATTTCTGATGGAGCGATCCGGCCCATTTGCTGTTGGATCATAACCAACAATGATGATGGCAATCTGGCTTTCCCAATGAGTGCAAAAATACCTTTCGGGCTTTTTTCAACAAAAATCTTTCGCGCCACAGTGAGGTCTACAGCACTTCGAACGATTAAGGCCGCAAAGACAAAGACGTGGTCACCAGCTTGCATGTCCTTAACGATAGACGCGTCTGTCAGCTTATTACTGACATGGAGCCGAGCGACCTTAGCAATCGGTGGTTCAACTTTTAAGAAATCAAATCCGGCGCCAACGGCATTCGTATCATCAACTTTATTCCCGCCAAGCCGGTCTCGGACGATGTCACTTACGGCGGCAAGAGCTGTCGGATCTAGGTCTGATCGTTGTTTCAATGCGTCCAGTAAGTTTTCAGCAAGGAACCCTGCCATCCGCTGCGCAGCGCCGTCTGGTAATTCTGGGCGTGAAACAAGCGGGGCATGCCACAATTCTACATTGCTTGATTGATTGATGAGATCATCGAGCGCCTCTTCACGAATTTGGGCACTGTCATTCCCTAAAAGGTCAGCGATGTCATCCACATCTTCCGTTCCGATGATTGCATCAGCCAGGTTTTCTGAAACATTTGAGCGACGGGAAATCGCCGCAACGCCCCCGTTTGCCGGCCCTTTTTTCAATGATCTGAATAAGATCAGATTCACTGAGAACAGGGGAGAATTCGAGAATCGGGCCAGAAACTTCAATCTCAAGATCGCTCGCAAGCATCTTGATGATTACTGCAGGCGCATCGACAACGTCCTTGAGGGCGTCGGAAAGGATCGCGCGGACTTTGGTATCTGATCCCTTGCGAGGGTTGCCAGCGCTTCATGCGTTTGTGCGTAAATCTTGCTGCTTTCTGCCACGTTCAATTCAGGCGCAACCATCGCAATTTTTGCAGCAAGACCCCCACGAACATCCGCATCCGTATCTTGTGCCAACAACAAATCCGTCTGCCGGGGTGCACGCTCGTTACTGGCAACGGCAAGACGAACATCTGCCGACGTATCTTCTGCCAGATAATATAAAAGTTCGGGCGAGAGATCTTCTCGTTCGGCGAGCGCACGCCTCACAGACGCATCATCACTCCGTGCAAGTTCTTTTGCACGTTCGTAGGTAATTTCTTCTGGTCCGAGTGGCCCTGTCATGCCGCGCCTTTTATACTGCAGTTATCGCACATGCTATTCAACTTTAGCCCTGTGGCTCAAGAGGTGTACCCGGTGCAGGCGCTAACTCAAAGTTACCCTTGCTGCGTTTTTTAACTGAGTACATTACTGCATCAGCACGCGCTAAGAGATTATCCAACGATTCGCCAGTGCTTGGGTCAAAGAACGCAACTCCTACCGAAATGCCGAGCGGATGATCGTCATCGCCAGACATCGAGATCATTTCTTTGCTCATTGCGAGTAGTTGCTGGACGCGTTTTACACTTGTCTGCTCATCAATGCCGTCGAGCCATATTGCAAATTCATCACCGCCTAACCGCGCGACTAAGTCACCCGGCCTCGAAAAATTAATCATTATGTCACGAAGATATAAAATAGCTTCATCACCTGCCTGTTGCCCATTCACATTATTGACCCGTTTGAGGTTATCCATATCGACATAGTACATCGCAGCCGTTTGGGCACTTCGCTCAAGTCTGGATATCCGCCTTGGCAACTCCTCATCATAAAAGGCCCGACGGTTGAGCAATCCTGTCATCCCATCCGTTCGAGACAATTTTACAATACGTTCGTGATTAGCAATCTGCTCGTTCGCAATGCCCAGTTAATTTGCAACATCAGTCAGCATCATACGGTGATCATCATCCCAAGGCACTTCTTGTGCAGGCTTCCACATCGCCAACGCGCCATTAACTTCATTTCGATATTGAGTCGTCGCCATTAGACCAGACCAGTTGTCGATCTGAATATCCATGACTTCGCCAGCGCGGAGCTTGCTAATATTTTCGTGCAACGCTTCGAGGCCTTCAACATTGCCGTATTCGGCAGCGATCGCAAAACTATCAGCGGCTAAATCTTCACGGTAAATGCGTGAGCCAGCAGCACCCAAAGCCCGCGCAGTCGCAGTCGCCGCAGCAACCAACATATCGTTAGGTTCGATCTCGTCACGAATTTGCCCAACGATGTAGTTCAAAAGCTGTTCACGGTGACGCGCGCGGGCAAGAGCGGCTTCGCTCTCTCGCTCTTCTGTCACATCACGGCAATTTCCCCGGCATCCGATCCAGGTTTCGCTGTCATCATCGTTTTTAACCAAGGGGAGTGCTGAAACAACTATGCATGCGGTCGACCCGTCTTTGTTGGTCATCCACATTTCAATGTTGTCGAGCTTACGATTGGTCGTAAATGGTAAAGGCGTAAACTCGTCCGGATCAATCACAAACTTCCGAGCCGCTTCACCAATGAGTTCATCGGGCTTATAGCCCAGGGCACCTTGAGGCGAGACAAAAATGAATTTGCCCGACGCATCCACTTCCCATGAAAAGTCACTGGATATCTCAACAAGGTCTTTATACCGCTGTCTCGATTCAACGAGCGTCGTACGAAGGTTACGCTCCATGGTTAGGTCGCGTGCCAGAACCAGCGTTTTTGTAACAGCTTTTTCCGCATCCAAGACCGGGACGGCAGTTACTTCCAGGACGAGTTCGCCACGACTGGTTGCAATTGTCACCGTCGCATTGGCGATACTTGTACTTTCGGCAGATTTTTCAATGAGCGCTTCAATCTCGGGCACGACGCCACCAACTAACGCTTTCTCTAATCCAACACCTTTTGCATTGGCAAGGCTCGGTTTGGCGTCCGCATTCAGCAACAAAGCTGGTCCAGGATAACCTGCAATCAATTTTATATCATTATCGCTGGCAACATTCTTATCGTCCGATGTTACCTTATCGTCAGCCATTAAACGTACCTGTCCCCCATTTCCGCTAGAATATATACTAGAAGATGCTTTCCGCCCGTGCCAGCCTACTATTAAATGTTTTCTGAATCAGCTTGTCAGTGATCGTTTATACCCGTTAATTAAACGTACTATGGAATCAAACGACACAAATAAAACCCCACATCGCATCCGCCAAAGCCCTGACGAGCTTATGGCAGCCGAAGTATGGATTTTTGACCTCGACAACACGCTGTACCCAGCCGCTTCAAAACTTTTTGATCAAGTCGACTGGAACATGACGCGCTTTGTCGGAGAATTACTTAATCTCGAGCAAATTGAGGCGCGGAAACTGCAAAAGCAGTATTTTCGTGAGTACGGAACAACAATGCGCGGCCTCATGACATGCCATGATGTCGATCCAAAAGAATTTATGGACTACGTCCACGATATCGATTTGGCGCCAATCTCCGCAAACCCGATTTTAACGGAAGCCCTGGCTAAACTCCCCGGGCGCAAAGTCATCTATACCAACGGCACCACAACACACGCCGAAAACATTACCCAGCACCTGCAGATTGACCATCATTTTGAAGGTTGTTTCGATATCATCGATGCTGAATATGTACCAAAACCTGCAACAGGCCCTTATGAAACTTTTTGTGCGCGATTTGATATAGATCCCAAAACCGCCATCATGGTTGAGGATATGGCACGCAATCTGGTGCCCGCTGCTGCACTGGGCATGACCACGGTCTGGCTCGATACAGACGTTGACTGGGCGCGTGATGGCGCAGAACACGGTCATGTCCATCACCGGACAGTCGATATTGCCACATGGCTCAATGATGTCGTCTCCGGCGTGCAGCCGAGTTGACACAGCCCAACTGCCGCGTCAAATTCCTGGCACATTTATTAAACGAGAATATTGCACAGAAATAACACAGAGGATCACCATGGATACCAATCAGCTTGAACAAATCATCGACAACGCCTGGGATGATCGGGATAACGTTTCGCTGACCACCACAGGTGAAATTCGCGACTCCGTCGGCGAAGCCCTAAACCTTCTCGACAAGGGTGAATGCCGCGTTGCCGAAAAAACAGATGGTGCATGGCAGGTCAATCAGTGGCTTAAAAAATCTGTGTTGTTGTCGTTTCGCTTGAACGACATGGCTCCAATCCCTGGCGGCCCTGGTGGCGCACATTGGTGGGACAAAGTTCCATCCAAGTTTGAAAACATGGATGAAAATGCGTTTAGAGCCGCCGGTTTCCGTGCTGTTCCAGGCGCGATTGTCCGCCATTCAGCATTTATTGCGCCAAACGTCGTCTTGATGCCAAGCTTTGTAAACCTAGGCGCATACGTTGGCGAAGGCACCATGGTCGATACATGGGCAACCGTTGGCTCATGTGCTCAAGTGGGCAAAGGCGTTCACTTATCTGGAGGCGTTGGCCTTGGCGGTGTCCTTGAGCCACTTCAGGCAGGACCTGTGATCATCGAAGACAACTGCTTCATCGGTGCACGTTCAGAAGTTGTTGAAGGCGTTATCGTCGAGGAAGGTTCTGTTCTTTCGATGGGCGTATTCATCACAGCAACGACAAAGATCATTGATCGTAACACTGGTGAAATCTTCGTGGGCCGTGTGCCTGCGTATTCCGTTGTGGTACCAGGCACATTGCCAGGCAAACCACTGCCAGACGGCACACCAGGCCCATCGCTGGCATGTGCAGTTATTGTGAAGCGCGTCGATGCGCAAACACGCTCAAAAACGTCGATCAATGAACTTCTTAGAACTTGATCCCCTCCAGCTTTCTGAAGCGCTAATCAAGCGTCCAAGCGTCACCCCAACAGATGCGGGTGCGTTGGATGTTTTGATTGAGTACCTGACGCCGCTTGGGTTCGAATGTCATGACCTGACTTTTGACGATGCGGATGGTGAGCCAACGCGTAATGTCTATGCGCGCCTTGGCACATCTGGGCCCAATTTCTGCTGGGCCGGGCACACCGATGTTGTGCCACCTGGCGATCTTGCCGATTGGACGTCTCCTCCGTTCGAACCTGAAATTCGCGACGACCGCCTATATGGTCGAGGTGCTGCTGACATGAAATGCGCCGTTGCGTGCATGATGACGGCGACGAAGTCTTTCCTTGAATCTAATGATGGCGAATTTAACGGGTCGATCAGCTTTCTGATCACGGGCGACGAAGAAGGTGACGCGACAAACGGTACAAAGAAAGTCTTGGATTGGCTTCAAGAACGTGGCGAAACAATTGATGCGTGCCTTGTTGGCGAGCCAACAAACCCAGACAACATCTCAGATATGGTCAAAATTGGGCGACGTGGCTCAATGAATGTGTGGTTGGATGTGGAGGGTGTGCAAGGCCATTCAGCTTATCCTCATCTTGCAGATAATCCAGTTCATAAAATCATGACCTTGTTGCGTTCATTAACCGATGTGCCCCTTGATGAAGGGTCTGATCATTTTCAGGCATCAACACTGCAAATAACAACGGTCGATGTGAATAATGCCGCTACGAACGTTATTCCAGCGCGCGCATCTGCACGGGTCAATATTCGCTTTAATGATCTTCATACCTCAGCAAGCGTCGAAGACACCCTTCGGGGTCGACTTGACCAAGCTGGCGGTGGATACGAGATGCGCACACGAGTCTCGGGTGAAAGCTTTTTAACGCCCCCAGGACAGCTCAGCGAGACCGTTTCTGATGCCATCAAGGCGATCACGGGCGGCACACCTGAGCTCAGCACGACAGGCGGTACGTCCGATGCTCGGTTTATCAAAGACCATTGCCCCGTCGTCGAATTTGGCTTGATCAATCAAACGGCACACAAGGTTGACGAGAATGCGCGGGTCTCTGATATCCATGCCCTTTCTAAGATTTACACACGTGTTTTGAGCGGGTATTTCGAGAAAACGTCGTAATGCTGCCTCGGGCAGAAATTGCCAAAGCATTATCCGGCGCCATCCAACTTGCAAAATTCGATAAAGCGGGGCTTAGCGCCTTTGGTCATACAGGTGAGGCAGCGAAACGATCATTTTTCGCAGCTGTCATCGTTGCACCCATGTTTCTGCTTTGGATTGCCACCCACGGGATCGATACAGCCATCGATGTTCCGCTCCCATCTGAATTAACTTTTGCATTTCTAAGTTATGTCTGTGGGTGGTTGATTTTTCCGATCCTGATGTGGCATGTCAGTGAAAAATTAGGCTGCCGTGCGCAGTTTTTTCATTTTCTCGCTGCCTATAACTGGGCTGCCGTTATCCAAAATGGCTTATTTATGGCCATGGACGTCATTTTTGTATCCATTGGAGCACCAGAAGGTGCGCGCGGATTATTTGGTCTGATTTTACTGGTCTACGTGTTGTTGTATGCATGGTTTGTTGCCAAAAGCGCCCTGGACCTGCCAGCAGGGCCCGCATGCCTTGTCGTCGCATTGGATATGATGGCGTCTGTGTTGTGGGAATCTTTTACCAACAACATGTCGACAAGCGGCTAGACGATCACGCGTCAAACATCCTTGCCATTGCCAATCATCTCATAGAGTGGCTGCAGCATTTCCTGCCAATCGAAGGTCATATAAATCGCACCAAGGCCAATGATCCCCATGAAAATCGGTGAACTCAGAATGCCGCCGATGGCTAGCAGTAAACCAACGAACCCCCATGCCCCTTGGCCACGAAACAATGCAATCAACGAGAACAATAGACCAAGTGGCGTAAAGATAAATGCCGGACCAAATATACCAAGCATACCGAAGCCAACAGCCAGATATCCTGAAAGCGGCGTCGATTCTTCAACCTGCTCAGACGCTGATAGCCTGTCAGTCTGATTTTTAGATAAACCAAGGGGTATTTTTTCCATAGATCAACTTTATCACATCAACACAGGCCTGAAAGCGGTCATTCATCATATGTAACTCGCGTGAGATAAAGCCCCTCAGGGGGTGCCGTGGGACCACCTGCGCGACGATCTTTTTTCATCAAAGCATCATGTACATCCCGCGCACGCCATTTACCGGCACCAACAATCTGCAAAGTGCCCACAAAATTTCGAACTTGGTGATGTAAAAAAGATCGAGCTTCACACGTCACATGAATTTCATCGCCAACCCTGGAAACATCCAACTTATTCACAGTCTTAACAGGCGATTTAGCTTGGCATTCACTGGCCCTGAATGTTGTGAAGTCATGATGACCAACGAGTTCTTGCGCAGCCTCGTGCATCACTTTTGCATCCAAAGGCGTTGCAACCCACCAAACCTGTCCTTCGTCTAATACAGGCGGCGGACGACGATTAAGGATGCGGTACAAATATGCGCGACCTGCTGCTGAATAACGCGCGTGAAAGTCATCAGATACATCTTCAACATGGAGAATACTCACAGGATACGGTCGCAAGTGATTGTTCAATGCGTCACGGACGGTCGCAGCGGAAAACGGTTTCTCAATATCCACGTGTGCAATTTGGCCCAATGCATGTACGCCTGAATCCGTTCGACCAGCACCTTGTACAAACGCGGGTTCACCTGAAAGCTTGAAGACCGCCGTTTCCACGGCTTCCTGCACGCCAAAGCCACTATCCTGGCGTTGCCAGCCGACAAAGCCGCTGCCGTCATATTCAATCGTTAACTTAAAGCGCGACATGGCAAGATTATCCGTCGAAGCTTGAACTCAAAAATTATTGGTTACTAGGGTATTTCTGTTAATGTAGCTAAATTGTCAAACGCAGGGAAATTCTGATGCAAGAAGATGATCGATCTTCTATCCTCATTCAGAACGAACGAGATTAGTTACATATCTTGCCATTAGATATATTGCCTATCAAAACGCCCGGGCTGAAACGCGCGCGTATGATCAAAAATGCTCACCTAAACAGCGTTGTTGAGCTATTTAGGGATGCGCATACCGGCAGCGGCCAATTGCATGTTCAAGATCTTTCCAATGAATTCGACTGGGAAGATGGCAATAATCATCCTGATCTTGTTCTTTTGCGCCGCGTCGCTGCCATGCCGAGCTATGACGTTTATTCATTGCGCGTCGCATTGAGAGAAATTGGCATCAAAGTTAATGACGTCGAGACACTCAAGCTGTCTCCCGAAATGAACCAGGAACTAACATCATATATGACGGATTTCACCCGCCCGCTCATATTGCAGATTTACGGTAAAGAAGACGGCGTTGAGATCGAGACATTTGAAGATGTTGTCCTATTATTTCGTGATCCCGATATGAAGCGCGCCCTTGAAAAATTAAAAATTATGGCTGACAAACTTGGCCTTAATCCTGAAGATGTCCCAAGTTTTATTGAAGATTATGGCGATATTTTCTTGTCGCTCTCGTACTATCGATGGTGCCTGGATTCGATTAATCCAATTATTGCAAATTTCCTGGAATCATTGCCTGACCTTCGTAAGAGCTATGTGCTTAAAAGCGATCAAATCCTACAAAAGAACGTCAATATATTGGAAGCAAAAGTGACTGAGTTTAACGCCCAACTTGTCGAACGTTTTGATAGCTTTGAACGCGAAACCCAGAATATGTGGGACGACATCTCCGCCGTAAAATTTCGCGAACTTCAAAAGGTCATAACAAGCTATCACAGGAGCTTAGGTGGCATACTTTGCGTATTGAGTGTAAGGATGGATTCCTGGCATTCATTGTTTCCAAAGCGCGAGATTGGCAGTCCACAAAAACGCGGGGAGTTCATCATGATTGAGATGCGCCAGGGCATTCATAAAATTAGAGGCGTGGATTCCTAAGTAGCCTGAGCAGCCAAACCTTAAGAATTAAGTTTTGTCCCACGTTTAATCGGATAGCCGCGCAAGAACGCATCAGCATCCATCATGCCTTTACCAGGTCTTTGTAATCGCACGGGGCGCACAGCACCCAAACCACAGGCAATCGACAATTCATTATCAATGAGTGTGCCGGGTTCACCCGTAGCATCGTTCAAAAGCTCTACGGCACCCACCTTGATGCGCGCATTCTCATGCTCAAACCATGTCCCCGGCCAAGGATTGAGCGCACGAACCTTACATTCGATTTCTCCGGCCAATGCCTGAAAATCGATCAGCCCCTCACCGCGTTCCAGCTTTGATGCGTATGTAATGCCGTCTGCAGACTGCGCAGTGGCAACAAGATCACCAGCGGCATATGCTGACAAGGTTGGCACTAACAATGATGCGCCCATTTCAGATAGTCGATCGTGCAGCGTACTCGCCGTTTCATCAGCAGCAATGGATGTTTTAGCTTCGGCAAGAACATCACCGGTATCCAAGCCCTCATCCATTTGCATAATGCCAACGCCAGTTTCCGTATCACCTGCCATGATCGCACGCTGGATCGGTGCAGCCCCTCGCCACCTGGGCAATAACGACGCGTGTACGTTCAAACAGCCCAATTTCGGCGCATCTAAAATCTCTTGCGGTAGGATCAATCCGTATGCCACGACAATGGCGGCATCGAGATTCAATTCTGCAAATTCAGCCTTCACGTCATCCGCACGCAATGACTTAGGCGTCCGCGCCGGGATGCCTAAGCGATTTGCCTCTGCATGCACAGGGCAAGGCCGTTCTTTTTGGCCCCGGCCCGCAGGTTTCGGCGGTTGCGCATAGACACATACGATCTCATGCCCGGCATCGATCAAAGCGCTGAGGGTTGTGACTGAAAATTCCGGGCTGCCCATAAATGCAAGGCGAAGGGGCTTGAAATCGCTCACGCTGGTTGCTGGGCGAGCTTTTTCGCCTTCACGAGTTTACGCAGGATCATATTGCGTTTGAGCGCAGAGACATGGTCGACAAACAAAATACCATCAAGATGATCGATTTCGTGCTGAATACATGTCGACAGCAACTCATCTGCTTCGATCTCGCGAATTTTATTATCTCGATCAAGGTAACGGATTTTCACCCGGTCCGGTCGAGTCACTTCAGCAAAATGCTCGGGCAACGACAAGCATCCTTCCTCATGGATACGATCATCATCGCCAACGTCAACAATCTGAGGATTCGCCATATACATGGGTGCCGGATCTTCATCCTGACGTGCAACATCAACAACGATCACACGGCGATCATCACCAACCTGAGGTGCTGCAAGGCCAATTCCGTTGGCGCTATACATGGTATCAAGCATATCATCCATAAGCGTGCGCACAGCATCATCAACCTTGTCGATCGATTTCGCTTTGATCTTCAGGCGCGGGTCTGGCGCAACAATGATCGGCATGACAGCCATAATAAAATCCGTTTTTGTTCAATTGATGATAAGGAAATATGACCTTGGCATCGGATCGTCAAGAAACGACACTCATTCTTTGTTTTGTTAGTTTGAGAATATCGACATGTGGCACGGCATTTTTGGCATCATCGCGTTCCCACTTATCGCCTGGGCGCTCAGTGAAAACCGACGTGGCGTTGACGTTAAAGCCGCTATCATCGGGATCGCGTTGCAGCTTGTACTGGCTGGCTTGTTGCTTGGTATTCCCCCGATAAAACATGCATTTCTTGCGCTCAATAATGTAGTTTTAATTATTTTCGAAGCAACCCGCGCTGGCACATCGTTCGTGTTTGGGTACTTGGGCGGCGGACAACTTCCGTTTGAAGCAACCGGCGCTGGAACAACTTTTAATCTCGCCTTTCAGGCCTTGCCGCTGATCCTTGTCATGAGTGCCTTGGCTGCACTTTTATTCCATTGGCGCGTCCTTCCCGTCATCGTCAAAGCCGCAGCCTGGATACTGCAACGGACGCTACGCCTCGGCGGCGCGCTAGGTGTTGGTGTTGCCGCAAACGTATTCATCGGCATGGTCGAGAGCCCGCTTCTGGTCAGGCCTTATGTAAAAGCGCTAGGACGCGGCGAACTATTCGTCCTCATGACAGCGGGCATGGCGACGGTCGCCGGGACTGTGATGGTCCTTTATGCCAGCATCCTGGGCGACGTTATTCCAGGCGCGCTGGGACATATCCTGACCGCGTCTCTTTTGAGTGTCCCCGCGGCGATCACCATCGCTGCCCTGATGGTACCCCTCGATGAACCAACACCAGGCGATATCGAGCTCCCAAAAGATGGAAATGCGATGGCAGCCATCACCCGTGGCACTATGGAAGGTGTCACCTTGTTAATTAATGTCATTGCCATGCTGGTTGTCGTCGTTGCTCTCGTGGCACTTTTAAATATGCTGCTGGGGCTTTTCCCAGATATTGACGGTGGTGCACTTAGCCTCGAGCGGATACTCGGCTGGATCATGGCCCCCATTGTCTTTCTGATGGGTATCCCTTGGTCGGAAGCATCAGACGCAGGGGCGTTGATGGGTGTCAAAACTGTCTTGAACGAGTTCCTGGCCTACCTGCAGATGGCAGCACTCCCCAGCGATGTCTTATCAGACCGTAGTCGTTTGATTATGACTTACGCGCTATGTGGCTTTGCGAACTTCGGCAGCCTTGGCATCATGATCGGCGGTCTGACGACATTATGCCCTGAGCGCCGGGACGAAATCATTGCCCTTGGTGGTCGCACAATTATCTCTGGGACACTGGTAACTTGCATGACCGGCGCTGTGGCCGGATTATTTTTTTAATCCTATCGCCTGACCCGGACACGGTAAGTCAAATCCATTTGCCCATTTTCTGGAACTGACACATCCCAGGTTGCAGAAATGCCATCACGTCGATGGGTCATATTTTCAGAGAGAATCTCCCAATCACCTGGGATTTCTTCCGTAACCTTTACAACTGATGTCGATGTACCACCGTTGCGAAAAGTAAGCGTGAATGCGGTCTCGGTGGTTCTGTCACCTGTTCGCTTAAAATCTGTCTGTTGGCGCTTAACTGTAACATCGAATGCGCGCCCAAGGTCCAGTGACACTTCGTTGCCAACAGCCGTATTGTTAATGCGGTCCTCGCCAATAAACCTTAAAGCCCCTTCGCTGTCGTGCACATATGCACGCAACACACCGGCAGGCAGCGGCACCCCAAGTTTGCTGTCGGTGTTATTTAAAAACTTCACGCGCTGGCGAACAGGCTGTGGTCTTTGCGTCCCTCGCACCGGACCAAACACGGGCGCGCCACTACGATATTCCAATACGCGCTCTGACTTAACGCCTTTCGCATCTAAAAGCCTGAGTTGACGAGTCTCCTTATTGCGCAGCGTCACACGACCTGGCATCGAATACATATGAAAGGCGGAGAGTTCACTTCTAGGCGCGTTGAAACTGCTAGAATCAGATGTTGCCATTGCCTCAGCGCGCATCAAAATCTTTCCACGCGGGGCCGGGCTTTCGCGGCGCACATCGCCAGCAACCAGCGACACATCAGCATTCGCAAAATCAACGCCCGCATTATTTGTTACCTTGGCCCAGGCATTTAGATCAAGTTGATCGTGCTTAGGCGTCAATACCGCCGTATAGACAGCATTCCAGGTGACACCGCTGGTTAAGTAAGCCATTTGCGCATCAATTGGGGCCTTAAGGCTCTCTGCGAACGTCAATGAAAGTGTCGGTGTTGCATTCAGGTCCGCCGGGACATCATTAAATACAATACGGCCGGGAGGATTCGTTTCGATACGCCCGCCAACACGCAGGACAAGACCACCTGCGATACTCAGAACTTCTGCCTGTTCGATTGTTTCCGCACCTGTCGCTGGATTGACCCGCACCAGTTGAACGGTTTTACCAAGCGACCGCGCGAGGAGCGTTTGACGGTTAAGTATATCCGAATCAAGGGCGATTTCATGCAAGGCAGGCCCATTGTTTAATGTTAGACGGACACTGTCGGTGATTATCATAGGACCGACACGGTCCAGCCTGACGGTTTTCTGCCCCTTGCCATCCAGTTTCCTGACTTCATCAACCAAGGCGAGCCCATTTGCATAAATAGTGAGGCGTGGCCCCATTTTTGAGATGTCTTGCGCAATCGCGGTATGCGTCAATGATACAGCGAGCGTAAAAACTGAGATGATTGATATGGCACGAAACATAGGTATTTATCCTCTGAGCTATCGTTCAAGTGCACAGACGTTTGCGTCATCGTCTATGCTCGGGCAAGCTTTTCGCACATGATTTTGACGAAAGAGAGGCAACGTGCAAGTCGACGTACAAACCCTGATTATTTTAGCAGCTCTCGGTGCTACACTTTTGGTCGTCATTCTCGCAATGACCCGGGGTTCGCGTGAACGCGCTGAACAAGGGGCGAAGATGCAACAGTTGGGTGAGATTGCCCAAAATCTGGCCCATGCACAGACCAGCCTTGCGGGTCGCATGGAACAAGCACAGGCAGATTCTAATCAACGGCTAGATAGTTTATCCAAGCGACTTGGTGACGGTCTAACACAACAAACCGCGACGACGGGACAAACCTTGAAGGTCCTGCACGAGCGGTTGGCGGTTATTGATACGGCGCAGAAAAACATTACAGACCTTTCGCAGCAAATGGTTGGCTTGCAGGACATATTATCGAACAAGCAAGCACGCGGCGCATTTGGCGAAATCCAACTCAACGATCTCGTCATCTCTGCGCTTCCCGCATCGGCTTATGAGATGCAAGTGACACTATCGAATGGCAAGCGCGTGGATTGCTTACTCAAGCTGCCAAATCCCCCGGGCTCGATTGCGATCGACAGCAAGTTCCCATTAGAAAGCTATGAAGCGCTTAGGAATGCTGAGACAGATGCAGAAAAAACTCAGGCTGGGCGCGCATTCTCTTCGGCAGTTCTAAAACACGTAAAAGATATCTCCGAGCGTTACATCTTGCCCGGCGAAACGTCAGAAAGCGCATTGATGTTTCTTCCCAGCGAAGCTGTTTACGCTGAACTGCATGCAAATTTTAGAAACGTTGTCGAAGAGGGCTTTCGTAGACGTGTCTGGATTGTCTCGCCAACAACCTTGATGGCGACGCTGAATACAGTCCGCGCAATCCTCCGTGATGTGCATATGCGGGAACAAGCTGATGTGATCCAAGATGAGGTCAGGAAGATGCTCGAAGATGTGGGCAGGCTTGATGACCGGGTCGACAAATTGCAAACCCATTTTGATCAGGCCCATCGTGACATACGTGATATAAGAATATCAACAGACAAGGTCACTAAACGTGGCTCACGTATTGATGCCCTGCAACTTGGTGAAGATGAAGAAAGCCCAGACAAATTGCTTGCCCCTGCAAAGACAACTGCTTCTTAATAAAAGAAGAAGACGCCTGGAAAGTTAATGGACACAAAAGAGCTTAAAAAAAATCTTCGCGACCACGCGATGTTCATATCTGGTTCTGATGGCGGTCGAGGTGCGGATATTCGGCTCAAAGATTTGCGCAAGCTCAACCTCGACAATATCAACCTCAAAGAAGCTGTGCTCACAGGGTGTAATTTCTCTGAAGGCTCATTCATTAATGCTGACCTTAGAGGTGCGGATTTATATGGCTGCACTTTATCTGGTGCCAATCTGACAAATGCAAAGTTGGACCGTGCCGACATGCGCGGTGCATTACTTGATGGTGCAAACCTCGAGAATGCGTCCATGGTCGAAGTCGATTTGCGGCGAGGACAGATCGCAGAAGTTGGCTGGAAGCTGAGGGGTGCGAAGCTCTCTACCGAAGAAAAGGAACGGGGAGAAGAATTAAAAGAGAATATCGGCAATACTGATTTATCAAATGCAAAGGCTCAAAGTGCAGACCTCCAAGCAGCAGACCTTCAGTCCGCAAATTTTGAAAATGCTAATCTTTCCAAGGCGAATTTAACCAGGGCAAAACTTGGCGATGCCATGTTGAAGGGTGCTAATCTCAGCGAAACCAACCTCAGCGAGGCAAACCTGCAATCCGCTGTGTTAGACGGTGCCAACATGCGCGGTGCCATCTTGAATGCCACAAATATGGCCCACGCAAGCGTTGAAAATGTTGTGGTGCCTGAATCATTATCTCACCTCGACGAAACAATCCGAAGCCGCATGGTGAAACATCATATCTGGATCCGAACCAATGGTGCCGAAGGCAGGCCTGCAGATTTACATAGCGTGGATTTGATCGACATTAATCTCCGTGGTGTCAATCTAAGCGGCATGAACATGAAGAACGCCAACCTTCATTCGGTTAATTTCAGCGATACCATCTGCATGTTCACTTTTTTTCAAAATTCCAACCTTAATAACTCGAGCTTCCAGAATGCTGACTTGGATGCCACCAATTTTAAAAAATGCGTCTTAAAAAATACTGATTTAAGGCGGGCAAATTTCTGACCCATTGAAGTCCATAGTCCGGAAGGTAAGAAAACAGGTCAGCTGTGGAGTCCCAGTCTTGCCAGCGCAATCATGACTGACAGTGATATGAGCGATGCGTGTCTTAAACAAGTTAACCTTAAGGGCACTGATTTTGGCGGCGTTAACGTCACAGGAACTAAATTCGTTGGATGCGATATGGATGATGGTGTTGCTGAAAAGCTGACGGAGCAAGGAGTTACAGTTGAGCCTCTTCCAGCCCCTGCGACTTAGTGTGTTGTTCTGATCCATAGAACGAGGAACGCGAATACATGAACACAGATGCCCGCCATTTTAATCGAAAATCCACAGAACTTAGTGGCCTCGTATCCAGTCCAACCGATCCTAATATTGATCTCACATGTGAGATCATCGATTTGTCGGCTGGTGGCGCTAAATTAAACATCAGCAAGGCTGGGACACTCGCTGGCGAAATCGCACTGAAAATCGGCGATCTAGGCCCTTACCGTGCAGACGTCGTCTGGTCACGTCCTCCGCACATGGGTGTAAAGTTTCGGGTTTCCCCAGAAGTGATGGCATATGTCGTCATGGCCGTGGCGTTATACCGCTAGACTGGCCTTCGATCTCGAAGCGCTGCTGATATCGTCCCATCGTCCAGATAGTCTAGTTCACCGCCTACCGGCACACCGTGCGCAAGCCCAGAGACTTTCACGCCTTTTTCACGCAATCGGTCGGCAATATAGTGTGCCGTTGTCTGGCCATCTACTGTGGCACTGGTGGCAAGGATCACTTCTTTCAATGTTCCATCAGCCGCGCGCGCCACTAGGCTTGGAATATTCAATTCATCAGGGCCGACACCGTCCAGCGCGGATAGTGTTCCACCCAGAACATGATAATGGCCTTTGAAACTTGATGTGCGTTCAAGCGCCCACAAGTCAGCAACATCCTCGACAACGCAGAGTGTTGTCCTATCGCGTTTTGGACTGTTGCAGATGCCACATGGGTCATGGGTATCAAGATTGCCGCAGATTGAGCACGCGCGCACACGTTCACCCGCCTCATTAAGGGCTGCAGCCAATGGCTGGAGAAGCCCCTCACGGCGCTTGAGCAGTTGCAAGACTGCGCGTCTTGCTGACCTTGGCCCTAACCCTGGCAGCTTCGCCAAGAGTTGAACCAGTCGTTCTATTTCACGTTCGGCCACTGGAACCTCAGAAAGGCAGTTGCATACCAGGTGGCAAAGATAAGCCACCGGTGATTTCCTTCATTTTTTCACGGGACGCTTCATCTGATTTGGCGCGCGCATCATTAATTGCAGCCACGATCAAATCTTCCAAAACTTCTGCGTCTTCAGGCTTAACAAGAGCCGGGTCGATTAATACTTTTTTTGCTTCGCCTTTGCCGTTCAAGGTTACCTGGCACATACCGCCGCCAGACCTGCCGACGACTTCCATCGCAGCAAGCTCTTCCTGCATATTGGCCATCTTTTGTTGAACTTCTTGGGCTTGCTTCATCATTTGACCGAGGTTTTTCATCGTCGGAAATACTCCACTGCTGTACTGGGAATCTATTGCAAAGCCTTGTATAACATTTGGCATGCTGCATCAAAACCTGTTCGTATTCGATATTGAAACTGTACCAGATACAGACGTCGCGCCAAACCTTACTGGCGAAACGTCACCTGATGTCCAGGTTCGACGCGAAGCCATTGAGCAATATCATCTTGGCGTTACAGATGGGCGAAATAGTTTCCCACGGCAACCTTTCCATAAAGTCGTAGCTATATCTTTCCTTGAAGCTGAAATTGAACGTGACGGCGGATCAGAGGGCTATATTCTGCGTGATCTCAGATCTGGCGGTGAAGCCGGATATGATGAGGCGAAACTGCTGCAAGGTTTTTTCACCTATCTGGATCGCATGAAGCCTCGGCTGGTCAGTTACAACGGACGCAGCTTTGATCTGCCTGTCTTGAAATACAGGGCCATGGTGCATGGGATTTCATCACCGTGGCTCCACAAATCTGGCGATAAATGGAATAGCTACGGATATCGGTATGCCACGGATTGGCATTGTGACCTGCTCGAGGTGTTGTCGGATTATGGCGCGTCTGCGCGGGTGAAATTGAACGAAGTCTGCGCAGCGTTTGGCTTCGCCGGGAAATTTGGTATTGATGGCTCAAACGTCGCCGACTTAATTGATCAAGGCCGCGTCGATGACGTTCGCCATTATTGTGAGACCGATGTGCTCAATACTTATCTGGTGTATCTGCGCTGGCAGTTACACTCAGGCACCCTTAATCAAACGGGCTATAACGCGTCTGTTGCAGAGCTCATCACGTTCATTGATGCAGAAAAAGAAGCCCGGCCTTATCTTGGTGAATTTATGGATGCTTGGGGCGAAGCATCTAACAATAAATTTCTGATCGAATAATTACGCGAAGTAGTTATCCAGATCGATATCAACATCGACAAAGTCTTTAATCGTCTGTTGAACATCATCATAGAAACCAACGCTTAGAATACGATCGATAGCATTTGTTCCCAGATCCGAATGACACGACATGCGGAGCATAGCTTCATATTTTTTATCCCAAGACTTTTCACCTAAGCAGGCAACAAAAAGACTTGGCTCACGGTAATCCACAATCCACTGATATTGGCTTTCAGAATAGCTCGCATGCCGCAGTGGTGCCAATTGGCTAACCCACCTGCCTGTCATATCCGTTGCATTAAAGCTGGCCACGCGTGTTCCCCAATATCGCTACGTGCCAAAGCCAGGCTCAAGGTCAACATCCAGCAGAATCATACGTGGCAAAATCCGCGGGTCAAAATCCAAAAAGTTGAGATGACCCCATACGGGCAGCCCATCATCAGGACGCTTTGCTTCCCAAAAAGCCAATGCCTCACATAAGTCGGCAATGCGCATATGCTTCAAATCAACTCGGTAGAAATCAGGGGTTTTGCCAAGCTGGCCGTCGTCGGGAGTCAAATATCATCCTCACCAATATCTGTATCCATATCGATTATGGGATCATCGATAATTGGCTCAGATGGACGTGCGACGTGACGCACTTCCTCGACTTTTGCACCGGGGAAAGTATCCAGCACGGCCCTGACTAAAGGATGATCACCGGCAGCTGTTCGGGCCTGCTTGGCCGCTTCAGCGCGCAATTCTGATATCGTTGCGCCACCGGCATCACGGGATAACGCAACAGCCCACGGCATCTCAGAATGATCTTCAAGAAATCCTTTGAGACGCTGCACCATCTCTCGGTCAGCACCGCCGTCAGCACTAAACTCAAGATGGCCTTGATCGAACCTGACGACACGCACCTGGCTTTCAATAAATGAAACCAGCATCCCTTCACGTAACTCACTCGCAAGTGCTGCAACAGCTGCAAAATCGGCAAACACATGAGCCTTTGGTTGTTCGCTTACGGCTGGCGCAGGGTCCATGCGTGGTGCTGGCTCAGCAGATGCAATCACACCGCCCCCTGCATTTGCTTGCGCACCACCGCCACCACCTGTGTTCGGCGGTGTCGATGCCGCTGGAGCAGAATTATCAACGCTACCTTGAAGCGCTTTAACTGCATCTCCCGGTGTCGGAAGTTCAGCGGCATAGGCCAAGCGAACCAGAACCATTTCGGCAGCAGCCAATGGCGAAGGTGCTATTTTGACTTCGCCCAAACCCTTTAAAAGAATTTGCCAGGCCCGGGTCAAGATCGGCATCCGGAGAGACGACACAAGTTCTTTGCCTTTTGTACGTTCGTTCTCAGGCACTTCTGGTGCGTCCGCGCATTCCGGCAGAATCTTAACCCGAGTGAGCCAATGCACGAGGTCGAGCATGTCTTCAACGACCGACGTTGGATCAGCACCATCTTTATATTGAGCTGAGAGTTCATCCAGGGCGCTCGCAATTTCGCCCTTCAGCACTGATTCTAAAAGATCAAACGTTCGGGTGCGATCAGCCAGGCCGAGCATATCACGGACCCGTTCTTCACCAATCACCCCGTCAGAATAGGCAATCGCCTGATCAAGCAAACTTAATCCGTCCCGAACAGAGCCATCAGCTGCGCGTGCAATAATGTGGAGGGCGCCATCAGATATCTCGGATCCTTCTTTTTTGCAGATTTCTGCAAAATACGTGACCAGCGCCTCGGTTGGGACACGGCGCAAATCGAATCGCTGACACCGCGAAAGAACCGTGATTGGCACTTTACGAATTTCAGTCGTCGCAAAAATAAAGATGACGTGCTCGGGCGGTTCTTCAAGCGTCTTCAAAAGCGCGTTGAAAGCGCTTTTCGAGAGCATATGAACTTCGTCAATGATATAGACTTTGTAGCGCGCCGAGGATGGCCGGTACCGCACACCGTCAATTAATTCACGAATATTATCGACGCCCGTATTACTCGCAGCGTCCATCTCCAGGACATCCACATGCCGGTCACCAGCAATTGCGACGCAATTATCACAAACACCGCAAGGTTCAGTCGTGGGACCACCCACACTATCCGGACCGATACAATTCAATGCCCGCGCAATAATCCGGGCTGTTGATGTCTTACCGACACCGCGAACACCAGTCATGACGAACGCATGATGCAACCGGTTTACCGCGAACGCATTGGTCAGCGTCTTGACCATCGCTTCCTGGCCAATCAAACCTGAAAACGTCGTTGGCCGGTACTTACGAGCCAGCACCTGGTATTCGCCAGCGGCAGACGCTTCGGCGGGTTCAGGGGCAGGACTGTGGTTCATGAAATTCGTCCAGACTGGGATAAAAGTGGGAGACCGGACACCGACCCGGGCCGAAACTCGTTGCGGCTGCTTCCTTCCGGACCTGACCGGGTTCGCGAGAGGCCCGTCCGAGCCGATCTCCCGAACGGAATATAACAACCGAACTCGATATCCGAAAGCCCCGAATCACATAGTATGGTGTGTTGCGCAAACATACCTGTAAATATCCCTTAGCTGAGCGCTTTTATCAAATCTTTGCGATCAGGATGTTGGACCGCGAGGTCGTCAAATGTGCCCATTTCAAGGTCAGCAAAATCAAAACCTGGCGACACTGTCGTGCCCATTAAAGCGAATCCGACCGCATCCGGCACCGCGGCATCACGCTTCAACCGCCCACCCATCCACGTGTTGCCGAGTATTGTATACTGCACGTGGTCACCACCAAAGATGTCCTGACCAAACGTGATGATTTCAGAATTGGTGCTATCTGGATGCAGCAAAAGCATTTCAACAGGGTCACCAAGATAAAAATGAAACGCCTCATCAGACGGAAGACGATGCATACGCGACAACGTATCAGTGGTCAGCACATAATAAATTGCAGTGCCGGCAGAGCGTTCACCGTCATATTGATCACCAAGTTCTGGTCCAGGAATGTTGGCCTTTGAGCGCCATGTTTCGCGGTACCATCCCCCTTCCCAAGGCAGTGGAGAGAGATCGAGCGCCCGGATCACATCATCAGCATTCATGCGGTGATATCCTTATTAAGCAGATGTTCGCGTTTGTAATTCAGATACCTATAACAAACGCATAAGCGCCCGCAGAATGCAGGCGCTTAGCAGAACCATCAATCAGAAACTTGCTTAATTAAGGCCAGCTGTCTCGCGGCGTTCATCGATGACAATCGCACCTGATGCACCACCGAAAAACACAAATGGCAGAAGCAATGCGTTATCTTCGAATTCAAACGTGCCATCGGTGATCGCGACAACCCTGATCTCCGCACTTTGGCGCGCAGGAATAGAAACCGCGTTAATGCACGTGTGTTCCGCACGCACACCTTCAACGCCAACTGCTATAACAGCATTACGTTCAAAGAAGTCTTTGGCACGGAATACCCGAAGGCTGTCATCACGATTACGAATGCGAAGCACATAAGGTCGCCCTTGCTGAAGACGCGTCACCATTGGTGAATACTCACCATCGCGAACACGAATTTCAACTTTAGGGACACGTGCCCAATTTATCTTGGCCTCGGCGCGCTGTGATATTTGTTTACACTGGGCAACGCCAAAATCACTGACACCCGAAGGCGCAGCGCATGCCGCCAGCACCGTTACAGCAAGTGTAACAGCGCTCCAATTCATTACGTGTCTAACCAGCACACGACTCAATTTCATATTCATACTTTCCACCGTTCTCTCCACCTACCGACTGCAAGGAATGCAACGGCACCCAAGGGTGCGGGAACATCAACTGCAACCGTAATGGCCAGGAATGGTTAAAAAACTCTCAATTAAGGCATAAGTCCAGCAACTTTCATAAAAGTATATATGGTTAACACCAAGAAAGATAACGAATTATCCTATCCATATTTTTACCTGACGTTGATGCCATTGCTGATTTCGGTCTCTTATGCAAAATTGTGCCATGAGCATAAATTTAACGTACACCACGCTTTCCCTTCGCCGAGACAATATGTCCAGACGACCCGCAGAATGGCTTGCCGAGCGCATGGCTGAAGGCGTTGGCGTCGTCCCTGTGCATGGCGCACTTAATCTTATAAAAAATGACGGTTCATACAGTGCTCAGATATTTGAAGGCGCTGCAGCACGCAAAATCCTCGCGAACGGACATCAAGAAGTTCTCCTCGGCACAGATGACCATAAGCCCGTATTCGCTATCGCTGTCGACGATACCTATGCAGATCAAATTGTTTCGATGACCGGGGATACTGCAGAATTCGTTGACCTTCGCAGCGTTGGATCATTTTTACCGGCGACGGATGCGCATTTACTCGCCCATGCCCGAGGAATGGTTTTCTGGCATTCCAGACACGGGCATTGCGGTGTCTGCGGCGCGCCGACCGTCTCACGCCATAGCGGACACGAGCGTGTTTGCGTAAATCCAGATTGCGCATCAAGCCACTTCCCGCGTACCGACCCTGCAATCATTGTATTGGTTGTTCGTGACGATGTCCCTGGAGGCGCATGCTTGTTGGGTCGCTCGGGACGTTGGACGTTTGGCATGTATTCTACGTTGGCCGGTTTCATTGAACCTGGCGAGACAATGGAGCAAGCCGTGACACGTGAAGTCTTTGAAGAATCCGGTATTGAGACAACGGGCGTCGAATATCTTGCTTCCCAGCCGTGGCCATTTCCATCATCGCTGATGCTCGGTTTTCACGCGAAAGCCACATCCTATGACATCACCATCGATAAAGAAGAGCTTGTTGATTGCCAATGGTTCAGTCGAGCAGATGTGCTGGGGATGAAAGAATCGCTTGATGCTGTCGGCGACGAAATACGACTTCCGCGAAAAGACTCTATATCGCGCTGGCTCATTCAAAAATGGCTGGATGCGGATTAAGTGTACGTCGATTTGCGGGATGCGTTCGCCGGATACACCCCAAGTACCGTCACTTCGTGCGAGAAAAATGCCAGTTCCTCAAGGGCGAGCTTAAGCCCAATATCGTCAGGATGACCTTCAACTTCGGCGTAAAACTGCGCTACGACAAAGCCTTCGCTCACATAGCTTTCAAGTTTCGTCATATTGACGCCGTTCGTCGCAAACCCGCCCATCGCTTTATAAAGCGCTGCAGGAATGTTGCGCACGCGAAACACGAAACTGGTCATCATATCTGGCGTTCCAGCTGGATATGATTTCCCTTCACGCGCTAAAATAACAAACCGTGTTGTGTTGTGCTCCGCATCCTCAATATCTGACTTCAAGATATTCAGACCATAAACTTCGGCTGCCAGACGCGTCGAAATAGAGGCTTTGGTCGGATCTGCCCATTTCGCGATATCAGCAGCGGCTGCCGCTGTATCCGCATGAACTACAGCTTTAACACCGAGTTCAGCAATCAAGCCACGGCATTGATTGAGGGCATGAACATGGCTGTGCACTTCCGTAATATCTTCGATTTTTGTGCCTGGAAGCGCCAAAAGCTGATGATTGATGCGCTCAAATTGCTCGCCAATAATTTGTAAGCCACTATCGGGTAAAAGATGGTGAATATCTGCAACACGGCCTGCGACCGTATTATCAATCGGAATCATCGCCAACAAAGCCCGACCTGACTGCACAGCATCAAAGGCATCCGCAAACGTATCGCATGGCAGACTTATCATCTCAGGATACACGGTGCGGCACGCAATATCAGAATTGGCCCCAACGGCACCTTGGAATGCGATCAATTTGTCCGGTGATGTCATGTATCTAAATCCAATTTCGTATTCAGGCTCAATTACGGTCTCAGCATCTCGCGTGCCCGCTCCAAGTCGGCGGGAGTATCGACACCAAGCGGAACCGTGTCAACGCGGACAGCCTCTATCCTCATACCGGCTTCAAGGGCTCGTAATTGCTCAAGTTTCTCGCGTTGCTCCAGCAATCCAGGCGACATTGAGACAAATCGTTCAAGTGCACTGCGGCGATATGCGTAGATCCCGATGTGATGCCATAGTGGCCCGTCCCCCGTAGGCGCAGTCGCGCGCGTAAAATAAAGAGCTCGGGCGTGAGCACGTCCATCATCCAAAGCAGCAACACATTTGACAACATTTGGGTTGTCGCGCTCATTGTTCTCGGTAATTTCGGATACCAATGTCGCAATATCCACATCCGGATTACTCAAAGGGGTCACAACCGCCGTTACAAGGCTGGGGTCCAATGTCGGCAAATCCCCCTGCAAATTCACGATGACATCGTAAGAACCGTTTGGATCCTCTGCACACAATGCTTCCCAGATTCGATCCGAACCAGATGGATGATCAGGGTCTGTTAAGACTGCCTTGTATCCCGCATTTTTGACGGCACTGATGATTTCTATTTCAGCAGCCGCACAAAGTACCGGCCCAACATCAGCCTCAGCTGCACGGTCCATGACGTGAACAATCATGGGCTTACCATGAATGTCTGCGAGTGGCTTATCAGGTAGGCGCATTGATGCCATTCTGGCCGGAACAATAACAATTGGGTTCATCGAAAAAATCCCTATATATAGTATTCGGTATACCTGCTTCCGGCGCTTCCTCAAAATCCTTTCATGATTTTTACGAGTTCGGTTGAAATCCCGGCGATGAGCAGGTAAAAAAAGACTGCTATTCGGGTAGGAGACACACGCATGCATTTCTCATTTTGGGAAAAATCAGGTTTCGCTTTGCTCATCGCGGCTTGGGTCGTTTGGGGCAGCAATCAAATAGGCAACACACTCGTTCACGCGGAAGAGCTCGCAGAGAACGCTTATAAGATTGAAGTTGCTGAAAAAGATGACGGAGATGCTGTTTTGCTGGCTTCTGCGCCTGTTGAAGAAAGCGTCCTGGTGCTTATGGCATCTGCGTCCGTTGAAAAGGGCGAGAAAGCAGCCAAAAAATGCCTTGGTTGCCATAGCCTCAAAAAAGGTGGTGCCAACAAGGTTGGTCCAAATCTGTGGGATGTTGTTGGTCGCAATCAAGGTGCCGCAAAAGGTTATGCCTACTCTGACGCTCTTTTGAGTCTTGGCACCACGTGGACTTATGAGAATTTCAACGATTTTCTTAAGAACCCAAAAGAATATGCACCAGGTACAAAGATGTCATTTGCGCTTAAGAAAGCTTCTGACCGTGCAAACGTGATCCTGTATCTTCGTGAAAACAGTGATAATCCTCTGCCTCTACCATGAGTAGGGCGGCGGATATCCCCGCCGATATTGATGCGATCTTAGATTTAGCCGGGCGTCTTGCTGATGCAGTACGCCCGATTACCCTTAAGCATTTCAGAAGTGGTATCGGTCATGTTGCTAAAGGCGACGAGAGCCCTGTAACTGAGGCGGACCGTGCTGCTGAGCAAATCATGCGAGACATGATTGCCGCCGAACGCCCTTCCGATGGTATCTTTGGCGAAGAGTTTGGTGTTTCCAATCCTGACGCAGATACGGTGTGGATTCTCGATCCAATCGACGGCACCAAAGCGTTTATTACCGGCAAACCAATTTTTGGTACCCTGATCGGCATTATTCGAAACGGACAAGCCATTGCAGGCGTCACCGATGCACCCGCGACAAGTGATCGATGGGTCGGCGGTGTTGGTCGTGCAACCACGTTCAACGGCGAGACTGTGACCACAAGGCCTGAACGCGCCATCGACGAAGCCTGGATGACATCAACTTCTCCAGAAATGTTTGTGAGCGATCATAAAGCACGATTTGAAGCTCTGATGGAAGCTGTGCACTACACGACGTTTGGATCAGAATGCCAAGGATATGGCCAACTCGCATGCGGTTGGGTGGATATGGTTTGCGAAGACACATTGGCACCTTACGACTATGCCGCTTTAATCCCTATTATTGAAGGTGCAGGCGGCATCATCACGGATTGGCTCGGCACGCCGTTAACCTTCGAGGCCGGCGACGATGCAAAGAAACATACCGTACTTGCCTCAAGTGGTCCTGCATTGCATCAAGCTGGAATCGATATCCTGTCGCGTTAAACGATCGTCCACTCTACATTATGAACAATCATTAAGTTGCGTATAAATGCCAAGCGATCAATCGTTCACGCGGATTTTATTACTGCGTGATGCGGTCTTTCTTGTAGAGAACCTCTCAGCAGACCAATATCTTGGCAGTTACATTTGAGTTGGAGGCTCCATGTTTGTGCATCGTCTTGTTATCCTGAGTATCACCGCCTTTAGTCTTGTGGCGATCCCTGCAGTAAATGCTGATGACCCGGCACCAGCGCACGGTTTGGCAATGCACGGTGATCTGAAATATAGCCCTGATTTCAAAAATTTTGAATATGTGAACCCAGACGCACCAAAAGGTGGGACCATAAGGCTCAGCGCTATTGGCGGCTTCGATAGCCTGAACCCGTTTATTGTCAAAGGGAATGCCGCCGGTGGTGCCGCATTCATCTACGACACACTGATGACCTCATCTGCTGATGAAGCATTCAGTGTTTATGGCCAGTTGGCAAAAACAGTGCGCACCCCGAAGGATCGGTCTTGGGTTGAATTCACATTACGCGATGAAGCCCGGTGGCATGACGGCAAAGAAATCACAGCGGATGATGTCATCTTTAGTTATGAGACATTGGTCTCGAAAGGGGCACCATTCTATCGATTTTACTACGGCAGTGTTGAGCGTGCCGTGAAAGTTGGCCCAAAAACCGTTCGATTTGACTTCAAGCCAGGCAAAAACCGCGAACTTCCATTGATTTTAGGCCAGTTGACGGTGCTCCCAAAGCATTATTGGGCAACACGCGAATTTGATTCAACCACGCTGGAGCCCCCACTCGGGAGCGGCCCTTATAAAATCAAACGCGTCGAAGCAAACCGTACAATCGTCTTAGAGCGCGTGCCGGATTATTGGGGTAAAGATGTTCCGGTGAATAAAGGCATTAACAACTTCGAGACGCTTGAATTTGAATATTACCGGGACGCACAAGTTGCGATCGAAGCCTTTACTGGGGGTCGGTTTGATTTTCGCCGCGAAAATTCATCAAAAGCCTGGGCTACATCATACAAAGTACCCGCCGTCGACAAAGGTCATATTAAGCTAGAACGCTTTGACCATAACCGCCCTGCAGGCATGCAAGGATTTGCGTATAATATCCGTCGTGATTTGTTTAAAGATCCCACCGTACGCGAAGCTTTGGCTTATGCATTTGACTTCAACTGGTCTAACAAAAATCTTTTTTACGGGCAGTATGCACATTCTCGGAGTTACTTTGATAACTCCGAGCTTGCAGCGACTGGCTTGCCATCCGACGCTGAACTCACCTTGCTAGAGCCACTTCGAAGCTCGATTCCGCCAGAGGTATTTACAAAAGAATATAATCCGCCAGAAACAGACGGCAGCGGAAAAATTCGCGGAAACCTCCGGACCGCGTCCAAACTGTTGCGTGATGCAGGCTGGGTTATCAAAGATGGCGTTCGCGTGAACGAAAAAACTGGTGTTAAACTTGAGTTTGAAATTCTTTTATCCAGCCCAATTTTTGAGCGCATTGTACTGCCTTTCTCAAAGAATCTTGAAAAGCTGGGTGTAAAAACACGCACCCGTACAGTTGAATCCGCACAATATCGACGACGCCTGGATACATTCGACTATGACGTCGTCGTAGGAAACTGGGGGCAATCCATGTCACCTGGTAACGAACAAAGGGATTCCTGGGGTAGCGTATCTGTCGATCAACAAGGAAGCCGCAATATCGTCGGCATTAATGACCCAGCGGTCGACACGCTTATTGAAAAACTGATCGCTGCGCCGAACAGAAAAGCACTCGTGACTGCTGCCCGCGCATTGGACCGGGTTCTACAATGGAACCATTTCGTTATCCCTCATTTCCATGCAGGGTACGACCGCATTGCTTATTGGGATAAATTTGGAAAACCTGACGTGACGCCTGCAAGTGGTACCCAGTTTCTTTCCTGGTGGGTCGACAAAGAAAAGGCGGCCGTTATTAATGATGTTCGTAAAAAATAATAATTAGAGACGCACCCATGAGGGATCAGTAAACTCATACCATGTTTGCATATATCGTTCGCCGCCTATTGTTCGTCCCACCGACGCTATTTGTGATCATTCTGATCAACTTCGCTGTTGTTCAAGTGCTTCCTGGTGGCCCTGTCGAACAGATGATTTCAGAGATTTCCGGTGAGGCTGTCGATGCAACAGGTCGTATAAGCGGCAACGTGGGCTCAGAAACCGGCAACACCGACAGTCCTAGAATGGGGACGGGCAACACGTCTGGCGCCTTAGAGAGTAAATACCGTGGCGCGCAGGGATTGCCACCTGAATTCATCGCTGAATTGGAAAAGCAATTTGGATTAGACAAGCCAGCTCATGAGCGGTTCTGGCTGATGCTTAAGAACTACATCACTTTTGATTTTGGTGAGAGTTACTTTAAAGACGCCAGCGTTGTCGATCTGGTTCTAGAGAAAATGCCAGTGTCCATTTCATTAGGGCTTTGGACAACACTACTTGTTTACATGATTTCAATCCCACTTGGTGTTGCCAAGGCAGTACGTGACGGGACACGATTCGATGTGTGGACGTCGGGGATCATCATTGTTGGCAATGCGATTCCGGCCTTTCTTTTTGCAATCTTGTTGATCGTGCTATTCGCAGGGGGTCGGTATTTTGACTGGTTCCCGCTCAGGGGCTTGTATTCAGAAAACTTCGCAGACATGTCCACTTTTGAGCAAATTGGCGATTACTTCTGGCATCTGGCTTTACCCATATTGTCGATGGTCATTGGTGGATTTGCCGGCCTTGCAATGCTGACCAAGAACTCGTTCATGGAAGAAATCAACAAACAGTATGTGACGACAGCTCGCTCAAAAGGCCTAACGCAAACGCGCGTGCTTTATGGGCATATTTTCCGCAATGCCATGCTGATTGTAATTGCCGGTTTCCCGGGTGCATTTATTGGCATCTTATTTTCAAGCTCATTGATTATTGAAATTGTCTTCTCGCTCGATGGCCTTGGCTTGTTAGGTTTTGAAGCTGCCCTGAACCGTGACTATCCTGTGATGTTCGCGACGCTTTATTTCTTTGGGTTATTGGGTCTCGTCGTCAGCATTGTTTCCGATATCATGTATCACATCGTTGACCCTAGAATCGATTTTGAAAGTCGCGGTGTATAAGATGGATACTGCAGCCGCACAAAATCGAACGCCCCCACAAACATCCACATTAGCAGATCGTTTGTCGCCTTTGAACGCGCGACGGCTAAATAGTTTCTGCGCCAATCGACGTGGGTTTTGGTCACTATGGATTTTCCTCGTGATGTTTGTCCTTAGCTTATTCGCTGAATTTATCGCCAACGATAAACCGGTTTTCATCTGGTATGATGGTGGCGCCTATATGCCCATATTTAGCGCATATCCAGAAACTGCGTTTGGTGGCGAATTTTTAACCGAGGCTGATTATCGCGATCCTTTTGTGAGCGAGCTGATCAACGAAAAGGGCTGGATGGCCTGGCCACCTGTACGGTTTTCATACGACACGGTGAACCTGAACTTGGCAGGCCCTGCCCCTTATGGGTTAACTTCCGAAAACTGGCTTGGTACTGATGACCAGGGCCGAGATGTGCTGGCCCGTACGATCTATGGCTTTCGAATTTCTGTTGTCTTCGGCCTCATGTTGACGATCTTAAGTTCCTTTATCGGGATCTGGATTGGGGCCATTCAGGGATACTTTGGTGGCTGGACAGACCTCATCGGGCAGCGCTTGATCGAGATTTGGCAATCTATGCCGCAATTATATTTATTGATCATCCTGGCCAGCGTCTTTGTACCAAGTTTCTGGCTGCTGCTTAGTCTTCTCTCATTATTCCAATGGGTCAATCTAGTTGGCGTTGTGCGCGCAGAATTTCTTCGCACGCGAAATTTCGATTACGTCCGGGCGGCGCGCGCGCTTGGCGCATCGGATTTTGTCATCATGTTTAAGCACATCTTGCCCAATGCCATGGTCGCAACATTGACCTTCCTGCCCTTCATTCTCGCTGGCTCAGTAACAATCTTAACGTCGCTTGATTTTCTTGGGTTTGGCTTGCCGCCGGGATCGGCATCATTAGGCGAGCTTTTGAATCAGGGTAAGAACAATCTCCATGCACCTTGGTTAGGTATTACTGCGTTTTTTATTCTTTCTATAATGCTTTCGCTCCTCGTATTTATTGGCGAAGCCGTTCGTGATGCTTTCGATCCAAGGAAGACTTTCAAATGAGTAAGATTCTATCGGTCGAAAATTTACATGTCTCGTTTGGTCAGGGTGACCGCGAAGTCAAAGCCGTCAAAGGCGTGTCCTTTGATATCGAAGCTGGACGCACCCACGCGCTGGTTGGAGAGTCAGGCTCAGGAAAGTCTGTGTCCGCTTTATCAATCATGCGGCTGCTTCCCTACCCCACAGCCTGGCACCCATCTGGCAACATTGATTTTGATGGGCAGGAAATTATCGACGCGCCTGAGTCTTTGATGCGTTCATTCCGAGGAAATCGCATTGCGATGATTTTCCAGGAACCCCTCAATAGTTTGAACCCACTGCATTCGATTGAGAAACAAATATCTGAAGTCCTGTTTGTGCATAAGCACATGTCTCCAGGGCAAGCCCGTGACCAGGTCGTTGAGCTACTTGAATTGGTTGGCTTGGAAAGTGCGACAGAGCGCCTACATGCATTACCGCATGAATTTTCTGGTGGACAACAGCAACGCATCATGATCGCGATGGCGCTTGCGAACGAACCGGAAATATTAATTGCAGACGAACCGACAACGGCGCTCGATGTGACAGTCCAGGCACAGATATTGGTCTTATTAAAAGAGCTCCAAGAAAAGCTCGGCATGGCAATGCTTCTCATCACGCACGATCTTGGTATCGTGCGCCGCATGGCAGACACCGTTTCTGTGATGAATGACGGTAAAGTTGTGGAAAGTGGCGATGCCCAGAATGTATTTGAGAACCCACAACACGAGTACACTCAACACCTGTTATCAGCAGAACCTAAGGGACGATCTGATGCAGCGCCCGCTGGCGCAAGCATTCTTAAGGGCGATGACGTTCGTGTCTGGTTCCCGATTAAGCGCGGCGTGCTCCGCCGCACAGTTGGACACATCAAAGCCGTTGATGGCATTTCAGTAGATATACGCGCCGGGCATACGGTTGGTATTGTCGGCGAGTCTGGATCTGGCAAATCAACGCTTGGACGTGCACTTATTAAACTAGAGCATGCAACCGGGCAGATTGCCTTTAATGGTCAGTCTTTAGAAGGCTTGGGTTGGAAGGCATTACGCCCTCTCCGACGTGAATTTCAGATTGTCTTTCAGGATCCATATGGATCGCTTAGCCCCCGGATGTCGATCAGCCAGATTATTGAAGAAGGCTTGATCATTCATGATCTTGGGACGCCAGAAGAACGACATCAACAAGTCGCAGATGCTTTGGAAGAAGTTGGCCTGGATGCATCAATGCGTGATCGTTATCCGCATGAATTCTCAGGTGGCCAGCGTCAGCGTATCGCCATTGCGCGTGCCCTCGCATTAAAACCAAAGTTCATTGTTTTGGACGAGCCGACCAGCGCACTCGACATGTCAGTCCAAGCGCAGATCGTTGAATTACTGCGAGGCCTTCAAAAGAAGTATAACCTTGCCTACATGTTTATCAGTCACGATCTCAAAGTCGTTCGCGCGCTCGCTCATGATGTCGTGGTCATGAAGGACGGTAAGGTTGTCGAACAGGGCCCATCCGAACAAATTTTTGAGGCCCCACAACAACCTTATACAAAGGCACTGTTGGCTGCCGCACTCAACTTAAGCGCAGACACCACCGGTGCTGTTAGCTCCTAATTTCTAATCACAGGGATACTATCCATGAAGTTTCTATTTATCTCAGCCGCCGATAAGGCAATCGCATGGCGTGAGGCCATCCTTGGGAAGTTTCCTGATGCGACATTTGATATCTGGCCGGACGAAGTGGTTGATAAAGCATCTTACGATTATGCCATTGTATGGCGACCGCCTGTCGGGGAATTAAAGACGTATCCAAATCTTAAAGGTATCCTTTCACTTGGTGCGGGTATTGACGGCATCCTGATGGATACAGAATTACCTGATGACATCCCCGTTGTACGCCTTGTCGATCGTTGCCTGACTGAAGGCATGAGCGAGTACGTCTTATATTGGGTGATCCATTATCATCGCCGCATGGGTGTGTATCTTAACTGGACGGCAAATGGCACATGGAAACAGATGCGCCAGACAGATACCCGTGACAAGAAAGTTGGTTTCCTGGGTATTGGCGAACTTGGAAGCGACGCAGCTGGTAAAGCTGCTGCCTTGGGCTTTGACGTCGCAGGTTGGTCTCGGACTGAGAAAAAGATCGATGGGATCACGTCCTTTTATGGCGCCGATGGTCTTGTCCCGTTTTTGAACAGAACAGAAATTCTCATTATATTATTGCCGCTCACTGATTCGACAAAAGGCATTATTAACAAAGACACCCTAGCTGCATTGCCAGAAGGTGCATCGATTATCAATTGCGCACGCGGAGCACACGTCGTCGACGAAGATTTGATTGCCGCACTCGATAGCGGACACATCAACGCAGCAACATTGGATGTCTTTCACGTAGAACCTCTCCCAGAAGATCATCCGTATTGGACCCATCCGAAAGTAACCGTAACTCCACATGTTGCGAGCTTAACGGTACCGTCGAGTGCTGCGGATTGGATGGAAGAGAACATCAAGTTAATTGAGGCAGGCAAGCCACCACTCAACACCGTTGATGTGAAAAAAGGTTATTGAGCTAAGCCCGTCCAGATCATTGAACCTCCTGAGATGACCAGCATGATATCAAGCAGGTAGTCGAAGGTCCGCACGCTCATCCGGTCGACAAAGTACTTTCCAATAAACGAGCCTGCCATGATGGTGCCGCCGACGATCAACCCTTGAACGATTTGTGGCCAGGGGAGCGCACCAAAATGCTGGAATGTCGCGACTTTGCTGATCATTAAAGCTAGAGACGCCACCGCTTCGGTCGACAACAATGTGCCTTTGCTTAAACCCACGGCTGCAAATGCTGGAATGCTGAGTGGCCCGGTCGAAATCACGATGCCTGTGAGGAATCCGATGCCACCACCGATGATGGCCAGTTGCCACAACGGCAGATTAAAATCTCGCACACGCATCCATCGTCGAAGCGGGATCATACCAAGAAAGAAAAAGCCTAGTGCAAGTTCGACGACGCTTGCTGGTAACGTCAGTAACGTTCGGGCACCAAGTGCGGCGCCCGGCGCACCAAAGCATGTATAAGCCCAAAAGGCGCGCCAGTGGATTGCACGCCACCAGGCGAGCGCCTTACCAATATTCCCGACCACCGAAGCGACAGCCATGATCGGCACGGCTTGTTGTGGACCGAACTGTAAAATGAGAATTGGCAGTAAAATGATTGAGGCGCCCGTGCCGATAATGCCGCTCAATGTTCCCGACGCCAGACCCGCTAAAAGAACAAAAACGTAACCGGTCATATGACGCCGTAGGCAACCATCAGCAAGAATACACCCAGAATCACACGATAAATCACAAATGGTGTAAATGATGCGCGCTTTAACCAGGCCATCATAATCGCGATCGCGATCAGCGCGAATCCAAACGCCAGCCCTGCCGCAATAAACACGTCTGAGGCTAATTCGACACTGCCACTTTCATAAAGATCGAGGCCACTTAAAGTCCCTGCTGCAATGATCGTTGGGATCGACAGCAATAAAGAAAATCTGGCCGCATCCACCCGTTCCATTCCAATGAAGCGCGCCGCCGTCATCGTAATACCTGACCGACTGGTTCCTGGAATCAATGCAAGGCACTGAGCCGCACCAATGAACAACACGTCGAGAATTCCTAAATGCTCAATCCGCCGCACCGTCATACCGACTTGATCTGAGATCCAGAGTAAAAGACCAAAGCCAAGCGTTGCCCACGCAATGACTTCCAGACTTCTAAACATACCAGGGAAATATTGGTGTAACGCGTATCCAGCACAAACGACGGGAATGGTTCCAATAACAAGCAGACCAAATAATCTAGCGCCAGGAGCTGAACGGCCACGCATAAACATGATGACACCGCCCACCATGGAGCCAACATCGCGGTATAAGTAGACGAGAACGGCGAACAGCGTTCCAACATGGACAGCAACGTCCATGATGAGCCCTTGGTCAGGCCAACCTAAGAATTGTGGGACCAAAACAAGATGGCCCGACGAACTTATCGGCAAAAATTCCGTAAGTCCCTGAACAGCAGCTAAAATAGCAAGATGTAGGATCGGCATGCACACCCCTCACAAGGCCTTGTAATCAATACCGCGATTGTGATGCCCTGCCAATCATCAAATTAGTCAATAAATAGGACTAATTGCACTTATTTATACTCAATTTCTCCAATTCCACGGCAATATAAATATATTCATTGCGCAAACCGCCATAAATTAGTAAAAGATACTGACCTAATGACCATGATCCGTTATCCAACGCCACTTTGCGATAAGAGTTTTGCATGGTTCTGGCGAAATAACGAAGATTGCAGCGTGGTAAAACAGTGTTTCGGAGGGACTTTAAATGCCAGATCGCATGCAACAATTCATCAATATTGATGGCTCGATGCCTGATAAACGCAAGGCTGATAAACGCCGCGAAGACTTCGATGAAATTTATGATGAATACAGTGCTGAAGGTGCTGTCGAACAGGCTTCACGGTGCGAGCAATGTGGCATTCCTTACTGTCAGGTTCATTGTCCGTTACAAAACAATATTCCAGATTGGCTCCAGCTTGCAACCGAAGGGCGTCTGCAAGAAGCCTATGAAGTCTCACAAGCAACGAATACGTTTCCTGAAGTCTGCGGGCGCATTTGCCCACAAGACCGATTGTGTGAAGGATCCTGTGTGCTTGAGCAATCTCGCCATGGCACAGTGACGATTGGTGCTGTTGAGAAATACATTACCGATACCGCATGGAAAGAAGGCTGGGTTAAGGCCCCCGTGGCCCGCACCGAGCTCGAGCAATCCATTGGCATTATTGGTGGTGGCCCAGCAGGCCTTGCAGCGGCTGAACGACTTGTCACGTTAGGGTATCAGATTCACGTTTACGACCGATATGATCGCATGGGCGGCCTGATGATTTATGGTATCCCTAACTTTAAGCTTGAGAAAGATATTGTTGAGCGTCGCACCAAACTATTGGCCGATGGTGGCATTATTTATCATCATGAATTTGAAGTTGGACGCGACGCATCCCTTGAAGACTTGAGAGAAAAGCACGACGCTGTTTTGATCGCGACGGGCGTCTACAAGCCGCGCGAACTCCCAGCGCCGGGTTCTGGTTTGAAAAATATTTTTGCAGCGATGGATTTTCTGACCGCATCAAATCGCAAGGGCCTTGGCGATGCCGTCCCTATGTTTGATGACGGCACGCTGAATGCAAATGGTAAAAACGTTGTCGTTATTGGCGGCGGCGACACCGCAATGGATTGCGTACGAACAGCCGTACGCCAAGGTGCAAAGACGGTCAAATGCTTGTATCGACGTGACCGCGCGAATATGCCCGGCTCACAGCGAGAAGTCTCTAACGCAGAAGAAGAAGGCGTCGAATTTGTCTGGCTCTCGGCACCAGAGGCTTTCCACGGCAAGGACCACGTTGAGGCCGTCCAGGCACATCGCATTCACTTGGGGATTGCCGACATCACTGGTCGCCAAACACCTGAGCCTATTCCAGATTCAAGCTTTAATCTGGATGCTGACATTGCAATCAAAGCTCTTGGCTTCGATCCAGAAGACCTGCCAACGTTGTTTAATGCACCAGAACTTGGGGTCAGCAAGTGGGGCACGATCAATGTTCAAGAGCCAAACAAAATGACGAATCTCGAAGGTGTCTTTGCCGCAGGAGATATTTATCGCGGTGCGTCTCTTGTTGTTTGGGCCATCAAAGATGGACGCGATGCCGCTGACGGCATTCATCAGTATGTGCAGAACAAGAAATCTGAGCAACTCGGTCGAGATATCGACGAATCTCTTCGGGAGGCAAGTTGATGTTAGCAAAAGGCGGTTGTCTCTGCGGGGAGGTCCGCTTTTCAGCACCTGACGAGGTCGTTGAAGTTGGTGTTTGCCATTGCAACATGTGCCAACGTTGGTCCGGCGGGCCAGGCTTTGCTACGCATTCAGGCAAAGCCCCAAAGATCGAAGGCGCTGAAAATATTAAATGGTACCGAAGTTCAGAATGGGCTGAGCGCGGCTTCTGCAATGAATGCGGCAGCAATCTATTCTATCGTCTAGGCGGCGATGAGCCTCAATATTCTTGTTTCGCAGGACCATTTGACGATCAAAAAAAATTCAAACTCGCAGCGCAAACCTTTATCGAAGAAAAACCAGATTACTACGCCTTTGCTGGCGACATTCCATCGATGACCGGCGCCGAAGTTTTTGCCATGTTCGCGCCATCCAGCAACAGTTCTGAGGGATAAAATTATGAGCGATAAAAATATCGAAACGGGAAAAGAATTCGTCAGAAACTGGCAGCAAAACGCAGACCATCTTGAAAAAACAGGAATGTACAATCAGGATGAAGAGCATGCGTCATGTGGCGTAGGCATGATTGCAGCGATGGATGGCACACCGAGCCGTCGTGTTGTTGAATCTGGAATCGAGGCGCTTAAGAAAATCTGGCATCGTGGTGCCGTAGACGCCGATGGTAAAACCGGTGATGGCGCTGGTATCCATGTTCAAATTCCCTGGGAATTTGTAAAAGAGCATATTCGCTACACTGGCCATGAGCCGGGTGATTCAAAAATTGCTGTCGGCATGATTTTTCTGCCAAAAGCCGATCTTGGTGCGCAGGAAGTATGCCGAAGCATTGTTGAGACAGAAGTCCTTCGTGCAGGATACAGCATTTATGGTTGGCGACAGGTTCCTATCAACGTCGAGGTTATCGGCGAAAAAGCAAATGCGTCACGCCCTGAGATTGAGCAAATCATGCTCTCAACAAGTCCTGACGTGACGTATGAAGACTTTGAACGCGATCTTTATGTCGTTCGCCGCCGCATTGAGCAGCAAGTCTTAAACGAACACATCAATGACTTTTATATCTGCTCTTTGAGCTGTCGTTCCGTTGTCTACAAAGGCATGTTCCTGGCCGAACAGCTGACGTCATTCTATCCAGACCTACTGGACGAGCGTTTCATCTCAAATTTTGCGATCTATCACCAACGGTATTCAACGAACACGTTCCCAACGTGGCGCCTTGCTCAGCCATTTCGGATGCTCGCGCACAATGGTGAAATTAATACGCTGACCGGCAACGTCAAATTGATGCAATCGCACGAACCTAAAATGGCGTCGCCTCTATTCGGCGATAACATTGAAGACTTGAAGCCTATCATTCCAAAGCGGAGCTCTGACTCTGAAGCACTCGACAGTGTGTTTGAACTTTTATGTCGTGCCGGGCGACCTGCGCCGATGGTCAAAGCAATGACGATCCCTGAATCCATTGCACAGAACAAAACGATGCCCCCTGAACATGAAGCCTTGTTCTCATATTGTAATGCTGTGCTCGAGCCTTGGGATGGTCCCGCAGCGATCTGCGCACATGACGGACGCTGGGTTATCGCTGGACTCGACCGTAATGGCCTTCGTCCTATGCGGTTTGTGACGACAAAAGACGGACTATTAGTTGTCGGCTCTGAAGCCGGCATGGTGGAAATTCCCGAAAGCGATATTACCGAAAAAGGCCGCTTAGGGCCTGGTGGTATGATCGGCATCAATCTGGAAGATGGTAAATTTTATCACGACAATGAGCTCAAATCCCTGATCGCCAAGCGAGGCGACTTTGGCAAATGGGTTGAGCGCACCCAAATTCTAGACGAATTGATCAAAGCCGATGATGTCAAAGGCAGCCGCTTGACGCGTGAAGAATTACGTCGTCGCCAGCATTGCTTTGGCCTGAGCATGGAAGACATGGAGATGATTCTCCAGCCCATGATTGAAGGTGGAAAAGAAGCGACAGGATCAATGGGTGATGATGCGCCATTGGCTGTCCTTTCGGATCGCCATCGCGGCATGCATCATTTCTTTCGCCAAGCCTTTAGCCAGGTAACGAACCCACCGATCGACAGCTTGCGCGAACGCCGCGTCATGAGTTTGAAGACGCGTCTGGGGAACCTCGGCAACATCCTCGAAGAAGAACCGACCCAGTGCGACCTTCTCCAGTTGGAAAGCCCTGTCCTCAGTAACACAGCATTCGAAGCCATGAAACGTTACATGGGTGACACCGCAGCCGAAGTTGACTGCACGTTCACGCCAGATGGCCCCAACTCACTGACAAACGCCTTAATCCGTATCCGCCAAGAGGCCGAAGCCGCTGTGCGTGAGGGCAAAACACACCTTGTATTGTCCGACATGAATACAGGCGAAGGCCGTGCCCCTGTGCCAATGATCTTGGCAGCTGGTGGTGTCCACACTCATTTGGTTCGTGAAGAATTACGGACGTTTACGTCGATCAATGTGCGGTCATCAGAATGTCTCGATGTTCATTATTTCGCTGTACTGATTGGTGTTGGCTCGACAACCGTCAACGCTTACCTCGCAGAAGAAGCGATCTACGACCGCCAACGGCGCGGACTGCTGGGTGATATCAGCGTCGAAGCAGCTGTTGAAAACTTCAAAACAGCGATTGATCAAGGTTTGCTCAAAATCATGTCTAAGATGGGCATTGGCGTTTTGAGTTCTTACCGGGGTGGATACTGTTTTGAGGCCGTTGGTTTATCACGCGCCCTTGTTGCAGAATTTTTCCCAGGCATGTCATCGCGGATTTCAGGCATTGGCTTGTCAGGTATAAAGAAGAATATCGCAGCAATGCATAAAGATGCATATCAAGCGGATGCGATCCCACTGCCCGTTGGTGGCTTCTATAAGTTCCGAGCCGGCGGCGAGCGTCACGGCCATGACGGCAAGCTGATCCATGTCTTACAGACAGCGGTCGGCAATGAATCCTACACACTCTATAAAAAATACGCCAAGGGTGTTCAGTCCCGCGAGCCTATCTATTTACGCGACCTGCTGGACTTCAAGCCGGATCGTAGAAGCATTAGTGTTGAACGCGTTCAAAGTGTCACAGAAATCAGGAAGCGCCTGGTCGCACCTGGCATTTCGCTTGGCGCGCTGAGCGTCGAAGCACATGAAACGCTATCCATCGCGATGAACCGGATTGGCGCGAAGTCAGATTCTGGTGAAGGTGGCGAGGATCCTGCGCGTTTCCAACCGCGCCCAAACGGTGACAACCCATCCAGCGCCATCAAGCAGATTGCGTCCGGTCGCTTTGGTGTTACGGCTGAATATCTAAATAACTGTCGTGAGATCGAGATTAAGATCGCACAAGGTGCAAAACCTGGCGAAGGTGGCCAGTTACCTGGGTTCAAAGTAACATCAATGATCGCCAAGTTGCGTCATGCGACAGAAGGTTTGACGCTGATCAGCCCACCGCCGCATCACGACATTTACTCTATCGAAGACCTGGCACAGCTTATCTATGACTTAAAACAGATCAACCCTGATGCAAGCGTCTGCGTTAAGCTTGTTGCCCGCTCCGGCGTTGGCACCATCGCTGCGGGTGTCGCCAAAGCAAAAGCTGATGTCATTTTAATATCGGGCCATGATGGCGGCACAGGTGCGAGCCCACAAAGCTCAATCAAATATGCAGGTATTCCATGGGAAATGGGGCTTTCTGAAGCTAACCAGGTCCTGACCCTGAACCGTTTGCGCCATAAAGTTAAACTCCGCGTCGATGGCGGTTTCAAAACTGGTCGTGACGTAGTGATGGCTGCAATGCTGGGCGCTGACGAATTTGGTATCGGTACCGCGTCTCTGGTCGCAATGGGATGCATCATGGTGCGTCAATGCCATTCCAATACGTGTCCAGTTGGCGTCTGTACCCAAGATGAAGCGCTACGTAAAAAATTCACCGGCACACCTGAAAAAGTTGTGAACCTGTTCTCGTTTGTCGCCGAAGAGGTCAGTGAGATTCTGGCATCACTCGGATATGAAACATTACATGATATTACCGGTCGCTCAGATTTGTTGGCTCAGGTAAGCCGAGGTGCTTCGCACTTGGATGATCTTGATCTCAATCCGTTGTTGCAACAAGCCGATAGTGGTGGCTATCCACGTTACTATAACGGCGAAGGCCGCAATGAAGTTCCTGACTCATTGGATGCATTAATCATCAAAGACGCGATGCAAACTTTTGAGCATGGAGAGAAAATGCAACTCACCTATGCCATACGGAATACGGACCGCGCTGTCGGTGCCAGAACCAGTTCACTGATTACCCGCAAGTACGGTATGTCGACACTTGATCATAATCACCTGACCGTTCGGCTTCGCGGTTCTGCCGGGCAATCCTTGGGCGCATTTGCCGTGCAAGGTTTGGCGCTCGAGGTTTTGGGGGATGCTAACGATTATGTTGGTAAGGGCCTGTCTGGCGGCACGATCGTTCTCCGCCCGCCTGTATCTAGCCCCTTGGAAAGCGAAAAGAATACAATCATCGGCAACACAGTGCTTTATGGCGCAACCGCGGGGCGTTTATTTGCCGCGGGCCAAGCGGGTGAGCGGTTCTGTGTCAGAAACTCTGGTGCCACTGCTGTTGTCGAAGGTTGCGGCTCTAACGGGTGTGAATACATGACCGGGGGGATGGTTGTCATTCTAGGTGCTGTAGGCTCAAACTTTGGCGCAGGCATGACCGGCGGTATGGCCTTCATTTATGACACCGAAAATGCTTTTGATCATCAAGCCAATCCGGAAACGATAACTTGGAATCGCGTTGAAACTGAATACTGGCAGGAGGTGCTTAAAATTCAAATTCAGCAACATGTTAAGCGGACACATTCTAAGCACGCGTTACGATTGCTGAATGCCTGGGAGCGTAAATTACAAAACTTTGTACAGGTTGTTCCCCATGAGATGCTTTCTAAGCTTGAGCATCCGGTGACATTAAAAGAAGAAGCCAACATGAAAACAGCGGGCGAATAGACACGATCAAGGTTTGCAAACTTTTAGTCTCGGCATAGAATCGCTGCATGTCTAAACGCCCACTCATTGGTTTACTCTTGGATTACGAGCATCAAGGCTCGTTTTCTAAACGCCCACATTACGCAATCCGCACCGCATATTTTGATGCGATCTGGAAAGCAGGCGGCTTGCCTGTCGGTCTTCCTTATGTGGCAGAAGCACGGGCAGACTACCTGAACACGATTGATGGATTGATTGTCCCTGGTGGGTTCTATCCATTCCCACCTGAGATTTATAGCCTCCCGGCTGATGGTAGCCCCGTCCATCCACGTTTTGAGTTCGAGCAAACGCTCATGATCCAGGCGTTAGATAAAGACCTGCCAACACTTGGCGTTTGTGCAGGCCTACAAGTCATGGCTGTCGCTAGAGGCGCCACGATTTGGTCAGATATTGCCAATCAATTGGATTGTGCCGTCGATCATTTGAATGAAAAACCCGCAGAAGAAGCTGCGCACGCGATAACTATTGAGCAAGGTACCAAGCTTTTCCGCATTGCCGGTGCCACAGAAATTTCAGTGAATACTGCACACAATGAAGCGCTGCGCGTTATTCCTGATGGGATCACGGTGAGTGCACGCGCGCCCGATGGAATTGTTGAAGCCATAGAACTCCCCGACCGCCGCTTTGCAATTGGTGTTCAATGGCACCCTGAGTTCTTCTTGGATGATGGCGATCCGAATTTGGGTCTGTTTGAGGCATTGGTTCGCGCTGCCGGAGACGATCGTTGAGCGATAGCCCTGTTAATATTATTGGCGTTGCTGGCTGCGGCAATATGGGCCTTTCCATGGCAGAGAACCTTTTAGCTAATGGCTACGATGTATGGGGGTATGACATTCGTTCCATCAATGCGTCCGACGATTTCCAAAACCGGATGATCAGTAATGCTCGCACGTTTGCATCGAAAGTTAATACCGTCATTTCGGTCGTGCGCGATATCGCTGAGACCAACGCCCTGCTGTTTGATGATCAGGCGATCATGTGTAGCCCTAACTATCCTACATCACTCATCATTTCATCAACGTTATCACCTCGCTTTATCCATGACCTGAAAGATCGCATCCCTGATGATGTTGTGTTGATAGATGCCCCTATGTCAGGAACCTCTTACCGCGCAAAACTTGCCACGCTGACGTTTATGGTTGGTGGTGAGGCTGATCACGTTCAACGTTTGATGCCAATACTTGGCGTTATGGGATCGGATATTCATCACCTTGGCCCCGTTGGCGCCGGGGCTGCGTGTAAAGTCGCAAACAATCTTTGTGCCGCAGCTGGTATGGTGGCTGTCAGGCGTGCACTTGCGGCAGCCAAAGGCTACGGGATACCGCAAGATAAGTTACTCGATGTTATGCGGACAAGTTCCGGCAGTACATGGTACGGAGACAACTTTACTGACATCGACTGGGCACGTGAAGGTTATGCGCCAACCAATACTATGGGGATCGTCGAGAAAGACGTGAAGAGCTTCGTTGATGCCTTAGAGGGACTGGCTGGCATTGAGTCTGGTGCGCTAGAAGACACCATCATCAAAGAAATTCGCAAGCTGGAGCCTTTAATATGAGCGACCATTCATCTTCATCAAACTATTTGGTGGCAGCGGCTGCATTGTCTGCATTGATTGGCGTTGCCGTCGGCGGATACGGTGCGCATGGTCTGAACGCCAACGAGAGCCTGACGAGCATGTGGGAGACTGGCGTTACCTATCAAATTTGGCACGCGTTAGGTGCCTTTGCAGCAAGCTGGCTTGCATCTACACGCGAAGCGCATACAAGAAAAATTGTGACGGCTGGTGGATGGTGTCTTGTTCTTGGGTCTCTGAGTTTCTCCGGATCGTTATACTTTTTTATAATCGATAGTATCTTTCCATTTCCAATGCTCGCTCCAATCGGCGGAACTGTGATGATGCTTGGATGGGGTGGCATTGTGTATGGCGCACTCCGACGTCGATGATTTTACTCGAGGATTATTGCTAAATCCGTAGACGCGTTTTTCTCCTTCTCGACGCAGGGCACGAACAAGTCCAATGTCTAAGGTCGTTGACTGTGTTCTAATTGGACTTTTTCTCTGAACGATTTGGCTGTGATGGTTGAATCAATGCCCGGTGTTTATGACGCGCATAAAACACTCTTTGATCGCTTTGAAATTTTTTCCATCATCTTTTTTAAAATTGAGTATTTGTTCCACGTTTGGTCTTCTGTCGAAAGTCATAACCCACGCTTTAAGTCCTCAATCAAAGGTCGCCTTCGCTACATGCTCACACCGCTGGCATTGATCGATCTTATCGTCATCTTACCCTTTTACGTGAGCGCACTCGTCGGTGTGGACTTGAGAATGCTCCTTGCTCTACGTCTTTTAAGGGTCTTTAGACTGACCCGTTATGCAAAGTCGATGAATATGCTTCTACAAGTACTTCGCGATGAAGCCCCGATTATTTCTTCAGCTTTGTTTGTCTTATTGATGCTGATTTCTGTTGCCGCCAGCATCACATACCTGGCCGAGCATGAGGCACAGCCCGAGGCGTTTGCATCGATCCCCCATGCACTCTGGTGGGCCGCCGTCACAATGACGACCATTGGTTATGGCGACGTTGTGCCTGTGACGCTTATCGGGCGCATTTGCGCAGCTGCGATTGGTATTGTCAGTGTGGGAATGGTTGCCTTACCTGCGGGTATCCTGGCATCCGGCTTTAACGAGGCCCTACATAAACGTCGCAAGCAATATGAAGATGTCGTCGACACCGCACTCCAGGATGGCGTCATTGATCCAAACGATCATGAACAACTTCGTATCGTACAAGAAGAGCTGGGGCTATCTGCTCATGAAGCCGCAAACATGCTCAAAGCTGGTTACCGTAAAATATCTACAGGCACGGAGATTTGCGGACATTGTGGCAAAACAGTTTTACGTCCGAAAGACCCCGATGACAGTGGTGGCACTAGTCATCGAGTTTCCAAGTTCGACTAGGCAACGGCGCACAATACTGTTTCTCGCATATCAGGGGTTACCGAATTACGCGGTTTGGCAATTTCAAGACCACCTGCTTTAAAAGCACGCCCTATTTCTCCTGCAACTGCGAGTACCGTGCCATGACACGGTGTCGGCAAAAGCCACGACGCAATAGCATTTGCATGCGGCTGTCGGTCGTGGAGAACAGCGCCTATCAACGCCAACAAAGCGCGTTCATCCGCCGTAGCACCTTTGCTTCCCGGATGCATCAAATAAAACGTCCGTCGTGCATGCAGCCCAAGAACATGAGCCAACAATTTCACACCCTTACTCGCGCGATCCGCATGCGGCGATCCAAATTCACGCGCCATCAGTCCGCGTAAGTACGTGTAGTTTTCAGAGCTTTGCGACCATAGCCGAAAACAATCCAATAATAACGATTCCGTACGGCAGAAACGGGTTTCATTTGATTTTAAAGGACTTACGTAAGCTCGTTTTTTGATTGCCATAAAGGATCTCCCTGATTGAACGTTCAAAAGAGATACCACAACATTTTACAAATGCAAATGATAATCATTATTAATAACTATTATTTATTGATGATCCTTGAGGATCTTTCCGGCGAAGTAGAGCGATCCACAAATCAATATCCGGGAACTTTTAAACTGATCCTCTGCTATTTTTTTGACCGCCGACAACGCATCATCGGCAACATCAACCTTCAATCCAACAGACAGCGCAATATCTCTTAGGTCAGTGGCTTGAATGGCTGCGGCTTCATCCGGGATCGTGACACAGTGAACACTCGCCGCGATCTCAGAAAACGCGCGGAAGTATCCTTCCGGTTCTTTACTGTTAATCATTCCAACAACAAGATGGAGCGGTTGGTCTTGCCAAACGGCGCGTCCATGATCTGCAATAATCTCACCTGCTGCTGGGTTGTGGCCACCATCCAACCAAACGTCCCAACTTTCAGGCACCGCATCGATAATCGGGCCACGTCGTAATTGTTGCATACGTGCTGGCCATTCGACGGCGCGAAATCCTGCCTCTATATGTGCCGTTGAAATATCAAACTCGCTCAAGCTTCTCGCCATCACCGCAGCCTGCGCTGCATTCATAATTTGATGTGCACCAGGCAAAGCAGGTTTTGGTAAGATAAGTTGCTCACCATGATGTTCAAGAATGATCTGGCCATCTTCTTCGTGTGCTCGCCAGTTCACGCCACATTCAATCAATGGCGCTTCTTTGGCGTCTGTGTGACCAACAATGACATCCATCACCTCTGAACGTTGCGGACCAACAACGCAAGGAACCCCCGGTTTTATAATGCCCGCCTTTTCCGTCATGATTTTAGCAAGCGTATCGCCTAGAAATTGCTGATGGTCGAGCGATACCGGTGTAATTCCTGTTAAAGCGGGCTTGGGCACAACGTTCGTCGCATCTAAGCGTCCGCCCAATCCATTTTCTAAAAGTACGATATCAGCCGGGACACGCGAGAACGCAATGAATGCAGCCGCCGTCGTGATTTCAAAAAACGTTATCGGTAGGCCATCGTTCGCAATCTCACATTCGGCCAACATCTCTTGTAGATACGCTTCATCAATCAGCTTACCTGCCAGACGAATCCGTTCATGAAAATCTACGAGATGAGGCGATGTATAGACATGAACCCGAAGCCCGGCAGCTTCCAAGATTGCACGGAGGAATGCCAGCGTTGAGCCTTTCCCGTTCGTACCAGTTACATGCACAACAGGCGGCAATGCCCGTTCGGGATGACCAAGAGCAGCCAGAAGCCGCTCCATTCGGCCCAAGGATAAATCAACAAGTTTTGGGTGGAGGGATAAGAGACGCTCTAGCGTCGACTCACTTTTTGCTCTCGTCACGGCTTTCAATGCCGTCCTTTTTACTGTCCGCATCAGATTTTATTTCTGCGTTGGTCACAGTGACCGGCGGAAGAATTTCAGCTTCGACAATGGCGGTGCTTTTCGTCGTCACCGTCATAGGCTTTGTTGCTTTACTGGTGACCATCAGTAAATCGATGACCTTCGCCAATTCCGCCTGCAAGTTCTTACGCGGCACGACCATATCGATCATACCATGTTCAAGAAGATACTCTGCGCGCTGGAACCCCTCAGGCAAGGTTTCGCGGATTGTTTGTTCGATGACGCGCTGTCCGGCAAATCCGATCACAGCACCCGGTTCAGAAATATGTATGTCCCCCAACATTGCGAGAGATGCACTCACACCACCGGTTGTTGGATCACATAAAATCACGATGTAAGGCAAACCAGCTTCGCGCACTTCTTCGACGGCAATTGTGGTTCTGGCTAGCTGCATGAGCGAATGAATGCCCTCTTGCATGCGTGCGCCACCAGATGACGTCAACACGACCAATGGCGCATGCTGTTTCACAGCAAGACGCGCGGCCTTAATAACCCCATCACCAACAGCCAACCCCATCGAGCCACCCATAAAGGCGAAATCGAAAGCAGCCATAACCGTTTGCGCACCACTAACTTTGCCATGCGCAACCATGATCGCATCATTGCTTTTAGTTTTGGCTTTAGATTCTTTAAGACGCTCCGTATAGCGCTTAACGTCCCTGAATTTGAGGGGGTCCGTAATCGGCGCTTCAACCTCAACCTTCTCAAACACGCCATCATCAAACAACATTTCAAGGCGCTCATTCGCACCTAAGCGCATGTGATGATCACAGTGCTGACAGACTTTTAAATTTTTAGCGAGATCGCGATGGAAGATCATCTGCCCGCAATCAGGACACTTATACCAGAGGTTATCTGGGACTTCTTTGCTGCCACCAACTAGCTTTTGAAGCTTAGGGCGAACGAAGTTTGCAATCCAACTCAAGAGACGGTCTCCGTCTTCTTTGCACTGCGCACACCAACGGCGAGTGCTTTCACAAGGTCGAGCACCGCATCAACGGTGCCTGGTCCTGGCTTATTGTTGTCTTCAAAGTTTGCAGTGATCTGGTCAACCAACGCCGACCCAACAACCGCTGCATCTGCAACGGCTGCAATACCTGCAGCTTGTTCAGGTGTACGAATACCAAAACCAACCGCAACCGGCAGATCAGTCTGCGCGCGAATACGCCCAACGTGTGCAGCAACATCCGTTGTCTTTGCTGAACTCGTGCCTGTAATTCCAGTGATCGATACGAAATAAACGAACCCGCTGGCATGGTCCAATACCCGCGGCAATCTGGCATCTGTTGTTGTTGGTGCTGTCAGATAAATGAAATTGATCCCCGCTTTTAAAGCCGGCAAACACAACTCGCCTTCTTCTTCCGGGGGCAGATCAACAACGATAAGTCCATCAACGCCTGCTTTTTTGGCATCAGCCAAAAACGTGTCGACGCCATAAATATAGATCGGATTATAATATCCCATCAAAACGATGGGCGTCTCGTCGTCTTTCTTACGAAATTCAGCAACGATGCCCAAAGTTTTGCGAAGCGTCATGCCCGCCTTGATCGCACGTAATGAACTGGCCTGAATAGCAGGGCCATCAGCCATCGGGTCTGAAAACGGCACGCCGATTTCAATCAAGTCCGCACCAGCTTCAGCAATCCCATCAAGGATTTTAACCGATGTTTCGAGGTCGGGATCGCCCGCCGTCGTAAATGTCACGAGACCCGCCCGGCCTTCGGCACGGAGCTTCTCGAAGCGTTTGGCGATACGTGTTTCTGGGTTTTTCGTCATCATACCACTCACATATCAAAGCCAAAGCGTTCGGCAACGGCGAAAATATCTTTATCGCCACGGCCGCACAGGTTCATCACCATCAAATGATCTTTCGGTAGGTCTGGCGCAATTTTCGCCACGTGCGCTAAAGCATGGCACGGCTCAAGTGCAGGGATAATCCCTTCTTTTGCTGTGCATAATTTAAATGCTTCCAATGCTTCGAGATCCGTAACTGAAACATATTCAACCCGACCAATATCACGAAGCCAAGAATGCTCGGGCCCGATACCTGGATAATCAAGGCCTGCCGAAATCGAATAGCCATCTTTAATCTGACCTTCGTCATCTTGTAACAAATAGGTCCGGTTGCCATGCAATACGCCAGGACGTCCACCTTTCAATGACGCACAGTGCTCACCGGTTTCAATACCGTGGCCAGCAGCTTCGACGCCAATAATGCGGATACTATCGTCATCAAGGAAGGGGTGGAACAAACCAATTGCATTGGAGCCACCGCCGATCGATGCGACCAACGAGTCGGGTAAACGCCCTTCTTGCTCATACATCTGTTCACGTGTTTCATTGCCGATGATACACTGGAAATCCCGTACCATCATTGGGTACGGATGCGGACCCGCAGCGGTTCCGATCAGGTAATACGTGTCTTCGACATTCGCGACCCAATCGCGCAAGGCTTCGTTCATCGCATCTTTGAGCGTGCCCGTGCCAGCGGTCACCGGAATAATCTCAGCACCCAGTAACTTCATCCGAAAGACGTTTGGCTTTTGGCGCTCGACATCCGTCGCACCCATGTAGACAACGCACGGCATGCCATACAATGCACACACGGTTGCCGTCGCAACGCCATGCTGCCCGGCCCCGGTTTCAGCAATGATCCGTTTTTTGCCCATCCGACGCGCCAACAAAATTTGACCAATTGTGTTATTGATCTTGTGCGCACCCGTATGATTAAGCTCATCGCGTTTGAAGAAAATCTTCGCGCCGCCAAAATGCTCGGTCATTCTTTGCGCATAATAAAGCGGCGAAGGGCGCCCAACATAATGCTTCATCAGACGGTCAAACTCTGCCCAGAAACCATCGTCATTACTGGCTTTCTCGTAAGCTTTCTCAACTTCGAGAATGAGCGGCATCAGCGTTTCCGCGACAAACCGACCCCCATAAATACCAAAGTGGCCATTCTCGTCGACACCATTTCTGAGCGTGTTTAATTTGTTCATATCTCAACCTTTCCTCAAGCGCCGCAATTTAGCCGCTGAGTACCCGGTTTAACAGGGCTTTCTCACTATCGCGGCAGCGTTATATTTGTTTTACGGCAGCGATGAAGTCTTGGATTTTCTGGATGCTTTTCTGGCCTGATGCATCCTCGACACCGCTCGAGACATCCACCATCGGCGCATTTGTCGCCTTTATTGCTGTGCCGACGTTTTCAGCATCAAGCCCACCCGCCAAAAGCCAAGGCACAGACCAACTTTCATCAGACAAAAGCCCCCAATCGAAGCTTACTGCATTGCCACCGGGACGCGTTGCATCTTTTGGTGGTTTTGCATCGAACAGCAACATGTCTGAAACAGTTTCGAATGCATGGGCGGCTTTAACATCGTCGGCTGAAGCAATCGGCAGCACCTTGATCACACTCAGCCCGTATTTCTGGCGGACTTCACTGACACGCTGGGCTGTCTCATGCCCATGCAACTGTAATGTGTCGACACCGGCACCAGCAACAATCTGATCCAGCAATTCATCGTCAGCATCCACCGTCAGCGCAACCTTGCGAACATTGTCCGGAACACTCGCCGTCAGGCTGGCTGCGGCTTCAATTGTCACATTTCGCGGCGAGCGCGGAAAGAACACGTAGCCTGTCAGCCCCGCACCAGCTTCGACGGCAGTATCAACGTGCTGAGCCTTGCTCAAGCCACATATTTTAACGATAGTATTCATTGTAGTCTCCAGAGTTTCCTAGATTAAAGGCCTCCAAGCTCGTCAGCAATTCGTTTTGCAGCAGCGACAGGGTCGTCGGCCCCCGTAATAGGACGGCCAATAACAAGATAATCTGCGCCGTCTCGGATGGCATCAGCGGGGGTCGTGATCCGCTTTTGATCGCCTGTTGCCGCCCATGTAGGACGAATACCCGGCACCACCAACTTAAAGTCAGGTCCACAAACTGCGCGAATAGGTTTGATTTCGTGCGGACTGCAAACAACACCATCAAGGCCACATGACTTGGCCAGCGACGCCAAATGTACAACTTGATCTTCAGCCGTCTTGTCGACACCAAGTTCGTGTAAATCGTCATCACCCAGCGACGTGAGAACAGTGACAGCGATAAGCATTGGCTTTTCGCCAGATACCTCATCAAGTGCTGTACGTGCTTTGCGCATCATTTCTGAACCGCCGCATGCATGCACATTCAATATTGATGGCGATAATGGTAACGCTGAGCTTATCGCACCTGCGACTGTATTTGGAATATCGTGGAACTTTAAATCCAGGAAAACGGGCATGCCGACTTCGGCTAACGCACGCACCCCTTCAGGGCCATTCGCCACAAAGAATTCTTTGCCAAGCTTCACACCGCCGACGTGCCCTATGAGTTGCTTTGCAAGCTCAAGGGCCTTCGCCGTATCAGGCGTGTCCAGGGCAACATAAATGCGTTCTGTTGGTGTCAGTGTCATAATGGCGACGATTTAACCTTCCAGCCGCTTGTAAGCAAGCATTGCAGCGGCCAAATCTTCAATTGCTGTGCCTGCAGACTTGAACAACGTGATGTCGTCGGGCTTACGATCAACGGTGATTGAGCCCGATGCTAAATCGAAGAGATCGCCCAAAACATCGCTATCAGAAATTATACCGCGCGCTAATGGGTCGCACAGATCACCAGCTTCTTTCGTCGTACCAGCACGCGTATCACAGTAAATCTTCGATTTTTGTAATACCCCGTCATCGGCTTCGCGCATATCCGGACGGAACGCGCCGACCAAATCAATATGCTGCCCCGACCTCAGCCATTCACCCATTATCAAAGGTTTTTTAGAAAGTGTGCCTGCGGAAATGATATCCGCCCAATTTGCACTTTCAGCCAAATCATCGGCAACAGAAGCGTTCATTCCAGCTGCCTTCAATTCATCAACACGTGCCTGTGCATTCTCAGCGTCCCGCCCCCAAACACGTACATCATCAATGGGACGGACAGCTGCATGTGCTTGTGGCAAGTGTTGCGCGAGCACCCCTGTGCCCACCATCAGCAGCTTGCGCGCATTTTTAGGCGCTAAGTACCGTGCTGCCACAGCTGACGAGGCGGCCGTGCGCCTTGCCGTTAATTCTGGCCCGTCGAGCAAAGCCAGTGGCTGGCCGGTCTCACGGTTGAATAATTGGTACGTCGCTTGGACTGCAGGCAAAGACTTCAACGCATTATCAGGAGCCACAATGACTGTTTTCACCCCTAGAAACCCGTCATCAGACCATGCGGGCATCAAGAGCAACGTCGCGCCCTGCCCGTCGGTCACATCAATATTATGATGAGCGCGAACAGGTACCGTGAAGCCGCCCTGGAATGCAGCATCAATGGCATCAACAAGATTTAAATAAGGAAGAGCCTGACGAAGTGCTGCTGCGTCGAATAATTTCATGGGGCGTCTTTAACCCTTGGATGGGGCCGTGAGCAAATTCTTATCGTCACTATCTATTGAGTCTTTAACATTCCGGAGTTCACGTTCTCGGTCATGCAGCGTATTCTTAATGGAGCGCAATTCCCGTTCAGCTGTTTCTGCACGCCAAAGCGCATTACGAGCCTTCCTGCGCTGGGTTCCTGCAGATACCCAAGCCACAATGCCGCCAAACAAAAACCCAAAGATGAAGACGGCTAAAACCATCGTAAACACAGGCACCGTAATCTCGTTTGGCAATGGCCAGAGATCCAATGTGACCAGGTCACGATTAACTGCCGAAAATACAACCACCACGAGGGCGAAAGGAATCATTATGATCCAGGATATAATGCGTTTCACGCTTTTGCCTCTGCCGCTTGTAACGTTTTAGCGATCAACACCTTAACTTTATTGACCGTTATTCAACCGTTCGCGAAGCTGTTTACCTGTTTTAAAGTATGGGATGTACTTCTCATCGACACTTACAGTCTCACCTGTCCGTGGATTACGTCCAACCCGTGATGGCCGCGCTTTAACTGAGAACGCGCCAAAACCACGAAGCTCGACCCGATCACCTCGGGACAATGCGCCAGTGATCTCTTCGAAGATCGTTGAGACAATACGCTCGACTTCACGGTGATAAAGCCGTGGGTTATCCGCAGCCAACTTCGCAATGAGCTCTGATTTTGTCATCTGTAACAATCCTCCAAAGATATACGACGGACCACCCCTATTGCCCTTCGCTCATAGAAGGGTGCCAAAGGGCTTGTATGCCGTCAAGTCCAAGTCTTTCAGACCAAAGCGATTTTCCAAAAATAGATGAGGCCATTGAAGACGCGCCATCACGCCACCATGCCATTGGATCTTCGGGTTCCCATTCAATCAACGGCAAATCAACCGACACATCATGCGTTACCTGCAACCAAGCACGTGCTGTATTAATGTCACCAATAGCATCAACCAACCCCGCATCAAGTGCAGCGCCGCCGATCATAATTCTGCCATCACCCGTACGTTCGCGCACCTGAGCAACGCTCAAGCCTCGACGTTCGGCAACCATCTCCATAAATCTTAAATGCAGGGCATCAATAATGCTTTGCAGTTGCCCGCGCGCTGGCACCGTGAGTTCTTCCATTGGATTCGGCGTCGCCTTCAAGGCACCGCTTTTCAAAATCTCTGGCTTTACGCCGATCTTATCCATCAAGCCTGTCACGTCAGCAGACTGCATAATCACACCAACAGACCCCGTGATTGTGCCATGGCCCGCATATATTCGATCTGTCGCAATTGCCGCCATATAGGCACCACTGGTCGCAATACCACCCATGACCCCAACGATGGGCTTATTCGCACTGATACGACGAAGCGCGTTATAAACAGCTTCACCGCCAGTGAACGTGCCACCTGGGCTGGAAATTTCAACGATGACGGCCTTTGCCGTCGCATCGTCATTTATGGCATCCAGCATGTCCAGAAACGCACGGTCTTCAACGATAACCCCTTCGAGGGCAATGCGCGCCACATGGTCTTCCTGACTTAAGACACCGATATCTTTAACTGAAACAAGAATGGCGCAGGCAAAACCTACAATTGCGAGAAGCCGCCAAATAGTTAAATGACGACGCAATCTTCGGAGTGCAATTAATGCATCACTATCAAGCGCTGAGCCCATAGAATATGTATTCCTTTAACGCAAAACCAAAACGGGCGGCTAAAAAGCCGCCCGCCTGTTGGTCTTAGTCTTCCGACTTTTCAGCGTCGCTGTCAGCAGCTTCTACTTCAGCTGGCTCTTCGGCTTTAGCAGCTTTCTTCTTAGGTGCTGCTTTCTTTGGCTTTTCAGCTTTCTTCTTAGGTGCTGCTTTCTTTGGCTTTTCAGCTTCCGCTTCTAGTGCTGGCTCGGCTGCATCTTGGTTGCCGGCAAGTGCCGCACCCAAGATATCACCCAATGTTGCACCTGAATCGGTTGAACCGTATTCAGCCATTGCTTTCTTTTCGTCTTCTACTTCGCGTGCCTTAATCGACAATGTCATGCGGCGGCTTGATTTATCCACCTGCGTGATTTTCGCATCAATTTTCTCACCCGCAGCAAAACGATCTGGACGTTGCTCTGAACGATCCCGTGACAAGTCAGCCTTACGAATAAAGCCTGGCACTGTGTCATTGACCATGACTTCAACGCCGTTGTCCTGGATTTGTGTGATCGTACACGTCACAACAGAACCCTTCTTAAGGCCATCCAGTGCACCACCAACAGGATCTGCACCCATCTGCTTGATACCAAGGGAGATACGCTCTTTCTCGACGTCTACATCAAGGATCTTGGCCTGAACCATGTCACCTTTGGTGTAATCAGCAAGCGCCTCTTCACCAGCCTTATCCCAGCTGAGATCAGACAAATGCGCCATACCGTCGATATCACCGTCTAGACCGATAAACAGACCAAACTCAGTGATGTTGCGAACTTCGCCTTCAACTTCGCTACCGACAGGGAACTTGATCAGGAAGTCAGCCCATGGATTTTCCATGCACTGCTTGAGACCAAGTGAGATGCGACGCTTTTCAGGATCCGTATCGAGGACCATGACTTCGACTTCTTGTGATGTAGAAACGATCTTACCAGGATGAACGTTCTTTTTGGTCCAGCTCATCTCAGAGACGTGTACCAAACCTTCAACGCCGGCTTCGAGCTCAACAAATGCGCCATAATCGGTAATATTCGTGACTCGGCCCTTAAGCTTAGCACCAACTGGGTACCTGCCGTCGATACCTTCCCAAGGATCAGCCTCAAGCTGCTTCATACCAAGCGAGATACGCTGCGTCTCAGAGTTAAAGCGGATAACCTGTACTTTAACAGTTTCGCCAACCTGCAGAGCTTCTGATGGGTGATTGATACGCTTCCAAGCAATGTCAGTCACGTGGAGCAATCCATCAACGCCGCCCAGATCAACGAATGCGCCGTAATCAGTGATGTTTTTCACAACGCCGTCGAGGACTTGGCCTTCAACGAGGTTCTGCATCAACTCGGAACGTGCTTCAGAACGGGTTTCTTCAAGAACCGCACGACGTGACACAACAATGTTGTTACGTGCCTGGTCCATTTTGAGGATTTGGAATGGCTGCGGTGTGCCCATCAGCGGCGTAATATCGCGCACGGGGCGGATATCAACCTGGCTGCCTGGCAAGAACGCAACAGCGCCTGAAAGGTCAACAATAAAGCCACCTTTGACGCGGCCAAAGATAACACCATTGACGCGTTCGACTTTGGCGAAAGCTTTTTCCAACTCTGCCCATGCTTCTTCGCGGCGCGCCTTCTCACGGCTAAGACGGATGATACCATCGCGGTCTTCATAGCGCTCAACGAATACGTCAACTTCATCGCCGGGCTTGATATCCAGCGGCTGGCCGGGGTTGCCAAATTCTTTAGTTGGCACACGACCTTCGGACTTGAGGCCTACATCGACAACGACAACATCGCTATCGACGGAAATTACTGTGCCCTTAAGCACGCGGCCTTCAAAGCCATTATCTTCAGTACCCAGTTGTTCATCCAAAAGGGCAGCAAAATCTTCAGTCATATTGGGAGCCTCAGTAGAGGCGTCAGAGGTAGCCATAATAATAACGTTCCTTATATATCGTTTCTGGCCGACCGGTTGTTTCCGGCGGTCTTTACACATAAAAGCCGAGGGTCTATTACGACCCCAGAGCGGTTCAAGTGTCACTCAGAGAGAAAGAGTGACGATCGTCTTCTTGGAAACTTAAGCCCGCTTTGCAACGATGATGTCACAGGCCTGTTCAAACACCTGATCGGCATTCAGCCCAGACGAATCAATGATCGTCGCATCGTCAGCGGGTTTCAAAGGGGCTACGGCGCGGGATGAATCCCGTTCGTCGCGCTCCTTCATCTCCTTTAAAACGCGCGCGTGTATAGCGTTTTCGTCGACTTCACGCAACTCTTTATAGCGCCGCTCGGCACGAACCTCGGCAGACGCGGTGATAAAAAACTTCACATCAGCGTCCGGACAAACAACTGTTCCGACGTCACGGCCGTCCAAAACAGCCCCCTTTTTACCTTCAGGCGGGTTCGCTGCAACGTTACGTTGATATTCAAGTAAAGCGGCCCTTACTTCCGGGATTGCCGAGACCTTCGATGCTGCCTGACCGACTTCTTCCGTACGGAGACCATCTGAGGCAAGCTCAACGGGCGTCAATGTCATCGCCGCATTTGCACATGCTGCGGCATCGTCCTGATCAATACCATTATCCAAAATCTTCTTGGCCGTTGCCCGGTAAAGTGAACCTGTGTCCAGGTACGCAAAGCCCAGGGTATCTGCAATCCGGCGCGCCAGAGTCCCTTTGCCTGCCGCGGCAGGGCCATCAATAGCAATCATCATGTCTCGTACTCCTCAATTCGCGCCCCAAGCTTTTCCATCAGGTCAACAAAACCGGGAAAACTTGTAGCAATTGCGTCCGCATCATCAATAGATACAGGGTTCTCCGTGGCCAGCCCCAGCACCAAAAAGCTCATGGCAATACGGTGATCAAGGTCGACTGCGATTTCAGCGCAACCTTTTGGCACATCATCCAATCCATCGACTTCCATCCAATCATCACCAGAACGTATCGTTACGCCGCAGGCACTCAAGCCCTGAACCATGGCCTCAAGGCGATCTGATTCTTTCACCCGTAGCTCGCCAACCCCCGTCATCCGTGTTGTGCCTGTCGCGAATGCAGCCGCGACACATAATATAGGATATTCATCAATCATCGAGGGTGCGCGCTCAGGCGGCACATCAATTCCTTTAAGCTTACTCGCGCGCACGACAAGATCTCCAACCGGTTCGCCACCTTCTTCTCTGGCGTTCTCAATCGTTAAATCTGCGCCCATGTCGCGTAACGTCTCAATCAAACCTGCGCGGAGCGGATTGAGACCGACCGCTTCGATACGCACATCGCTACCCGGCACAATCAACGCCGCAACAATCGGGAACGCCGCCGAAGATACATCTGCTGGCACTTGAATATCGCAGGCAACAAGTTCCGGCTGGCCGATAAGTGTGATCAGTGTTGTGCCATCATCTTGCGGCTCTGTGGTCACATCAGCACCAAAATGCCGCAGCATATTTTCTGTATGATCACGTGTACGTTCACGTTCAACAACTTGCGTCTTACCTGGCGTATTTAGGCCAGCCAGCAGGACTGCAGATTTTACCTGCGCTGACGGCACCGTCATAACTGAACGAACAGGTATGGGGTTCGCAGCCCCTGTCACGGTGATCGGTAAAAGTCTACCATCACGTGAGATGAATGTTGTTCCAAAAGCGCGGAGCGGGCCCATAACGCGTTCCATTGGACGACGTGACAAGGATGCGTCACCCGTAAATGTGCAGGTAATTGGATGCGTAGCGACCAATCCCATTAATAATCGCACGCCCGTACCGGCATTTCCCATATCGATTGCGTTTGCAGGCTCGGCCAAGCCGCCAACACCCCTTCCAACAATGCACCATGTGCCGTCATCTTGACGTTTTACTTCTGCACCCATGGCACGCATTGCTGCGGCTGTGGCCAAGACGTCTTCCCCTTCAAGCATTCCAGACACACGTGTCTCACCAATGGCCAGAGCTGAAAGCATCAGCGACCGGTGGGAGACCGATTTATCACCGGGAATACGTATCTGTCCTTGTAGACCAGGGGCCTTATGAGCACGCAATTTAGGCACGCAAAAATCCTTTTAACTGTGATCAACAACAGCATATTTCAGGCTGTAAATCGCTGATTAGCACGTCCGGCTTGAATGTGCGAGTACACATGGCAGACACATTCTATCAATTAGACTTTGACAGGGGCCAAGGATCATGGCAAACGCCGCTTTCATGTGATGTGTATTGATTCTCAGGAGTTAAGCCGTGGCAAAACCTGATTGGGGAAAGAAACTAACGTGCCCAAGTTGTGGTGCGCGTTTCTACAATCTAAATAAAGAACCTGCGACCTGTCCAAAATGCGAAGCGACAGTCGAAATTCAGCCCGTGCTGAAACCTCGACGCACGCCAGCTGAGGCGCCGAAGCCAAAGAAAGTTGTCAAAAAAGTTTCTGACGATGACGATGACGTAGATGCTCTTCTCGACGACGATGACGATGATGATCTCATTGAAGATACATCAGATCTTGATGACGACGATGATGATGTCGCTGAAGTCAAAGAGTACATCGAAGTCGAAAAAGACGACAACTAAACAACGTGGCTAAGGTATCGGTAGATTGACTGCCGATACTTCCATGAGTTGGATGTCTGGTTTGGTTGTTGGATATTTTTAGCTTGATAGGCCGGTTGAGCATTCGTATGGTCCGGCCCGTTCGTCATTGAGTTGGTGCCCAAACCAATCGCGTTTGACGAAACATGTGGGGCCATAGCTCAGTTGGGAGAGCGCTACAATGGCATTGTAGAGGTCGTCGGTTCGATTCCGTCTGGCTCCACCAATAATTTCAAGGACTTAGCAGTTAATTCTGGTAAGACCTATTTATTTACCCCACCATATCCCCACAAACACATCAATTAAATCACCCTATTCTCAGGTGTGAACCCTGTTAAGGCTGTGAAGGCACAAGTGATAACTTGGCTAATACAGAGGGGGTAGGCAGGGGGCTGGGGTGTCGCATTATGTATTTCACCGACGTTGAATATTACTCAGAGAAATTAGCTGCAGAACAAAATAGCAAAAGTATAACCAAGGTTATCCCAATCGTTCTTCATTGCTACAAATGCACCATTAGCACCCTTTGTAGTTCTTCTTCACACACTCTCGTACCAGCTTTTGTGCTTCTTCCATTTGCGATGGTGTCATAACCTTCGCTATAATATCTCTGTTCTTCACTGCATTCGCATATCCAGTTGAAGCTGCAATGTTGAACCACATATGTGCAAAAACATTATCTTGTAAGACGCCCTGACCCTAAACGTACATCACACCTAGATTGCCCTGCGCATTCGCATCCCCTTGTTAAGCTGCCTTTCGATACCACTTCACTGCTTCTTTGTAGTCTTGCGTAACACCTTTACCATTGACGTACATCGCCCCAAGAAGTGCCTGTGCATCTGCATCTCCTTGCTCTGCTGATGCACGAATTTTACTCAAAGCAGTTACGAGGTCACCTCTGCCTAATGCTTCCAATTGTTTCTGAAAGTCCTGTGCAGAACCAACTCCGTCATTCGCAACGAGCAGTGAAAATCCAAGAAGCCTATAGTCGACGGTAACAATCGCGAACGGCTTCTTGATATTTATGCTTAACGACCATGGCTAACATCAATCCATACTCATACAGGCTCGCAGGGCTGCCCGCTCGAACTTATGGCAACGGGTATTGCCGTAATTTTAGAGTTTGCCGAAGAGGTGAATTCAGCACGCGGGTCACAACAGATTGAGCGTATTGATATTGGTGGCGGCCTACCGGTTAACTTTAAATCAGAAGAAATGAAGCCAACATTCAAAGATTATGCTGACGTCTTGCGTGCCAAGGTCCCAGTCTTGTTCACCGATAAGTATCAGGTGAAGACTGAATTTGGCCGCTCCATCGCGGCAAAGAACGGCTTTATCATTACACGCGTTTAGCACACCAAAGAAAGTGGGGGGCGGCATATCGTAATTACCCATGCGGGTGCGCAAGTGACAACCCGCACCGCGTTCTTACCGCAGTACTGGCCGATCCGCGTCGCTGGCTTTTCACCAGATGGCGAAGAACGATCTGACAACCCTGTCCAAACAGACGTTGCTGGGTTTTGTTGCTTTACAGATGACTTGATCACTAAAGATGCATTATTACCAAAGATGGAACCAAACGATTACGTCGTCGTCTTCGACACAGGCGCATATTACTTTAACAACCATTACGATTATAACAGCCTGCCCCGGGTCGCAGTTTATAGCGCAGAAACCACAGTCAGCGGTCTTGAGTTAACATTGATCCGACGTGCCGAAACGCTTGCAGATATCGTGCGAAATATGAGCTAAGCACGATGGCAAAACTTAATCTTTTGCATCTGGTCTTGTGAATTTAACGCCAAGTTTTTCTTCATAGACTTTAATCATCGCGCTCTTTGGTTCACGGCCAAACCCTGCGTCCATTGCAGATTGATAGCTTTTGACCATGGCGTCGACGACCGGGATTGAAGCCCCCGTCTCATCTCGCATGCGTTGCACGTTGATGATATCTTTATAGGCATCTTCCATTGCGAAATCCGTATGGAATGCACGGTCCATCATGCGCGGCACGAAATACTCTGATGCAAAACTTTTCGAACTTCCTGTCGTCATCAGTTCAGCCACAAGATCAGCATCCAGACCGACGGCAAGTGCTAATGGAATGACTTCAGAAATAGCTGCGATATTGATATCATAGACGATATTATTGAGCGCTTTCATCGCCTGCCCACAACCTACTGGTCCGGCATGAATTATATGCTCACCCATATGATCAAGATAAGGCTTCGCAAAAGCAAATCCCTCAGCCGAACCACCGAACATCATCGTTAACGTGCCATCGTATGCACGGAATGGCATGCCTGAAATAGGGCAATCCCAATACGTAATGCCTACTTCCGCTGCCTCTTTGCAAATCGCGATGGCGTCTGTGCGATCAAGTGTCGTGGTGTCTACGATGGTCAATTCATTTCGGCGTGCGTTATGAATACCGTCTGGTCCAAACATGACGGCGCGCACTTCTGGTGCAAACGGCAGGCACATAAAGATTAGGTCACATTTCTTGGCGATATCCGCAGCACTGTCACACGCAATAGCACCAGCGTCCAAAAGTGGCTTCATGGCTTCGCTGATCGGATCAAACACGTAAACAGGTGAAACTGATTTCGCGAGATTGAGCGCCATCCCGCCGCCCATTCGCCCAAGGCCAATGTATCCAACTGTTGTCATGCTATTTGTCCTGATAGTAAATTCGAAAGGACACGCAGTCTATGAAGACTGCCAAGTCAGCACAACTGCATTTTTAAAAATGAGTACTTTATATCGCTAACTTTGGTGGCGATTTGTTTTCCCGGGCATAAATTTCTGCAATAAATCCATTTCGGTCAGTATCGATACGTTTGAGAAGTTCCCTACGGGATTTGTTCATTTTCAAGTGGCTACCGCTCCAACGAACAATCTCAAGAATGATCGGGGTCAGCGCGAGGCCTTTTTGAGTCAATGAGTAGATATAGCTGCGCCGATTTTCAGGGTCTTGTGCCTTATTAACTACGCCCACAGCCTCAAGATGCTTAAGACGATCCGCGAGGATATTGGTAGCTATTTTTTCTTCTGCATCAAGCAAGACACCGTATCGCTTTTTTCCATGCAAAATCATGTCTCGAATTACCAATAAGGTCCATCGATCACCAAAAATATCCGTACCGTATGCGACAGGACACCCGCCTAAATGCTTCTTCGTTTGTTTGCTCATGTAAAATTTATAATACAATAACTTGCAAATTTCAATCTAATAATTGTACACATAATTTAACTTGCATAATGCAAGTATTAATTACTCGATGATAGGAAACTCAATGCCTAAATCTTTTGTCTACACTGAACTACAAATCTCTTTGCCCATCGCAGATGCCCCTTGGACTGATATAAATGATGCCATCAAGACGCACCCAGGATTCAATAACAAAACCTGGTTGCAAGGTTACGGTACAAATTCACTTGGTGATTTATATGAATTCGACGATTTGGAAAGTGCTCAAAAATTTGTGACAGGATACTTCCCAGGCGAAGCAACAAACTTTGGCGTTGCACAGATGATCCGCATTTTTGATGGAACTGTCACAGCGGATGCCAGCCGTGACATAAACTCTGTCCACTATGACACTGTATCAAGCCAAGCACCTGGCGCATTTGTTTATACCGAGCTCCAGACGAGCGTTCCTATCGATAAATTCCCCTGGCAGGATCGCAATACAAAACTTAAAACAGCTTCGGGCCTCATCGGCAAAACGTGGCTGAGTGACACAATACGCATACTTTAGGCGGCTTTGATGCCTTTGATAATGTTGAGAATGCACAAGAATTTGCACTTCACAGCTTCCCCAAAGTCGCAGCGTCGTTGAATTCAGCGTTCATTACCCGCGTTTTTGATGCGTAGATAACGGTAGAAATGAGTCGTGACATGCGCTCACCATTTTACACATGAGCACTATCGGCTCCATACGAACAAACGACATGCATGATGCCGTCAGCCAAGGAACTCCCTTAGCTGACGGTACTCATCATTATCATGAAAGAATTGCATTAGGTGTTATTCGAGGGCGGCAGTTAAGATCTCAATCATTCCGTAAATTCATTCATCGCTTAATATCCGAGGCCTACCGCACCCTCATCAAATATCGCTTAATCTGAAACTAACGCGTCCGCGAGTTCCTTAAAGTTCGATACGATGAGATCCGGTTGGTGCGGCGTTTCTCCAAATGGTCGCTTGCGACGATCAATGAACGCCGTCCGCATACCGTAAGATTTTGCCCCATGACAGTCGAACGCATGGTTAGCAACGAACAAGCAGCTTGATCTGTCGACGTTCAGTTGCTCTTCCACTGTTGCATAGGTTTTCCAATGAGGTTTGAAATAACCTGCATCTTGCACAGAGGTTGTATGATCAAATGGGAAACCAATATGTGGCTTGGCCGCTTCCAGCATATCCCGGTCGCCGTTCGATAGAATAGCGAGCTTGTATCCACCATCGCGCAGTTTCTGCAAGGCTTCGACAACATCGGGAAACGGTTTCAATTTCTCGATCTGACTAACCAGCCAGCAGACCTCATCTTGTGAGTATGAAATCTCGCAGCGATCCATCACAAATGACACCGCTCTGTGCCCGATTTGGCGATATGGCGTATGCCCACGGTCACATAATGCATCAATCATTGAGTTCTCATAATGCGTACGCCGCCACCATGTGACGAACCGGTGTGGTTCTCCATCCCAGCCTTTATCCTTTAGAAAAGTTGAAACCGCATCAACCAGGCCTTGCTGCATATCAACAACTGTACCGTACTGATCGAAAACCAATACTTTGATCTCGCGTGCGAGCGCGTCGACATTTTCCATTTAATTTCTCCTGATCGATGACTATCTACAGATGGGAATAGCTTGGCCTACAAGATAGGGATAAGTTATTGGCATCGTCAAAATTAATTGGAGCTACATAAAAATGGACCTGCATCTCAAAGACAAATCAGCGATCATCACAGGTGGCTCCAAAGGCATTGGCGCAGGCGTCGCCATGGGTTTGGCTGCCGAGGGGTGCGATGTCACCATCATCAGTCGCACTGAAGCTGAACTGACCAAGACTGCTGAAAAAATTTGTACCGAAACCGGTGCTAACGTCAGCATCTATGCTGCTGACTTAAGCAAACCAGGCGCGATTGATACACTCATTGCGGCGCTACCCCTTCCAGACATCCTTGTGAATAACGCAGGTGCTATTCCTGCTGGTGATTTACAGGCTGTGACGGAAGAACGCTGGCGCGATGCATGGGACCTCAAGGTTTTTGGCTACATCAATATGTGCCGCGCTTTTTACGCCGAAATGAAGTCACGAGGCCATGGCACCATTGTAAATATCACGGGCCTTGCTGCTGACCGTACGGATGCGAATTATATAGCAGGGACTGCAGGCAATGCATCTTTGAATGCGTTCACCCGGGCCCTTGGCGGGAGAAGCCTGAATGATGGCGTACGTGTTGTTTCTGTATCGCCGGGCCCCGTTGAAACTGAGCGCCTTGTTGGATTGATGCGCACCCGTGCCGAAGCCGAACACGGTGATCCCGATCGTTGGCAGAGCTATCTTTAAAATTTACCATTAGGTCGTGCTGCAACAGTGCAGGAAGTCGCCAACGTCGTTGTCTTTATGGCGTCCGAGCGTGCAAACTTTGTCAACGGATCCGTGGTGACGGTAGACGGTGGACATGGCGCAAATCAAGGCAGCTTTACATAAAGAATGTATCTTATGAAACAACAGTCCCGACGCACATTTATAAAACTAGCCGCAGCTTCATCCGCTTTATTCGCAACGGGCACAACAAAGGCCCTGGCAACTCCAACATTGCTCCGCAGGCCAATCCCTAAATCCGGAGAGCTCATCCCCGCGATTGGCATGGGCACGTGGGTTACATTTAATGTTGGTGACAATATTTCGCTTAGGGATCAGCGAACCGATGTTTTGAAAACGTTCTTTGATTTAGGCGGCGGCATGATCGACTCGTCACCAATGTATGGGTCTGCCGAAGATGTCATGGGATACAGTCTAGCGAAGCTTTCCAATACTCAGGGCATGCTTTCCGCCACCAAAATCTGGACATCGTCTAAAGATGAAGGACGCAGCCAAATCAATGATTCATTTCGTTTATGGGGTTTGAAGAAGTTTGATCTGTTCCAGGTCCATAAGTTGCTGAACTGGGAAGAACATCTGGATACGCTCAGAGAGCGCCGGGCAGCTGGCCAAATTCGATACATCGGCATAACGACATCGCATGGCTCCAGACACTCTGAGATGGCGCGCACTATGGAGACCCAGGATATCGATTTTGTGCAATTCACTTATAATGTTGAAGACAGGGATGCCGAAGACCGTCTTTTGCCACTCGCCGCCGACAAGGGCATTGCCGTGATCATCAATCGGCCGTTTCAGCGTGGCACTTTGACCAACCGCTTTGAAGGAAAGCCCCTTCCGACATGGGCCTCTGAATATGGGATCACGAGTTGGGCGCAATATCTACTTAAGTTTGTTGTCTCCCATCCTGCAGTGACCTGTGCGATACCTGCGACGTCTAAAGTTGAGCATATGAAAGAGAACATGAACGTGTTGCAGACCCGCCTGCCAGATATCAAAGATCGCCAACGCATGCTCGATTACGTTCAAAGTCTTTAAGATCATGGATCGGCTGATCCCTTATTCTACCGATGTCTACAATGCTATCATCTCTGATCACAATCTAAGCCTCTGGCCATTGCAGGTTTTCGTTGTGGTGCTTTGCTTAAGTGTTATTGGCTTGGCGCGTCGCGGCGGTGCGAATAATGTCGCCTTCATGATCCTGGCCGTGTTCTGGATTTGGTACGGTGTCCATTTTCATATCACGACCTACGCAACGATCAACAGGGCGGCACACTACTTCGGCTATGCATTTATCATCCAAGGTGTGGCGATCGCTTTATGGACTTTTTGGACGCGGGGTCAATTTGTTAAACCCCAACACAGGGTATGGGTTTGGGCAGGGATTGGTTTGATTATAAGTGCTGCGGTACTCCACCCACTGCTTTTAACGGCAATGAATGCACCGATCACATACGCCGAGATACCTGGCGTGATGCCAATGCCAACAGCCGCACTCACACTTGGCGTATTGTTTTTAATGCCACAGCGTTTTGCTTTATGGCTGCTGGTTATACCCGTTACCTGGAGTCTTTGGGATGGCATGAGCGCTTGGACACTTGGTCAAAATTTAAGTTTAATATTGCCATGTATTGTCGTGATTGCAGCGTTTTGCTGGATTATGAAGACGCTTTCAAATCACGGATCGTCTGTTCGATAACATCCCGATTTCCACCAACGGGCAGTGTATCCGCAATCAAAGACAAACATTCATGCGTATGCTGTATCACATTTATATCTGTCACTGTATAAGGTGTAGCCTTCTTAAATACTGCATCTACAAAATCTTTGAACAAGAACGGTTTCGAATACACTCGATCAGAACGATTGAACGAGTCATTTAAACTTTCATGCTTGGCAAAATGCAGAATACCCACTTGCAGCCAATTGACGCATGTAATCGCTGTATATGGATCGTTCACACCTGGTGACAATGCCCGTGCAATGATCTCAACAAGCTGATCCGCGACAAACTTAATATTTTGATTAACTGTCGGCGAGATACCTGTCGCAAAACATGCATTTAATGAGCAAAGCGTTTCTTCGCTAAGAGACCTATCCGTCCAAACGGACATGACAGGCTTTCCAACGGTCACAAATGCCCCGGGTCGCTGCATGATCTCAATCTGTAAATCATGCTTACCCGCCAACTTAACAAGTGTGTCTATATCAAGGGCGTGGATGTATCCGTTGGAATCCAGCACAATCTTTGTTGCGTCATCCTCATCAACACTGTCGATCCATTTTCTGTTTCTGTACAAAGCACCACATGGTCATCTGAACGGTCTGGAAAACGGTTCTCGATCCCCATCTTCAAGGCGCAACCTAAATTTGCGATGATCCGTTCTATGTTGATCGTTTCAGGGACATGGTGAATGAAATAGATCAAAACCCCCATGCAGCAGACCGCCAATCCAATCGACGTCCCAATCGATACATACGCCAAAGCAGACACACTCTCAGATACCAAAGGATCGCTCCCCCGCACGAAACGCAGAACGATCAGCGAATAAATGAATGTTCCAATAAAAAACCCGAGGCTGACCTGGCTGCCTCGGTCTCGCATTAAGTTTCCAATGAGCCTTGGACCGAATGTCCCACTTGCGAATGACACTGCGACCATCGTTATTGAAAAGACCACGCCCGCGACACCGATAATAGACCCCACGATCATGGACAAAACGACGCGTGCTGTGTCCGTTTCAATCGGATGGAAGGCAAAGAGACCCGAACTCATATCGCTCGCAGAATTATGGTCTATACCTATTATCACCAATGCGAGAGCAATAGACGCGAGTAAAAACGCAGCCGGAATGCACCAATAGCTCGCCAAAAGGTGTCGATAGAGCTGCAGTAAATTTGCACTAAGTTCCATGTCACATCCACATATCATTCATTAAACTATGTGTAGCATGCGCGACGACGCGACACCAAAGCATCATCAAATATTTAGCAAAACGACCTCAAACATTGCCAGAACGAGCCGCCTGAGATACATAACGGCCAACAGATTTACGCAATTCAGGCGCGGAGCGAACAATGGCCAGTTACCAGTATTCATATGTCATGAAGGGTGTCTCAAAGACATTCCCAGGCGGCAAAGAAATCCTCAAGAATATCACCCTCTCTTTTATGCCTGATGCCAAGATTGGTGTCCTCGGTCAGAACGGTGCTGGTAAATCCACATTAATGAAAGTCATGGCTGGCCTTGATACGGATATCACAGGTGAAGCCTGGGCCGCTAAAGGTGTTCGCGTTGGTTATCTAGAGCAGGAACCTCACCTCGACCCAACGAAAACCGTTGAAGAGAACGTTACTGATGGTTTGGGCGGCGTTAAGGACCTACTCGACCGTTTCAACGAAATCAGCGCCAAGTTTGCTGAGCCGATGGAAGATGACGAGATGAATGCCGTCATTGCTGAGCAGGCCGAACTTCAAGAGCAGATCGATGCCGTTGATGGCTGGGATCTGGACCGTACTATCAGCATTGCGATGGATGCCCTGCGTTGCCCGCCTGCCGACAGCAGCGTCGAAAAGCTGTCTGGTGGTGAACGCCGTCGCGTCGCGCTTTGTCGGTTGCTTTTACAAAAGCCTGAAATGCTGCTCCTCGACGAACCAACAAACCACCTGGATGCAGAATCTGTGGCATGGCTTCAGCGCCATCTCAAAGACTACGAAGGCACCGTGGTTATGGTCACGCACGACCGGTACTTCCTCGACAACGTCACAGGCTGGATTTTGGAAATCGACCGCGGTCGCGGCATCCCTTATGAAGGTAACTATTCCTCATGGCTTGAGCAGAAACAAAAGCGTCTTGCCCAGGAAGAGCGCGAAGAGTCCGCACGTCAACGCACCCTCGGCGAGGAACTCGAATGGATCAGACAGAGCCCCCGTGCCCGTCAGGCAAAATCCAAGGCCCGGATCACCGCATACGAGGATTTGCTCACAAAATCACAGGACATTGCACCTGGTTCATCACAGATCGTTATCCCGGCAGCCCCACGTTTGGGCGGCCTTGTGATTGAAGCCAATGATATCAGCAAAGCATTTGGCGACCGGTTACTTGTCGAAGGTTTGTCTTTCAAAATTCCACCCGGTGCCATCGTCGGCATCATCGGCCCGAACGGTGCCGGCAAGACGACCTTATTCCGCATGATTACCGAACAGGACAAGCCAGACGGCGGCGAAATCCGCGTCGGCGATACCGTTAAGCTTGGCTATGTTGATCAAAGCCGTGACTCCTTGGATCCGAATAAATCCGTATGGGAAGAAGTATCTGGCGGTCTCGACGAAATCGACCTCGGCAAGCGCAAGATGATGTCGCGCGCCTACGTCGCTCAGTTCAATTTTAAGGGTGGCGATCAACAAAAGAAAGTTGGCCAGCTATCCGGTGGAGAGCGTAACCGCGTGCACCTCGCCAACATGTTGAAGTCCGGCGCCAACGTTCTGATGCTCGACGAACCAACCAACGACCTGGACATCGACACACTCCGCGCCCTCGAAGAAGCGATCGCCGAGTTCGCCGGTTGCGTCCTGATCACGTCACACGATCGCTGGTTCCTCGACCGCTTGGCAACACACATCCTCGCCTTCGAAGGCGACAGCCACGTGGAATGGTTTGAAGGCAACTACGAGGACTACGAAGCCGACAAGAAACACCGCCTCGGCGAAGACGCCCTCGAGCCACACCGCATCAAGTACAAGCCTCTTACGCGCTAGGCCGGGAATAGCGTCTCAAGATCTTTAAACCGTAACGTCCGCTTCTGACCCGACTCAGATATTTTTTGAACAGCTTACCTGGTAATTCTAACTGCTTATCACCTGTGTGGATTATGGCCCGATGCCATCATCCAGTGGTGTGCCTGGTGGTGGGAGCCGGAGGCCTTCATACCAAAAAAACCAAGAGCTTTGATCTTGGCCTTGTCCTGCGGCGGAACGATCACCGTAATCATAGCGCCGCCATCAATTTTCCGCGCGGTATATTCCCAACCGTTGATCCCGCCCATGACAGCCGCGCTATCACCAATCAATGCGACAAACTTGCGCGAAGCACAGCGGTTGATCGAAACAGGCAAAGCCCAAGGCAAGATCGTCATTAACGGCTTCGATTAAGCCACGTATTAAATAGGAGACGCTTATGTCTAAACTCACCATCGTCGCCAATATCAAGGCCGCACCGGGTAAAATCGACCTGGTTAAAGCCGAGCTAGAAAAGCTTATTCCGATCACCCGCGCTGAGGCCGGCTGCATTCAATATGATCTGCATCAGGATAATGACAATCCTGCACATTTCATGTTTTACGAAAACTGGGAGTCCCGCGAATTGTGGCAGGCCCACATGAGCGCGCAGCACCTCAGTGACTATATGTCTGCCACGGAAGGTGCCATCGCAAATTTTATGCTAAATGAAATGACGCACGTGAGCTGATCACAAATATACGCAACTGATATTCGTTCATCGCGAGGCAAATCCGTCATCTATACCAGAAAATTGGATCGTCACTTTGGCGTGATCACATACAAATATCTGGACGATTGTCTCTTCACTCCCCATGTATGGCTTAACAAGTTACCATCAAAAGGTAGCAGCTAAATTTATGAGGATTCTAGTATGAGCGATTCATTGACTTACACACCCCCCGAAGTCTGGACATGGGATTCCGAGAACGGTGGCAAGTTCGCAAACATTAACCGTCCGATCTCAGGTGCAACCCACGAAAAGGAATTGCCGGTTGGCAAACACCCTTTGCAGCTTCATTCCAAAGGGACACCAAACGGCGTTAAAGTCACCATCATGCTCGAAGAGCTATTGGCCCTAGGTCATGAAGGTGCCGAGTACGACGCGCACATGATTGAAATTGGCGACGGCGATCAGTTCGGCAGTGGTTTCGTTGGCATTAATCCAAATTCGAAAATTCCAGCCCTCCTTGACCGGAGCACAGAAACACCAACGCACGTGTTCGAGTCTGGCGCGATCTTGATGTATCTGGCCGAGAAGTTTGATGCGTTTTTACCTAAGGAATTACCTGCCCGTAGCGAATGTTTGTCTTGGTTGTTCTGGCAGATGGGGAGTGCGCCTTATCTAGGTGGTGGCTTTGGTCATTTTTATCACTACGCGCCTGAGCCATATGAGTACCCAATCAACCGGTTTACGATGGAAACCAAACGTCAACTGGACGTGCTCGACAAGCATCTTGCCGATAATCGCTATATGATCGGAGATGAATACACCATTGCAGACATCGCTATTTGGCCATGGTACGGCGTACTTTGCCTGGGCAAGCAATACAATGCGGGTAAGTTCCTCGATGTTGATTCTTATAAGAATATGCAGCGCTGGACCCGTGAAATCGGACAACGGGAAACCGTAATCCGTGGGCGTGCCGTCAATCGCTCAATCGGTGAAAAAAATGAGCAGTTACATGAACGTCATGACGCCAGCGATTTTGATGGTGGTATCGGTGTTAAGATTTAAGGCTATTTAACCTTAAGTCTCGGATAAGAAAACAAATCGTCATCGGGTGGGGTTCGAGATTATTCTCGTATCTCACCCGAATGCGTTTTGAAACACGGCGACAAAGATTCCCAGGAAATCATCTATTCCCAACGACTATCAGCCCAAGCAGCGATTGATATAACGTGATGAACATCAATCCCATCATTCGTTAATGGAAAACGTACCAACGATTGTTCGAAGGGCACGAGCTCACCAAAATCATCCAGGTTAACCATCCCTTTCGATGCCATAGGTTTTTATTCTCAATAACCCATACATATTCACTCCATCCTACCTTCCCACGAAAATTTAGCTTTTGCTGAATGGATTCCCCCGTCTTATCAAAACCTTTTCGGATAACGTGTTCCGTACCCCAAAAGCGCATAATAAAATCAAGAGGGTTTCGCTTTACATCCGCAACCACGATGTAAGGGATTGTTTTTGGATCGAGTTCATCCAAATGAATATCACGCCACGACGGCGCAAAAGAATCTCCGTAGCGTTCGTTCCAATAGTCCTGAAACCCTTGTATCGCTGGCGTTAAAACGTCGGAAATCGGGATATTTTGCAATTTATGTAAACATCTCTATTTCTGTGTCATCGACATCTAATCTCTACATTAAAGCATCAGCCTGATCACACTCGATAAATATGTGGTTAATTATACAAGAGTGTGAGCCACGTTATTTACAAGAATACTAGCCTGCTAAAATCGATCTGGGCGGACAACATCCACTTCGGAAATTGTAATAAATCCAGACCGACGCTCTACAAATGGGAACACTGCATCAAGAACAGCATCTTTAAATTGAATATCAATAATACACATCACCACATACATGCCATCTGCATCACTGATTTGTCCGTCTCGAGACCAGACGCCGTGTGCACCACTCCCAGCATGAACTGGCACAACGGTGAAACCTCTGACGCCTTCTTGAGCATCAAGAAGTTCTGTCAGACTTGGCACCAAAGCTTGTTCAATAACTATTTCTACGCGGTTCTTACGGTATGTTTGCATAGGCTTTATTCCTCAACATTCATTTTAGAATAACCAGTCCGCAATCGCGACATAGAGTGGAATACCGACAATTACATTAAATGGGAACGTCACACCAAGCGATAAAGTGACGTAAATAGATGGGTTTGCCTCAGGAAGTGCCAAGCGCATAGCCGCAGGTACGGCGATGTATGAAGCCGAAGCTGACAACACCATCATTAAAGCCTTACCTGCAATCGACATATCGAGTGGCCAGACCGCCAGCATCATCAATCCCGCACCAATAAGTGGCATGTACAATCCAAAGAGTATCGTACCCTTATCAAGCGCACGTCGATTTTGAGCCAAACCACGCCCAGCAACGGCACCCATATCAAGTAAGAACAGACACAATACGCCTTTGAATGGATCAACAATAAATGGCTTCACATCAGACAATCCGTCTGACCCTGTCATCCAGCCAATCGCGAACACCCCCAACAAAGCGACGATAGATCCGTTGAGGACCGCCTCTCGCATAGACAAGGCTCTCGGTTCACCTTTTCCACTCGTTGCCCCAGCTTTGATGTGACGCAATCCAGAGACCAGCAACAATTGCGGGCGCCTCCATCGCTGCGGCAATCGCAACCAAATATCCTTCGGCGCTGTCACCACGGTCGGTTAACACCTGAGATGCTGTTAGAAACGTGACAATACTTATAGAACCGTAATGGGCCGCAACGGCAGCTGCATCAACCTGAACGAGGCCACTCGTCATTCGAAGCAATCGATAGCCAATGAATGGAAGCAGCGCTCTCAGTGCAATTCCAACAACGATGGGCATGATTGCGCCAAGCCCAGCGCCACTTTCCGTCATGCCGACGCCGCCTTTAAAACCAATGGCGATCATCAGGTAAAGTGCTACCGTTTTTGCCACCGGTTGCGGCAACGTCAGATCAACACGCACAAGGGCCGCAATGAAACCCAGCGCGAAGAACAACACCATCGGAGATGTCAGATTCTCAATCGCAATCTGAACAAACGCTTCCATGCCGTATTTATCCTATGCGGATCACGCTGCTGAGGAGGCCGAACCTGTTTCAGCGGAGCTTCTCCCCGCAAATCGTAAGATCAAGTATCCAACAACACCCGAGACGATACTACCCGAAAGTACACCAATTCGAACAGCACGTGCATGCTCTGGGTCATCAAACGCCAGGGTTCCAATGAACAAGCTCATGGTAAATCCAATACCCGTGAGCAATGCGACGCCGTAGATGTGCTTAGAGTTACTCCCCTTCGGAAGCCGACATACGTTCGTTTTGATTGCAATCCATGCAAAGCCGAAGACGCCGAGCTGTTTACCAACGAATAATCCAAGTGCAATACCCAAAGGTAGTGGCTCCAACAAGGCAAGAACGCCCAACGCAAAAGCAATGTCCGTTGCAGCTGGAATTGCCCAGCCACGCATTTCTTCGGGCGAGCTCCAGTTGAAAAAGACAAAAACAAGTGCAGGCATCGCCATACCACCAACGACAGCAATAGCTGGTAACGCAGCTTCTCTTGGATCAGATAAATGCCCGTCCATTAATTCTCGTTTAATCTCAAGTGCCACAAAGAAGAAGAAGATTGCCATAAGGCCATCGTTAATCCACAGCAGCAAAGGCTTTGCGATAATAAGCGCGCCAATCTGCAACTTCATTGGCGTCTCTAAAAGACCATCATAGAGCCAGGCCAGCGATGAGTTATCTAGAACCAGCGCCAGAATTACCGCTAGAAATAATATTACACCTGGCGCAGCATCATGCTGAAAAATTTCTGGAAGCCTGTGGCCGATGAAGAACTATTAGGCATGAGATAAACCTTATATATATTAAGCTATAAACAGATATGTAATACTTGTAATGTTTATAAACAAATATAAAATTATATAAACTTCCATTAATTTGAGAATAAAGCACACACCGGAAAAATGCCAATGCTATCCAAACCAATGCTCACTGTGCATGAAATTGCTAACCTGCTTAAGATGCGCGAAAGCACAGTCCGAGCATGGATACGTGATGGCGACTTACGGGCGATTAAAATGGGACGTGACTGGCGTGTTTCAGTCAAAGATCTCGAAGCGTTCATGGATGACCACGCCAACCGCCCCGCAGATGATAACGAAGATTAAATAAAGTACCTGAAACGCCTATGAGCGGGGCTTCGCGCCTAACGAAGTCACAAACTCAACCAATGCTTCATATGGTTGAGCACCCACAACACCCTGACCTTCACTCACAAACGTCGGCACGCCCGTTACGCCATAACTGTGCGACTTCGCCCAATCGGCATCAACGACATCCTTGAAACTACGGTCATCAATCACAGCTTTGGTCGCTGTTTCGTCAAGACCAACAGACTTCACGACGTCCAGAATCACATCAGCGTCACCGATGTTACGGCGATCGACGAAATATGCCTTGTAAAACTTATCATGTATTTTCTCGCCACCAGGCTGTGTATCAGCCCATGACCCAACCTCTTGGGCCATGCGGCTATTATATGTGTGGCTGCGGTCTTTAAATGGAAGGCCATCAGCTTCCATGAGGCCATGCATGCGCATGTTCTTAATCTGAATTTCTTCTGGCCCACATGAAAACAGGTCCATCAGAGCTCTGCCCTCTTGAGGAGTATCTGGATGAAGTGGAAAATGTATCAATTTAACATTGATATCATAATTTTCCTTGAGCTTTTTGACCCGATTATCACCAAGATAACACCAGGGACACACGTAATCTGAGAAAACTTCAAGCGTAATAGGATTACTCATTATTTGTGCCCTTTTGGTTGGCGTGTAACAGAAACGTAGGGTGCAGCCTCTAAAATACAAGCCGTTTTCTTATAATGGCGCCCTCAGCCTGCCCGGAAGGTATCCTTAACCTTTTCGGTGGTTAATGTTACAATCAGGCCTCTGTTGATAGGCCATTAACATAAAGGATCATCGATATGGCGTCAGAAGAAGGTACCAATACCGATCCCGAGGAAAAGCCAACGCGAAAGCGGTTTGAGCTTGAGCCGTCATCCCTCGACGAAATGACCCACGCTGAAGCACGTATGTTGTATGCAGAATCGACAGAAACATTGCGGTTCATAAAAGGACATCAATGGAAAACTGTTGGCGCGACACTTATGACCTATCTAGGACTGATTTTTATCGCTGGCTTTGTCGACGGCGCCCATGCACTCGCTAATAAATTCATGGTGATTTCCGTTTTCTTGGGGGCCGTCGTTGTTCATCTGGCATTGAATGCGATTACAACCGGCTAATCCCACGCTCTAAGCTATTTTGTCCATAACGGCGCACAAGCAGGTCTTGTTGGATTGTTGCCAATGACAAGCGCCCCCACCACAATGACAAATCTTCGAGTTCAAAATCTCTCCATGCAGGAAGAATATTCTCACCGCTTTTCACACGCCAAAGCTACCCTTGAAGCGATACCTAGGTTAAAAAGTAATTATGCTCGAGCCATCCGACACACCCCAACCTGATGTCCCTCTCTTAAAGAACAGAGATTTTCTGCTGTTCGTCATATGTAGGTCTTTCAATGTTGTTAGTGTTCACGCATTAACCGTGGCGGTTGGCTGGCACGTCTATCAGATCAGCAGTGATCCATTTGACCTAGGGTTGATTGGATTAGCCCAATTCGCACCGGCATTTATCTTATTCTTATTGGCTGGCATTGTCGCAGACAGATACCAGCGTAAACGCATCATGGTGTTCTGTAATTTTTTGCATATCATCGCAGTGTCACTGATCGCTGCATTGTTTTGGTATGACAACGTTTCCGTTGGTGCCATTCTGGCTGTTCTCGTTTTACATGGTGCAGCACGTTCCTTCTTTCACACTGCAAGTCAGGCAATATTGCCCAACTTGATGAGCACGGCACAATTTCCCCGCGCCGTCGCATTATCGTCGTCAGCGAATAAGGCGGCCCAGCTATTTGGGCCTGCGTTCGGTGGGCTATTGATTGCATGGCTAGATGACGGTGTTTATTTTGTCATTATTATCGCCTTCATAATCGCAGGCACAGCAGCTGCATTGATCAGTCGCAGGCTCAAGATCAGCGCGCCTGAACCTTTCGGCCTCGAGACCGTTGTCGGCGGCTTCCGTTATGTTTGGCATAACAAGGTCGTGCTGGGGGCTGTTTCAATTGACCTGATGGCCGTTTTGTTTGGTGGCGTGATGGGATTACTGCCCGTTTTCGCCAGCGATATTCTTCATGTTGGACCTGACGGGCTTGGCCTTATGCGCGCCACACCTGGTGCTGGCGCACTGATCGTCGGATTAATACTGACACAAATCCCATCGCCCCGGCATATGGGGGCAGCATTGTTCATATCCGTAGGTATCTTTGGCGTATCTATTATTGTCTTCAGTCTATCGACGTCATTTTGGTTATCGATCGCCGCTCTTGCTGTTTATGGCGCTGGCGACATGATTAGTGTTTATGTTCGCCAAACACTGGTCCAGATCGCAACACCAGACAATATGCGTGGCAGGGTCAGTGCTATAAATTCAGTATCAATTAATGCGTCGAATGAATTGGGCGATTTCCGTGCGGGCATTATGGCGGGGGGCATCGGTACTGTCGGCGCTGTTCTCTTTGGTGGCATCGCAACCGTTGGAATCACGGTCCTGTGGTGGAAACTGTTTCCGGCAATCGCTAAGGTCGACCGACTTGATCAACCGTTGTAATATTTTCTGACATGGATGATTCAACACAACAACGTGAGCTCCAACGCATAGAAAAGCTCGCCAATACATTGGACACAGCCGTCGGGATTCCGGGCACACGGTTTTCAGTAGGCCTTGATGGCTTAATTGGGCTCGTGCCTGTCGTCGGCGATACAGCCATGCTCGCAAGTGGCTTATGGATTGTTCATCGCGCCCAAAAGATGGGCATACGTAAAACCGTCCTTACCAAAATGCTTTTTAACCTGGGTATCGATGCAACGGTAGGGGCCATCCCTGTTGTCGGCGACCTGTTTGATTTCTTCTGGAAGGCGAACCAACGTAATATTGCTCTCGTAAAAAAAGAAATCGACAAACACCCTTTGTCTAAATGACAAAGTAAAGAGATGGAACAAAATCACACTAAAATGCAGCGATAAATTCAGGTTATTCTATAACTACCAAATTCTGTGCGGCCATCTTTCCTTCACGTCCCTCGATAAGCTCATAGCTTACTTTTTGGCCCTCTGTTAAAGCAGCAAGGCCTGATTGTTGGACGGCGCTAATATGAACAAAGGCGTCTTTCGAGCTATCTTCAGGCTCAATAAATCCATACCCCTTCGTTTGGTTGAACCATTTAACGGTTCCATTTGCCATGACAAAACTCCCTTCGCGACAGCGTTCTTTGCGGAACTGCAACCCCTGCAGATCTCCTGCATGGCATCCACTCTGTCGAAAAGTACCTGGGTTTGCCGCAGAATACGGTAGTCTAAACAACTCTCGACTGTGCACGCCCAAAAAGCTTAGCCGATTTTTTTCGTGAATCTCAATTGAAATATTGTTGCAGATTATGTGTGGCGGTTACTGTCGCTTAAGATGGGTTGAGTTCGCTGGTCTTTTTTCTAAGCTCTTCAATCAAACCAGCAACGCTGCCTTTATTCTTAATAATCGATGCAAATTCCCGCTGTAAAGTGATGCTCATTGACGCACCCTCAATCACCACGTCGAGAACCTTATATATGTCACCCTTGCGGCCTACACGCCACAATACGCTGATTGCCTTACCATCGACGCCATCAGGCCGAACGATCTCAGTATAAACTGTTGCGCGATTTTCATCGACAGTTGTGGTCTTTACGATTTTAAGCTTCTCACCAGAGTATGACTCAAAGCGATCAACGTACATCGTGACCATAAGGTCTTCAAATAGCTCTAAGAATTCACGTTGCTCATCTTCGTTTGCACGGCGCCAGTTCCGGCCTAGTGTCCAACGACCAATCTGCATCACTGCAAATTTCTCTTCAAATAATTTTCTAAAAGCCGCAACGCGAACAGGACGTTCTTTTGTTTTATCTGTCAGCGATTGCACTGCTTCGTGCTCGAGTGCCCGAATGAATTCACTAGAACCTTCTTCAAGGCTCTCTGCCATGACGGCTGTTGACGATGCCGCAAAGAAAAACAATGCGATAAATAATATGTATAGTCGTTTCATCATTCTTATTCTCAAGCTTCCCAGAAACTTCTTTTCCGGTCGATAAATTATTTCACCGCAATAACCAATGCGCCCAGACGATACGTTCAGAGCAACGATAATACCATATAAAAATACCATCATCACATTCTTCAGAATCGTATAATCAAAAGCTTACAAGTCACTAAACACTTTATCTAGTGTATCTGTCATCTCAGCAACAAGCTCACGTGGAATTGATTCTTCCATGATGAATAGCCGAAGAATCATAAAAATATGATCGGTACATGAGTATTTTCTTGACATAAAGATATCTTTATATCTTTTGTTTCATCTCAAACATGAAAGTATATTATAATGAACCGCACGATCCTGCTCCTCAAGGCCTTAGCCGAGCCCACACGGCTCCGCATTATAGCGCTTTGCATAAGCGGCGGTGATCTTGCGGTAAGTGAATTCGTACGGATACTTGGGCAAAGTCAGCCACGCGTATCCCGACACCTGAAGCTATTAACGGATGCAGGTGCACTGATCCGCATTCCAGAAGGAAGTTGGGTATTCTATCGGATTAGCGCCGAAGGTGCTGTGAGCAGTATTGTCGACGCCCTTATCGCAGACATCCCAGAAGATGACATTACCCTGTCCCGAGATCACGAACGCCTCATAATAGTTAAGAAAGAACGCGCTGAAGCTGCAGATACGTATTTTGGTGAAAACGCTGCGATCTGGAATGAAATCCGTGCCATGCACATCGATCAGCGTGACGTTAACGCAGCTCTTGAACACCTAATGCAAGACAAACCAAGTCGCACATTTTTAGATATTGGTACCGGCACCGGTGAGATGCTGCTGCATTTCGCAAAGCACATCGAGCAAGGTGAAGGCATTGATGCGTCCCGTGAAATGTTGGCCGTTGCGCGCGCCTCACTCGAAGCAGCAGACGCACATCACTGCCATGTACGTCAGGGTGACTTGTACTCACTGCCTTTCGATGCAGACACATTTGATATCATTCTCATTCATCAGGTCCTGCACTATGTCGATGACATAAAGGGTGCCGTCATTGAGGCCGCTCGCGTATTACGTCCTGGCGGCATACTCCTGATCGCTGATTTTGCACCGCATGCAGCTGAAGAACTCCGAACTGCACACCAGCATCGTCGATTAGGGTTTGCGGATCAGGATATTGAAATTGAGCTTCGTGCTGCATCTTTGGACCTTGATCAAATTACACACCTCGCCGGCGACCCATTGACCGTCTCTATATGGGCGGCATCGAAATCTGACGCTGCTAAAAGGACCTGACACTATGATCCATCGCGTATCACCGACAGAAAAAGACCCACGGATCATGAACGTCTCTCGTGGCGGACGCCCGCCATCGCCAGCGATGATGATCGCGGCCCCATTGCCTGACGATGTCTCTGTATCGTTCGAATTTTTTCCTCCAAAAAGCGATGCTGCAGCTGAAACGCTTTGGAATGCCATAAAGCGCCTTGAGCCTTTGAACCCAGCATATGTTTCTGTGACATACGGTGCGGGTGGCACAACCCGAGAACGTACACACAATACAGTGACCCGCATTGCCAATGAAACGGCCATGCCGCCAGCCGCCCATTTAACATGCGTCGGTGCAACCCGAGAAGAAGTTGATGCTGTTGCACAAAGTTACTGGGACGCCGGTGTCCGTCATATCGTCGCATTACGAGGTGATCCCCCTGCGGACGCCAGCCAGTACGTGCCTCATCCAGGGGGTTATGACTATGCATCTGACTTGGTAACAGGCCTTAAGAATATTGGTAATTTTGAAATATCGGTTGCCGCTTACCCTGAAAGCCATCCAGAAGCTCAAAGCGCAGAGGCGGACTTAGACAATCTGAAGAAAAAAATTGATGCGGGCGCCACCCGCGCCATCACTCAATTCTTTTTTGATCCAGAGGTATTCCTCAGGTTCCTCGATCGCGCACGCGCTGCCGGGATCACCATTCCCATTGTTCCAGGTATTCTGCCCGTTACTAATTTCACACAAACAGCAAAGTTTGCAAAAATGTGTGGCACGAATGTACCGGACTGGATGCATGCTTTGTTTGAAGGACTGGATGAAGATCCTGAATCGCGAAAGCTTGTCGCCGCCAGTGTTGCTGCCGAACAGTGTCGTGTTCTCCATGCGAATGGAATTAATGCCTTTCATTTCTATACGATGAACAAGGCCGATCTTTGCTATGCAATTTGTCATGTCATGGGCGTTCGCGCGCCCGCAGCCTTCCAATAATAACAAGTAAAAGAGACGAAAATGAGCTGCTCACATCACGATCACACATCACCATCCGAACGCCCAGCTGACGCCCCTAAAGGCGACGCAAAACCGGCATCCATGGATAGCATGCCACCTTTGCCTGCAGGCGACCGTACCGTAGAAGTCACAAAGCTATTGGAAGACCGTATTCTGATTCTCGATGGTGCCATGGGAACAATGATCCAGGCTCGCACATTAGAAGAAGAGGATTTCCGCGGCGCACCCTTCGCCGATTGGCCGAGCGACCTCAAAGGGAACAACGATCTTTTGACGCTGACACGCCCAGACGTTATTCGAGATATTCACGCAGGTTTCATTGAAGCTGGCGCAGATATTGTTGCTACCAATACTTTTAACTCGAACCGTGTATCGCAAGCTGATTACGGCATGGAAGACTTATCTTATGAGTTAAACTATCAGGCTGCGCGTCTCGCACGCGAAGCCGCCGACGCTGCCACCAAGAAAGACCCTTCCCGTCCACGCCTCGTTGCAGGTGCTTTGGGCCCGACCAGCCGCACGGCATCAATTTCGCCCGACGTTAACGACCCTGGATTCCGTAACGTCTATTTTGATGAACTTGTCGAGATCTATACCGAAGCCACACAAGCCTTATGCGCAGGCGGTGCGGACATTATTCTGGTAGAAACTATTTTCGACACCTTGAATGCCAAAGCTGCGATCTACGCAATCATGAAGTATTTCGATGACGTCGGACGACGTTGGCCAGTGATGATTTCAGGCACTATCACGGACGCATCAGGCCGGACACTTTCTGGACAAACGCCGGAAGCCTTCTGGCATGCAGTCCGCCACGTGAAGCCACTCGCTGTTGGCTTTAACTGTGCTTTGGGTGTCGAAGATATGCGTCCTCACATCAAGGCCATCTCAGATATCTCGGATACTTATGTCAGCGTTTATCCAAACGCAGGCCTGCCAAATGCCTTTGGTAACTATGATGACACGCCTGAACATATGGCTGAACATCTTGAAGAATTCGCCCGCTCTGGTCTTGTGAACGTTGTTGGCGGGTGCTGCGGCACAACGCCCGACCATATTGAGGCCATCGCCAAAGCTGTCACCAAGCATGCGCCCCGCACAAAGGCCGAACACGATTATACAACCTGTCTTTCTGGCCTTGAAGAATTGCGACTTGATGACGTAACTGGCTTCGTGAATGTCGGCGAACGGACCAACGTTGCTGGATCAGCAAAATTCGCAGGCCTTATTCGTGAAGGCCAATATGCCGAAGCAGTCGACGTAGCCCACCAGCAAGTTCTTAATGGCGCACAGATTATCGACATCAACATGGACGATGCAATGCTTGATGGCGTCGAGGCGATGCGCACATTCGTGAACTTGATTGCGTCCGAACCTGATATTGCGCGCGTCCCTGTTATGGTTGATAGCTCTAAATGGGAAATCGTCACTGAGGGCCTTAAATGTCTGCAAGGTCGCAGCATCGTAAACTCAATCAGCCTCAAAGAAGGCGAAGACGAGTTAATCGAACATGCACGTGAAGCACTGCGCTTTGGTGCTGCCGTTGTTGTGATGGCATTTGACGAACAAGGTCAGGCCGACAGCTATGAGCGGATGATCGAAATCTGCACACGCTGCTATAAAGTACTGACCGAGAAAGTCGGCTTTGCCCCTGAAGACATCGTATTCGATGCAAACATTTTCCCAATTGCGACAGGCATCAAAGAGCACGATAACTTCTCAAAAGATTACATTCAAGCCGTCGCCGCTATTAAGGAACAGCTGCCCCACGCAAAAACGTCGGGTGGCCTGTCTAACATGTCGTTCTCGTTTCGCGGCAACAATGGTGTCCGTGAAGCCATGCATTCTGTGTTTCTGTATCACGCGACACGCGCCGGCCTTGATATGGCGATTGTGAACGCGGGACAGCTTACGGTTTATGAAAATATTCCAACGGACCTGCGAAACCGGGTTGAAGATGTTATCCTTAACCGCCGTGAAGATGCTGCCGAGCGATTACTTGAAATTGCAGATCAGGCAAAGTCGGGCGCCAAGTCCCGGGTCGAAGACTTGTCGTGGCGTGAAGAATCTGTTGAGCGCCGTCTTGAGTACGCCCTTGTTCGTGGGATCACTGAATACATCGTTGAAGATACGGAAGAGGCACGTCAGGCGCTCGATAAGCCTCTCGATGTGATCGAAGGCCCATTGATGGACGGCATGAACGTTGTCGGTGATTTGTTTGGGTCCGGTAAAATGTTCCTGCCTCAAGTCGTGAAATCAGCCCGTGTGATGAAGCAATCAGTGGCGTATCTGGAGCCTTATCTTGATGCTGAAAAAAAGCCAGGCTCTACCAAAGGTAAAATTATCATGGCCACCGTCAAAGGTGACGTGCATGACATCGGCAAGAATATCGTCGGCGTGGTCCTGCAATGTAATGGATATGACGTCATCGATCTTGGCGTCATGGTGCCTTACACCAAGATCATTGAAGTCGCGAATGAAGAGAAAGCCGACATCATTGGGCTTTCCGGGCTGATCACACCCAGCCTTGAAGAAATGTGCACTGTCGGTCGCGAAATGCAGCGAGCTGGCATGTCTATCCCATTACTTATTGGCGGCGCGACGACGTCAAAAGCGCATACCGCTGTAAAGATTTCGCCAAACTATGAGAGTCCTGCCATCCATGTACTTGATGCATCGCGTGCCGTCGGTATTGCGAGCCATCTATTGTCGGACACACGCAAGGAAGCGCTGGTCGAGGATATTGCTCAAGAATACGAAGCCATCCGCGCCAAGCATGATGGGAAATCAGGTGGGCGTAATATCATTTCGCTGGAAGATTCCCGTGCCAATCGCTTTGATATTGATTGGTCGACGACAACGCCTGCGACGCCATCCTTTACAGGGTTGAGGACATTTGATGCCTATGACCTTGGCGATATTGCCAAACGCATCGACTGGACACCATTCTTCCGGACCTGGGATCTTGCTGGAACTTACCCGCGTATCCTTGAAGATGATGTTGTCGGTGAAGTGGCTCGGTCACTCAAGGCCGATGCCGATGAAATGCTCAAAAGAATTATAGACGAGAAGTGGTTCGCGGCGCGGGCCGTCATCGGTTTCTGGCCAGCAAACAGTGTTGGAGACGATGTCGAACTTTATGGGGTCGAGGGTGAAAATGCACCGTTGGCAACATTCCATTTCTTGCGCCAACAAATGCCAAAGACCGGAACACGTGCCAACATGTGTCTGGCTGACTTTATCGCACCAAAAGACACCGGTATCAGTGATTGGATCGGCACATTCGCCGTCACGGCTGGCATTGGTGCTGATGAACGTGCCAAAGCTTACAAAGCGGCTGGGGATGATTATTCATCGATTATGGTCAAAGCACTGGCCGACCGCTTTGCCGAAGCTTTCGCTGAGCATATGCATGAACGCGTTCGCAAAGAATTTTGGGGCTACGGTGAAGCTGAAAACCTCGATAATACAGCACTGATCAAGGAAGCCTATCAAGGCATTCGCCCTGCACCCGGCTATCCGGCATGTCCTGATCATACGGAAAAGGGAATACTTTTTGATGTTCTAGCTGCGACCGATAATGTGGGCATGGAGTTAACAGAAAGCTTTGCCATGCTACCTGCGGCTGCGGTCTCGGGATATTACTTTGCGCATCCAAACAGTGCTTACTTCGGCGTTGGTCGCATCGGCAAGGACCAGGTTGAAGATTATGCAGTCCGAAAAGGCATGGATTTCACTGATGTGGAACGTTGGTTAGCCCCCAACTTGGGCTACACGCCTGAGGTATAATTCGGTACGTTTTTTATTATGCGTCTGATTATTGTAGGTCTTTTATCTGTTTTTCTGTTGAGTGCTTGTGAGAGTCGCAACAAGGATCGTTCAGACTTAGAAACGTTCTTCATGAACCTGGGACAGATCTTGTTTGATTCCGAAAAAGAATCAACACGTCCATAGAAGAATGACAGAGATGACAGAAGCTTCACCTCATCAGTGAAAGCGCCTAAACTCCGGGTGTTTCGCCTTTGTCAGCAACCTGACTGGCACGGATGCGGCGCTCGAGTTCACGGCGCTCTATATCCCGGCGGTCGTCCTCGCGGCGGTCATCGCCGTTCCAGCCTTCCACATCGTCAGCAGATACCTGCGCCTGACGGCGATCCTCAGCACGGCGCTCGCGTGCCCGTCGGTCATCTTGCCGTTTGTCGTGCTCAATCTGCGCTTTATCATCCATTGGAAAGAAATCATCGATAAGATCCGTTGCCCAAACTGCATCTTGTTCGCGGCGTTCTTCACGGCGGCGTTCCTGTACCGCCCTTCGGTCTTGCTTGCGACGGTCGGCACCATCCCAGCCCAAAACGTCCGCAGCCGTCTTGGATTCTTTACGCCGATCATCCCCGCGCGCAACTTTGCCGTCGGCACGCCGATCATCTTCAGAACGTTGTGTAGGCTTATCTGTCATTGGGGTAGCTTAGCGAACGCATAAGCTTTCGTCGCGGAAAAGCCGCAATGAGGAAGTTTTAACTATCAGTGGTGACGCGCCGATAGAAATCAGGGTCCAAAAGGACATTCTCAGCAAGTGTACGCATCCGGCTATAGTAGCCTTCTTGGACAACTTGATAATGAGGCAAGGGAGCAACCGAGCTCCCGCGTCCTGAAACTACCCAGATTGTCTTCGGGTCATCGGTTTTAACGAATCGGTCGCCGAACTCGATACCGCCTTTATTTCGTCTTAGCACAGTCTTTATTCTCCGCTCGGAACACCTTCGTTAGCGCTATCGATACGCTGAAGTGGAGAGAGTTTCAAGAACCGAAAATAATAAGTGCTATCACGTTTTCTTGCTTTTCTTGCTTGCGGCTGAAGATGCAGCTTTTCCGCGTGCAGCCGGTTTCTTTTTCGCCGGCTTAGAGGCTGTTTTTGCAGCTACGGGTGGCTTTAACAGCCCATTTTCTTCCATTTGGCGTACAACACTCTGCATTTGAGCATAAAGCTGCAAGAATCCACGGACGGACAATGCCACGTGGCCTGAAACGACGGAATCAGTCTCCTGGGCGCTGGCGCCAGCGCGGTCACTGGCAAGAGAAATTCGAGCGACGTTGCCGCGAATTGCAACGCTGGTCGTCTTATCTGCATATATTTCAGGCGCGTTTGGATTGGCAATAATTTTTGTTTTTTGATCAGTCATAAATAGTCCTCCTCGACAATGACATTGATTATGCCTCGAAGATGCACGAAGACCAGAAGAAACCGACGATATGGCCACGACATCCTTGTTTTGACACCCTATACTACTAGTCAATGAGTGCCACTGACATGACAACCCCAGCAACAAGCTTTGAAGATGCGCCAGCTTTGGTTGTCGGACTCCGTGATGCCCTATGGTTGAGCCGTGATGGTGAAATTGAAACCCTGTCTCACCGTGAAACTCAAAAACGATTACGAGATGGCGTCAGGCCTGTTGTGTGCCATGCTCGCGTCGCCGCGACGAAACTGCGCGCTAGCCCCTTCGCATCTTTCGATATCCTAGAACTTTTTTCATTCGCGAAGCCTGGGGCCTTTTGCCTGCCGACCCCACGCGGTGTTGCCGCCTCCCTAGACCTCGCATTACCATCTACCCCTGAGCAGATTGCCGCATCGTTATTTGATGCGGCGGATCAATTGTTACGCGATTTGATGAATACCAGCCCAGAAGCAAAGGATATCGCCTGGAACATGGCGCGTGCAGGATGGACCTGGGGCGCATCTGTTCTTAGCGCGTATGGCGGCGGCGATGCACCTCATTCATCAGCCCTAAAGGCCGCGATGCAGGTTTGGCGACGTCTCCCGGAATGGGAAGATCGACCACGCGAAGTGCCACCTGGTAATTTACCCGTAGGGGCCGCTGAAACACGAACACGCCTCGGCATGTTGCTTGGCAGAACATCAGAACGCCGCCCACAGCAGCAACGTTATGCCGAAACTGTCACCGCGGCGTTTCGCCCACGCGACAATGAAGATGAACCACATATTGTTATTGCCGAAGCCGGCACAGGCATTGGTAAAACATTGGGATATGTCGCGCCCTCAAGCATCTGGGCTGAACACAACGAAGCGCCGGTGTGGATTTCGACATATACGCGAAACCTGCAGCGGCAGTTGGATACTGAACTTGATCGGCTATATCCAGACCGGGAACAAAAGCGTGAGCGCATTGTTGTGCGTAAAGGTCGCGAGAATTACCTTTGCCTATTGAACTATGAAGAAACCCTAAGCCGCTCAAGTCTTGCGAATGGCCCCGACATGGTTGCGATGGGCCTCATTGCTCGGTGGATACAAGCGACACGGGATGGCGATATGGTTGGCGGTGATTTCCCCGCATGGCTTATCCATTTATATGGTCGTGAAGTCACCACTGACTTAACTGACACCCGAGGTGAGTGCATTTACTCAGCATGCCCACATTACGGAAAATGCTTTATTGAGCACACTGTCCGACGCGCACGCCACGCAGATATTGTTGTCGCCAACCATGCGCTTGTCCTGATTCAGGCAGCCCTTGCAAACGATCCTGAGCACCGTCCATTACGCTATGTGTTTGACGAGGCGCATCATCTTTTTAATGCCGCCGACAGTGCTTTTTCCGCGCATTTATCTGGTCAAGAAACGGCTGAACTCAGGCGTTGGCTGGTGGGTGCTGAAGGCACCAGTCGGTCGCGATCACGTGGGTTGCGGACACGGGTTGAAGAAATTGTTGCAGGCAATGAAAGTGCTGAGAAAGCATTGGATGAAGCCCTGCATGCCGCGCGCGCCCTGCCCGGCCCAAGTTGGCATCAACGCATTTCAGATGGCCGCCCAGATGGCCCAGCCGAAAAATTCTTATTACTCGTGCGCCACCAAGTGTATGCGCGGGTCGGCGATAGCGACGGCCCTTTCGACCTGGAGGCCAGCCTGCAACCGACAATTGATGGGCTATCCGAGGCTGCCAATGTCTTGAGCGGTAATCTTCAAGATATCGCGCGACCTCTGGTTAAGCTAATGGCTGCCTTGCAGAAAATATTGAACGAGGAATCAGAGAGATTAGAAACCCAGGCACGTGTTAAAATTGAAGCCGTTACAGCATCACTTGAACGCCGCGCCATCAATCAAATCGCCGCATGGCGTGCCATGTTAGGCGCAATTGAAAACGATACGCCTGACGAATTTGTGGATTGGTTTGGCATTCAGCGCATGGGTGGACGCGACATGGATGTCGGGTTCCATCGCCATTGGGTGGACCCAACGAAGCCGCTTGCCGAAGAAGTCTATAAACCTGCGCACGGACTTGTCGTCACGTCCGCAACACTGACCGATCGCACAGGAGATCCAGAGGCAGATTGGCATGCAGCAGAAATACGGACCGGGACACGTCACTTGCCCGTCCGCCCACTTCAATCCTCAGAAAACTCGCCCTTTGATCATGTCAAAAATCTCAAAATCCTCGTGGTCGGCGATGTTCGCAAAGGCGACATGGACCAGACTGCTGCTGCATACCGGGATTTATTTAAGGCTGCAGGTGGCGGCGGGCTTGGCTTGTTTACAGCGATTTCAAGATTGCACGCGGTGGAACAACGTATTCGTGAACCCTTGGAAAATGCAGACATTCCATTATTGGCTCAACACGTCGATCCACTCGATACGGGGTCGCTGGTTGATATTTTCAGAGCCGAAGAAAACGCATGTTTGCTCGGTACTGATGCGGTGCGCGATGGCGTCGATGTCCCAGGCCAATCACTCAGAATTTTAGTTTTTGATCGGGTACCGTGGCCACGACCTGACTTATTACATAAAGCTCGACGCAAAGCCTTTGGCGGCAAAGTTTATGATGAGATGCTCACCCGGTTGAAACTCTCGCAAGCGATTGGTCGATTGCTCCGCCGGGCAACTGATAAGGGTGTGTTTGTGATGCTGGACCGGCAAATGCCATCACGCATGGAAACGGCATTCCCAGAAGGTGTCGAGGTTCAACGCCTTGGCCTCAAGGACGCCATTGCAGTGACGCGCACATTCTTGGCCGAAGACGATTAATGGCGGAACTTCAATGTCCGCAACCCCAGCCCTATAAAGAACATTGCGACACCTGCCCAAAGAAGTTTAGGCGTATACTCAGGAATCTCTGAGAACAATGCCGCAGAAGCCTTTAGAGAACACAAGTTTGTCGTCGCATAAAAGCACTCGCGCGCGACTTGAAAGTCTGCACCCAGAATGTCATAGAAAAAGACGATCCACCAAGCCGTTGCGACAATACATGCAGCCACACCT
>Ga0206130_10000221_pt1 | contig 99952 bp, 104 predicted proteins | sample Helgoland_Spring_9_FD_148637 | JGI IMG/M metagenome (GOLD analysis project Ga0206130, IMG submission 148637) | Pelagic subsurface seawater microbial communities from Kabeltonne, Helgoland, North Sea - Helgoland_Spring_Bloom_20160512_1 | ecosystem: Environmental > Aquatic > Marine > Epipelagic ...
TCGAAAATGCTGCGATCCTGGGTCAGGCGGGGGCCGCACCACCGCGCCCCACCACGTCGACCCCCGCAGCGACAGCACCCGTCGCGGCGACCGAGGGCGCTGCGCCCGCGCTTTAGATCCGGGCGATCAGCGCCTGTGCCGCCGCGGGATTGCGCACCTTCGCCCCCGCGATGCAGAATAGATAGACATCGCGCGCGGTCGCCGGGGCCGCCTGTTCGACATAGGGCAGCCCGTCCGGCTCCCCACCCGCGGCCCAGCGCGTCGCCGCCGCCGCCCATCGATCGAGGTCGGCGTCGCGATAGCCCAGCGGTTGGTCATCGACCGCGGTTTCCAGTCGCGCATAGACGAAATTACCCGTCACATCGGCGATCGGGGGATGATCGTCGGACAGCGCATAGACGATCGCGACCCCCGCCGCCCGGCATTGCGCCACGAAGCCGGGCACCGCGAAACTATCGTGCCGGACATGGATCGCATGACGCAGCGCGATACCGTCCTTCGCCGCGGGCAACAGCTTCAGGAAGGCGCCGACGTCATTGGCGTCATATTTCTTGGTGGCCATGAATTGCCACAGGATCGGGCCGAGCTTGTCGCCCAGTTCGACGATCCCCTGGCCCACGAACCGGTCGATCGATTCACCCGCCTCGGCCAGTATCTTGCGGTTGGTGCAATAGCGCGACGCCTTCAACGCGAACACGAAGCCGTCGGGCGTCTGGTCGCGCCACGACGCGAACGTCGCGGGCTTGAACCCCGAATAATAGGTGCCGTTGACCTCGATCGCGGTCAGCTTGGCGGATGCATATTCGAGTTCGCGCTTCTGCGGCCAGCCGTCGGGATAAAAGGTCCCGCGCCATGGCGCGAAGGTCCAGCCACCAATGCCGATTCGGATCGTCATGCCACCCTCATAGCGTATCGCGACCCCCGCGTCAGTCGTACCGGCGGCGCCCTTCAGTCGATGATCGACAGGCCGGTGATGGGCAGGCCGGTGCAGCCTAGCCCCTGGCCTTCAGCTGCAGCCGATAGCGATGGAGCAACGGTTCGGTATAGCCATTGGGTTGATCGACCCCTTCGAACACCAGCGCGCGCGCCGCCTGATAGGCGAGACTGTCCTGCGCCCGCCCGGCCATCGCCCGATAAGCCGGATCGCCTGCGTTCTGGCCGTCGACCTTTGCCGCCATCCGGGTGAAGGCCGCATCGATCTCCGCTTCGGTCGCGACCCCGTGGAGCAACCAGTTCGCCATATGCTGCGAGGATATCCGCAACGTCGCGCGATCCTCCATCAGCCCGACGTCGTGGATATCGGGCACTTTGGAACATCCCACGCCCTGGTCGATCCAGCGCACGACATAGCCCAGGATCCCTTGCGCGTTATTGTCGAGTTCCTGCGCCACCTCGTCGGGTTGCCAGTTGCGCCCCGCCACGACGGGCACGTCGAGCAGGGAATCGAGCGAGGCGACACCCTCGGCGCGCCGTTCCTGCCGCCGCGCGAAGACATCGACGGCGTGATAATGGGTCGCATGCAGCGTCGCCGCGGTCGGCGATGGCACCCAGGCGGTGTTCGCGCCCGTCCGCGGATGCGCGATCTTCTGGTCGAGCATGTCGGCCATCATGTCGGGGGCCGCCCACATCCCCTTCCCGATCTGCGCCTTGCCGTCGAGCCCGCAGGCGAGCCCGATCTGGACGTTGCGATCCTCATACGCCTTGATCCAGTCGGCGTTCTTCATCTCGCCCTTGCGGATCATCGGGCCGGCGCGCATCGCAGTGTGCATCTCATCGCCCGTCCGGTCGAGGAAGCCGGTGTTGATGAAGACGATACGGTCCTTCACCGCCGCGATACAGGCCGCGAGATTCGCCGATGTCCGGCGCTCCTCGTCCATCACGCCGACCTTGATCGTGTGCCGCGCCAGCCCGAGCAGATCCTCGACCGCGTCGAACAGGTCGTTGGTGAACGCGCATTCGTCGGGGCCGTGCATCTTGGGTTTGACGATATAGATCGATCCCGCCCGGCTGTTGACGAACCGCCCCTGCCGACGCAGGTCGTGGAGCCCGATCAGGCTGGTCATGATCGCATCGAGAATACCCTCGGGCGCATCGCCGCCATCGGTCAGCCGCACCGCAGGGTTGGTCATCAGATGCCCGACGTTGCGCACGAACAACAGGCTGCGCGCCGGCAGGACCAGATCGCTGCCGTCTGTCGCCGTATAGCGCCGATCGTCCTCCAGCGTCCGCGTCAGCGTCTCGCCACCCTTTTGGAAATGGGCCGACAGGTCGCCCTTCATCAGGCCCAGCCAGTTGGTATAGGCGGCGACCTTGTCCGCCGCATCGACCGCGGCGACCGAATCCTCCAGGTCGACGATCGTCGTCAGCGCCGATTCGAGCAGCACATCGGCGATGTGCGCCGGATCGGCCGCGCCGATCGGATGCGCGGCGTCGATGACGATCTCGATGTGCAGCCAGTTGTGACGGAGCAGCAGATTGTCGCCGCTGCGCCCGACCAGCTGGCCAGGGTCCGCCAGCGTCGGCGACCCGCCGGTCCAGTCCGCCCAGCTGCCCTCGGCCAGCGGCACCGCCGTATCGAGAAATCGCTTGGCCCAGGCGATGACCGCCGCGCCGCGCACCGGGTCATAGCCCTTGCCCACCCCGGTGCCGGGAATCGCATCGGTGCCGTACAGCGCGTCGTACAGGCTGCCCCAGCGCGCGTTCGCGGCGTTCAGCACGAACCGCGCGTTGAGGACGGGCACGACCAGCTGCGGCCCCGCCATCGTCGCGATTTCCGGGTCTACCCCCGTCGTCGTGATCGCGAACGGCGCGGGTTCGGCGACGAGATAGCCGATATCGCGCAAGAACGCCTGGTACGCGGCCTGATCGACGATCGGCCCCGGATGCTGGTCGTGCCAGCGATCGATGCTGGCCTGCATCGCATCGCGCGTGTCGAGCAGCGCGCGGTTACGCGGCGCAAACCGGGCGAAGATGGCGGCGACGCCCGACCAGAAATCGCCCGGACCGATCCCGGTGCCGGGCAGCGCCTGTTCTTCGACGAACCTCGCAAGGGACCCGGCGATGGCCAGTCCGGCCCGGTCGATCATGGCATCGGTCACGTGCGTTCTCCTTCAGGCGCCGGTGCGCGGCGCAGCCTATCGGTTTCCTGGGGAGGAACAGGCCGCTTGGCCCAGAACGCGGCCCCGATGCAAGCGCTGCCGGGGTATCACGACGGACATTGTCGGCAAGGGGCCGCCCGACGGTGTCGCCGGGCGGCCCGATCGGTCATGCGACCGTTTCGAGTGCCGGATAGTCAATATAGCCTTCGGGGCCATCGGTGTACCACGTCCGCTGGTCGTCCTTGGCCAGCGGCGCGTCGGCGCGCAGCCGGGCGACCAGGTCGGGATTGGCGATGAACGGACGCCCGAAGGCGATCCCGTCGGCGCGACCCGATTCGACATCGGCCATCGCCTCGTCACGCGTATAATCCTGGTTCAGGATCAGCGGCCCGGTGAACACCTGGCGGATTTGCGGGCTCAGCTTGGGGACGTCGGTCTTGCCGAACGTGCCATCGGGCCCCTGTTCGCGCAGTTCGAGGAACGCGATGCCGAGATCGTTCAGCGCCTTGGCGGCGGGGACGAACACCGATGCGGGATCGCTGTCGTCGGCGCCCTGCGTCTCGCCGTTCGGCGACAGGCGGATACCGGTGCGCCCTGCACCGATCGCGTCGATCACCCGCTGCACCGCCTCGGTCATGAACCGGATCCGGTTGTCGGGCGATCCGCCATAGTCATCATCGCGCAGGTTGGTGCCATCGCGCAGGAACTGGTCGATCAGATAGCCATTGGCCCCGTGCAGCTGGACCCCGTCGAATCCGGCGCGGATCGCATTGGTCGCGGCCTGGCCATATTCGTCGATCGCCTGACGGATATCGTCGATCGTCGCGGCGCGCGCTTCGGCATAGGGGTTGTCCTCCTTGTGATAGGGCGCGCGCGTCGCGGACGACGACAGCGGCGTCATGCCCGTGACATCGGGACGCGCCAGTCGGCCCATGTGCCAGATCTGCGCGACGATCTTGCCCCCCGCCTGATGGACCGCGTCGGTCACCGGCTTCCACGCCTCGACCTGTTCGTCGGTCCACAAGCCGGGGGCCTTGGGCCAGCCCATGCCCTGGCGGCTGACGCCCGTGCCTTCGGTGATGATCAGGCCGGCACCGCTGCGCTGGCGATAATAATCGATCATGATGTCGGTCGGCACATGCGCCTCGGTCGACCGACCGCGGGTCAGCGGCGCCATCAGAATACGGTTGGCGGCGTGGATATCGCCTAACTGGATCGGGTCGAAAAGCGTGGGCATCGATAGGCTTCCTTATTGTTCTGGCGGATCGGAGATAGGTCGCTAGGAGGCGGCATGCATCGGCCCGCGCGCGAAAGAAAAACTGTTGCCGACGCAACCATCGGTGCCGCCCGCACCGGCCCGACGACCACGGCGGCGCGGCGATGGCCGTTCGCGGCGCTGGTGATCGCCAATGTCGCGCTCGCGTTCGGGCCCTGGTTCGTCCGGGTGGCGGACACCGGGCCGGTGGCGGCGGGATTCTGGCGGATCACGCTGGCGATCCCGTTCCTGATCGCGCTCAGCCTGGCCAGCGGCGCCCGACCGGCGCGGCTGGGATGGCGCATGGGGCTGCTGCTCCTCGCCGCGGGTGTCGCCTTCGCCGCCGATCTGGGGAGCTGGCATCTGGGAATCCTCCGCACCACGCTCGCGAACGCGACGCTGCTGGGCAATTCGGCGACGCTGATCTTCCCGATCTACGGCTTTCTGATCGCCCGGACGTGGCCGACGCGGATCCAGGCGCTGGCGCTGGTTCTGGCGTTCGGCGGCGCGGCGTTGCTGATGGGGCGGTCGTATGAACTCGATCACCGCCATCTCGCGGGCGACCTGCTCTGCGTCGTCGCGGGGATTCTCTACGCCGCCTATTTCATCGCGATGACCCGCGCGCGCGACACGATGGGGGCGCTTGCCGCCTTGACGCTGTCGTCGATCGCAAGTGCGCTGCCGCTGCTGGGATTTGCGATGCTGCTGGGGGAGCGCCTGTGGCCGACCCACTGGGGGCCGCTGATCGGGCTGGCGCTGGCGAGCCAGGTGCTGGGGCAGGGGTTGATGATCTATGCGCTGGGTAAATTGCCCGCGCTGGTCGTCGGGATCGCGCTGCTGATCCAGCCGGTCGTCGCGGGCACGGTCGGGTGGATCGTCTATGGCGAACGGCTGGGCTGGCCTGACATGCTCGGCGTCGCGCTGGTCGGGCTGGCGCTGGTGCTGGTCCGGCGGGGCGATCCGCCGGTTGCACCGGCGCTGCCCGCGGCGCACAAGGGATAGGTGATGACAGACCTGACTCTCGATGAAATCCGCGTCGCGCTGGCCGACGGCCTCGCCGCCAACGCCGCGTTCGACGGCTGGACCCCCGCCGCGCGCGACATGGCCGCCGACAGTGCGGGGATCGATCGCGATGTCGCCGCGCTGGCGCTGCCCGACGCGATGACGATGATCGATGCGTGGTTCGCGGCGATCGATGCCGCGATGATCGCGGCGTTGCCCGCCGATGATCTGGCCATGATGAAGATCCGCGACCGGATCGGCCGATCGATCGAGGCGCGGCTGGACGCGATGGCGGGCAACCGCGAAGCGCTGCGTCGCGCGTTGGCGATCCTGGCGATGCCGCAGCATCTGGCCGCCGCCGCGCGGCTGGGCTGGCGCACGGTCGACCTGATCTGGCATCGCGCCGGCGACACCGCGACCGATTACAACCATTATACCAAACGCGGCATCTTGCTGGGCGTCTATGGGGCGACGGTCACCGTCTTCCTCGACGACGACAGCGACGCCCTGGCCGACACGCGCGCGTTCCTGGCGCGCCGGATCGACGGAATCATGCGGTTCGAAAAGGCCAAGGCGGGGTTCGTCAAGCGCACCGAAAACCTGCCCAGCCTGTCGCGATTCATCGGGCGGTTGCGCTATCCGGTGGTCTGACGCCGCCAACCGGTCGGACAGCAATTGATAATCACTCGCATCAGGCCTATGTCCCCGATCGTGAGTATCGATATCAGCCTCGAATCATTGCCCCGGCGGCAACGTGCGACCGTCGCGACGATCGACTGGGATCGGCTGGCAGTGCCCGAAGCGCGGCGATTGCGCGAATTGGGGTTCGACGAAGGGGTCGCGGTCGAGGTCCTGCATCGCGCGCGGCTGGGTCAGGGGCCAATCGCCTGCCGGATCGGGCGGATGACGGTGGCGCTGCGCCGCGCGGTCGCGGGCGCGATCCACGTGCTGCCAGCATAATCGCACCGTGACGACGCTGCCGCTGGTCGCGCTGGTCGGCAATCCCAACGCCGGCAAGAGCGCGCTGTTCAATGCCTTGACCGGCGCCCGGCAAAAGGTGGGCAATTATCCCGGCGTCACCGTCGAACGCCATTCGGGGCGGTTGTCGCTCGACGATGGCCGCCCGATCGAGCTGATCGACCTGCCCGGCGCGTACAGCCTCGATCCGTCCAGCCCGGACGAACGCGTGACGCGCGACGTCGTGACCGGGCGCGGCGGGCTGGAGCGACTGCCCGATGCGATGGTCGTCGTGGTCGACGCCGCCAATCTCGACAATCACCTGCGCTTTACGCTCCAGCTAATCGCACTGGGGCTGCCGGTCGTCGTCGCGCTCAACATGGTCGATCTGGCCGAACGCGACGGGCTGACGCTCGATCCCGCGGTGCTCGAACGCGAATTGGGCGTGCCGGTGATCCCGACCGTCGCCGTGCGCAAGCGCGGGCTCGACACGTTGCGCGGCGCGCTGACGACGACGCTGGGGACGGGACCGTTGAAGCTGCGCGCGTCGGATGGCAGCGTCGAAGACGACATCGTCACGCTGCAACGTCGGGCGCGCCGGATCGCCCAGGCGGCGACGGTGGAGGAAACCAGCGTCCGGCGCTGGACGCATGCGTTCGATGCGGTCGCGCTGCACCCGGTCGCGGGACCGGTCCTGCTGATGGCGGTGCTGTTCCTGATGTTCCAGGCGGTGTTCACCTGGGCCACCGCGCCGATGGACCTGATCGATTCAGGCTTCACCGCGGTGCAGGCGGGGATCAAGGATGCGATGCCCCCGTCGGTCCTGCGCAGCCTGATCGCCGATGGCGTAATCGCCGGTGTCGGCGCGGTCATCGTCTTCCTGCCGCAGATCCTGATCCTCTTCCTGTTCATCCTGGTGCTGGAGGCATCGGGCTATATGGTCCGCGCGGCGTTCCTGATGGACCGGCTGATGGCGCGCGCGGGCCTGTCGGGACGCGCGTTCATCCCGCTGCTGTCGAGCTTCGCCTGCGCGATCCCCGGGATCATGGCGACCCGGACGATCGAGGATGAAAAGGACCGGCTGACGACGATCCTGATCGCGCCGCTGATGACCTGTTCGGCGCGGCTGCCCGTCTACACGCTGATCATCGGCGCCTTCATCCCCAATGTGCGCGTGTTGCCCTTCGTCGGGCTGCAAGGGCTGGTGATGTTCGGGCTGTACGTCATGGGGATCGTCGGCGCCTTCGTCGCGGCGCTGGCGCTGCGACGCACGGTGACGAAGGGCGCATCGTCGGGTTTCATGATGGAAATGCCCAAATATCAGTGGCCGCAGGCTCGCGACATCCTGATCGGACTGTGGAGCCGCGCCGCGATCTTCCTCAAGCGCGCGGGCACGATCATCCTGTTTTCGACCGTCGCGCTGTGGGTGTTGCTGAGCTTTCCCAAACCACCGGCGGGCAGCGCGGTGTCGCCGGTCGATTATTCGGTCGCGGGAAGAATCGCCAACGGCATCGCACCCGTGTTCGCCCCGATCGGGTTCAACCGCGACATCACGTTGGCGCTGATCCCCGCGATGGCGGCGCGCGAGGTCGCGGTGGCGGCGATCGGGACGGTCTATGCGATCGACGATCCCGAAAGCCAGACGGGCAGCCGCGCGATGGTCGACAATCTGAAGGGCCGCTGGTCGCTGCCGACCGCGCTCGCCTTCCTGATGTGGTTCGTCTTCGCGCCCCAGTGCATCTCGACGATCGCGGTCACCCGGCGCGAGACGAACGGATGGAAATGGCCCGCCTTCATGGTTGGCTATTTGTTCGCTGCCGCCTACATCATGGCCGGAATCACATATTGGCTGGCCGTCTTCGCCGGTTTGTAGAGAGGGATTATGGCAGGCAGCGTCAACAAGGTCATTCTGGTCGGCAATCTGGGCGCGGACCCGCAGTCGAAATCGTTCCAGAACGGCGGCAAGGTCGTCAATCTCCGCATCGCGACGAGCGAATCGTGGAAGGACAAGATGTCCGGCGAGCGCAAGGAAAAGACCGAATGGCATTCGGTCGCGATCTTCAACGAAGGGCTCGCCAACGTCGCCGAACGATTCCTGCGCAAGGGTTCGAAAGTCTATATCGAGGGCGCGCTCCAGACCCGCAAATGGCAGGATCAGTCGGGTAACGACCGCTATTCGACCGAAATCGTGTTGCAGGGGTTCAATAGCGTCCTGACGATGCTCGATGGCGCCCCCGGTGCGGGTGGCGGCTCCGGCGGTGGCGGCAGCAGCCGCGGCGGTGACGACTGGGGCTCGGGCGGCAACGACTTCGGCGGCGCGCCGTCGGGTGGCGGCCGGGGTGGATCGTCGTCGGGCGGCGGCTCCTCGGGTGGTGGCTTCGGTCAGGGCGGCGGCTATGCCGACGACCTCGACGACGACGTACCGTTCTGACCATGACCGATTCGACCCGCGCGCCCCGCGGGTGGCAGCTCGACGATGAGGTGCGTACCGCGGCGCTGGCCGCGTACGACATCGAATCGTTGCGCGACAACGCAGCGCTCGCACAGATCACCAACTTCGCGGCGGCGCTGTGCGACACGCCGATCGCGCTCGTCAGCCTGGTCGAGGAACATCGCCAGACGTTTCTGGCGCGTACCGGGCTGGACGAGACCGCGACTCCGCGCAGCCAGTCCTTCTGTGCGCATGCGATGCTGACCCCGGGGCTGATGACCGTGCCCGATGCGACGAAGGATTCGCGCTTCGTCGACAATCGGCTGGTGACGGGCGATCTGAATATCCGCTTCTACGCCGGGGTCGCGCTGATCGGCGACGACGGCATTCCGCTGGGGTCGCTGTGCGTGATCGACGACAAGCCCCGCGATGGCTTGACCGCGTTGCAGCAACAGGGGCTGGAAACGCTCGCTGCCAACGTCATGGCGCGGCTGCGCGACAGCCGCGATGCCGCGGCGTGGCGATCGATCGAAAATGATTCGCGCCGCGCGCTGGTCGACAGCGAGGACCGGTTCCGGACGCTGGCGGACACGATGCCGCAGATGGTCTGGTCGACGCTGCCCGACGGCTATCACGATTATTACAACGCGCGCTGGTATGAATTCACCGGCATGCCCGAAGGATCGACCGACGGGGCGGCCTGGAACGGGCTGTTCCATCCGGACGATCAGGAGCGGGCCTGGTCGGTCTGGCAGGCCTCGCTCGATACCGGCACCCCCTATCAGATCGAATATCGGCTGCGGCATCACGACGGTACCTATCGCTGGGTGCTGGGCCGCGCGCTGCCGATCACCGATTCGACCGGGGCGATCACGCGCTGGATCGGGACGTGCACCGACATCCACGAACAAAAGCTCGCGCTCGAAGAACGCGAAGTCATCAGCCAGGAACTCTCGCACCGGATCAAGAATATCTTCGCGGTCGTCTCCGGGCTGGTGTCGTTCGCTGCCCGCGCGCGCCCCGATATCGCCTCGGTCGCGGAGGAGTTGCGCCAGCGGATCACCGCGCTGGGCCGCGCGCATGATTTCGTCCGCCCGCACAGCCCCGCCTCGCTGCCGTCCGCGCGGCAGGACCGGCTGCTCGGGCTGCTCGAGGAATTGTTCGAACCCTATCAGGACGATACGGGGCGGATCGCGATCATGGGCGATGCCGTGCCGATCGACGATCGGTCCGCGACGCCGCTCGCGCTGCTGTTTCACGAGTTAGCGACCAACGCGACCAAATATGGCGCCTTGTCGGTCGACACCGGGCGCATCACGGTGGCGGTGGCCAATAAGGGCGACATGGTCGAGATCGTGTGGACCGAAACCGGTGGACCCGTGCCGACCCCGCCGGATGGCAAGACCGGGTTCGGCAGCCAGTTGATCGACATGAGCGCCATTCGCCAGCTCGGCGGATCGATCGATCGCGACTGGCGCGAGACGGGGCTCGTCCTGACCGCCAGCCTGCCCGCGGCGGCGCTCAGTCGGGCGTAACGATCTGGATCAGGTCGGGGTGGGTCGGCCTGCCCGTCCCGGTCGCCAGTGCTGCCGCGGCGAGGATCGATGAATCGGTAAACGGCTTGCGGATATAGCCCAAGCCGACGTCGCACGGATCGATTTGCGCCGGATTGGCGGTGACGAACACGACCTTGACGCCATAATCGTCCGCCATCCGCTGCGCGATCGCAGGGCCGGTCGATCCATCCCGCAGGTTCACGTCGACGAAGGCGAAGGCGCATCCCGGCGCGGCGGACAGGGCACTCGCGGTGTCGGCCGCGATGGCGGCGACCGTATAGCCTGCGTCCATCAAGATCCGCTCCAGGTCGAGCGCGACGAAGATCTCGTCCTCAACAATCAGTGCGGTCTTGCTCATCGGAATGTCACACGGCCCATGTACAGGTGGAATGGCTTAACCTGAATTCTCCGTAAAGGTTCCTACCGCCGCAGCAGAAACACCGCATGTTCGGCGAACAAATTGGCCGCCGCCGACGTCGTCCGCTTGCCGCGCGACAGGAACCACGCTCCCTCCACCACGACCGATCGCGCGGTCAGATGCGCGCGGAAATCGTCGATCGTGACGTGATGGATGTTGGGCGTGTCATACCATCGTTCGGGCAACAGGTCGGTCACCGGCATCCGCCCACCCCACAACAGCGACCCGCGCACCCGCCAGTGCGCGAAATTGGGAAAGCTGACGAAGGCACGCGCCCCGATCCGCAACAGATGGTCGAGCACGACATCGGGCGCGCGCGCGGTCTGCAACGTCTGGCTGAGGATCGCGTAATCGAAACTGGCGTCGGGATAGGCGGCCAGATCGACATCGGCATCGCCCTGGATCACCGACAGCCCGCGCGCCATCGCGCTGGCGACGTTACCCGCATCCAGTTCCAGCCCGCGCGCATCGACCCCCTTCGCATCGCGCAGCGCCGCCATCAGCGCACCATCGCCGCAACCGATATCGAGGACGCGGCTGCCCGCATCGACATGATCGGCGATGATCGCCAGGTCGGGGCGCAACCCGGTCACGGCGCCGCCCAATAGCTCGACGCCAGCCAGCCGTGGATGCGGGCGACGTTCAGCCGGGCCTTGTCGTCGGTCAGATCGATCATGCACCACCCCCCAGGAACCCGGCGACGATCCGGTTCATTTCGGGCGCGTCGAGCAGGAAGGCGTCGTGGCCATAGGGGCTCGACAGTTCGACGAAGCTGGCCGCGGCCCCCGCCGCGTTCAGCGCGTGGACGATCGTGCGCGATTCGGCGGTCGGATACAGCCAGTCGGTATCGAAACTGACGAGGCAGAATCGCGTCCGCGTCGCGCGGAAGGCGGCGGCCAGCATCCCGCCATGTTCCTCGGCCAGGTCGAAATAATCCATCGCGCGGGTGATGTAGAGATAGGAATTGGCGTCGAACCGGTCGACGAAGCTCAACCCCTGATGCCGCAGATAGCTCTCGACCTGAAAATCGGCATCGAATCCGAAGGATTTGGCGTCGCGCGCTTGCAGCCGTCGCCCGAATTTCTCGGTCAGCCCCGCCTCGGACAGATAAGTGATGTGCGCCGCCATCCGCGCCACCGCCAGCCCGGCGGCGGGTGGTTCGCCGCCATAATAATCGCCGCCCCGCCAATGGGGATCGGCCATCACCGCCTGTCGCCCCACCTCGTGAAACGCGATGTTCTGCGCGGTGTGCCGTGCGGTCGACGCGATCACCACCGCGGCCTCGACCCGGTCGGGACAGGTCGCGGCCCAGCTGAGCGCCTGCATCCCGCCCATCGATCCCCCTACGGCCGCCTTCAACCGCGCGATTCCCAGGTGATCGAGCAGCAGCGCCTGCGCACGGACCATGTCGCGGATCGTGATGACCGGAAACGTCATCGCATAGGGCCGCCCCGTCGCAGGATCGACGCTGGCGGGACCGGACGTGCCCATGCAGCTGCCCAGCACGTTCGCACAGACGACCAGATGCTTGTCGGTATCGACCGGGCATCCCGGCCCCACCATGTTGCGCCACCAACCGGGCTTGCCGGTGCGCGGATGGTCGCTCGCGACATGCTGGTCGCCGGTCAGCGCATGACAGATCAGGATCGCATTGCCGCCATCGGGGGCGAGCGCGCCATAGGTTTCATAGCCGATGTCGATCGACGCCAGGCTGCCCCCGCCGTCGAGCGCCAAGGGCCCGGGCAGGGTCACCTGGCGCAAAAGCCCGAACCGCTGGTCATCCGACATCGGGTTCGCGCTACGGTCCTGCCCTTTGCAACGCAAGGCCCGCCCGCTAAGCCCCGCGACCATGACCGCTTCGAACGCCCCCACCGCCACGGCCCCGTCGCCCAAATCCTATGTGATGGCGATCGCGCCCTATGTCCCCGGTCGATCGACGACCGACGATGGCCGCACGGTCGTCAAACTATCGTCGAACGAAAACCCGCTCGGCACCTCGCCCGCTGCGCGCGAGGCGTTCGTCGCCGCCTCGACCACGCTCGAACGCTATCCCGATGCGGGTGCGGCGATCGTGCGCGACGCGATCGCGGGAGCGTATGATCTCGACCCGGCGCGGATCATCTACGGCAACGGCTCCGACGAAGTGCTCCACCTCGCCGCGGGCGCCTTCGCGGGTGAGGGGGACGAGGTGATCTTCGTCCGCTACGGCTTTGCGGTCTATGAGATCGCGGCGCGGCGCGTCGGCGCGGTGCCGGTCGTCGCCCCCGACAGCGATTATGCGACCGATGTCGATGCGGTGCTCGCCTGCGTCACCGATAGGACGCGGATCGTCTATATCGCCAACCCGAACAATCCGACCGGCACCTTCACCCCGCGTGAGGATATCGCCCGGCTCCACGCGGGCCTGCGCCCCGATATCCTGCTGGTGCTCGACCAGGCCTATGCCGAATATCTCGACCCCGCCGATGACGATGGCGGGATGGCGCTGGCGAAGACCGCGTCGAACGTGCTGGTCACGCGCACCTTTTCGAAAATCCACGGGCTGGCCGCCGAACGGATCGGCTGGGGCTATGCCTCGGCGGCGATCATCCAGGCGATGCACCGGATCCGCCTGCCCTTCAGCATCACGATCGCGGGCCAGCATGCCGCGGTCGCCGCGCTCGGCGACACCGGCTTCGTCGCGCATACCCGCGATCACAACGCGACCTGGCGCGCCTGGTTCGCCGACGAGATCGCGAAGCTGGGCAATGCGGGCCTGCGCCCCATCCCCAGCGGGGCGAATTTCGTGCTCGTGATCTTCGAAGGCGCCCTGACCGCGGAGGCCGCCTATCACGGGTTGATGGACAAGGGCTATATCGTCCGCTGGCTGCCCGGACAGGGGCTGGCGCAGGGGCTCAGGATCACGATCGGGACCGAAGCGGAAACGCGCGGGGTGGCCGCGGCGCTCCGCGATCTGGTCGCCGCCGCCTGATGCTGCCGTTCGCGCGGGTCACGGTGATCGGCCTGGGGCTGATCGGATCGTCGATCGCGCGCGGGGTCAGGCATTATATGCCGACCGTGCGGATCACCGGTTACGATGCCGATCCCGATGTCCGCGCGATCGCGGATCGGATCGGCCTGGCCGACGACATCGCGGACAATGCCGGGACCGCGGTGATCGATGCCGATCTGGTGATCCTGTGCGTGCCCGTCGGCGCGATGGGCGCGGTCGCGGCGGAATTCGCCGCCGACCTGCCCGCCGACGCGATCGTCAGCGATGTCGGCGGGTCGAAGGATAGCGTCATCGCGGCGCTGCGCGCGGTGCTGCCCGACGCCACGATCGTCCCCGGCCACCCCGTCGCGGGGACCGAATATAGCGGCCCGGAGGCGGGGTTTGCCACGCTGTTCCGCGGACGCTGGTGCATCCTGACGCCCGAGGAGTCGACGCCCGAGGCCCCGGTCGCCCGGCTGCGCGCCTTTTGGGAAGCGCTGGGCGCGAATGTCGAGATCATGACGCCGCGCCACCATGACCTGGTGCTCGCGGTCACCAGCCACGTCCCCCATCTGATCGCCTATTCGATCGTCGGCACCGCCTCCGACCTCGAACATGTGACGCAGAGCGAGGTCATCAAATATTCGGCGGGCGGCTTTCGCGATTTCACCCGGATCGCCGCGTCCGATCCGACGATGTGGCGCGATGTCTTCCTGAACAACCGCGCGGCGGTGCTGGAAATCCTTCAACGGCTGACCGAGGACGTGACGATGCTCCAGCGCGCGATCCGCTGGGGCGATGGCGACCAGCTGTTCGACCTGTTCACCCGCACCCGCGCGATCCGCCGGTCGATCATCGAACAGGGGCAGGACGATGCCGCCCCCGATTTCGGGCGGACGCACGACTGACGACGGATGGGGCCGGTCACCGCTCCAGCGCGTTGATCGCGGAGTGGACCCGCGCGTCGATCTCCTCGCGCGGCAGCCCGGGGGGGATGACCTCGCCGAACCGGATCGTGATGACCCCGGCATGTTTCGCGCCCGTCTTGGGCATCAGCACCCCGCTGTCGAGCGCGACGGGGACGGTCGGCATCGCCAGCGTGCGGTACAGGCCGGCAAAGCCCGATTTCAGCGGCGGGGTCTCGCCCGGCTTCACCCGCGTGCCCTCGGGAAAGATCAGCACCGATCGCCCCGCCGCCTTCGCCGCCTTCCCCTCGCGCATCATCTGGCGCAGCGCGGTGGCCGAGGCGTTGCGGTCGATCACCAGCGCACCATAGCGACGCGCGGACCAGCCCCACACCGGAATGTCCGCCAGTTCCTCCTTCAACACCATCGCCGGGCCATCGAGTAGCGATTGCAGTTCGAGCGTTTCGAACATCGCCTGATGCTTGGCGGCATAGAGCGCCGGTCCCGCGGGCCGCACCCCCTCGACCCGGACGCGGACCCCCAGGAACACCCGCGCGCACCAGCGATGGAACGCCGTCCAGACATTGGCATGCGCGATGACCGCGCGCTGGCCGAACAAGGCCGAGATCGGCACCGTCCCGACGATGAACACCGACACGGTGTAGAAGAACGCCCGGAACAACAGCGTGCGAAGCCAGGCGATCATCGGTCCAGTCCCATCCACAAGGCGACCCGGCGGAGCAGCCATTTGTTATATTCGTTGACCAGTGTCGCCAGCCGCGGGGTGCCGGGAACGCCATCCCCCAGGATGACGACGCGGTCGCCCAGCGCGGCGCGCAATTCCATCGTCGCGCGTGGCACGTGCCAGTCGGACGACACCAGCCGGACGGTGCGATAACTATGCGCGCGGACCCAGGCCGCGGTCTCGGCGGCGTTGGACCGGGTGTCGACCGCCTCTGCCCCCAGGTCGATGCAGCAGCTGAACCAGCGCGGCGACGTGCGATATTCCACCGCCAGGTCGATCGGACGGACGCCCGGCGCGACGCCGGTCACCAGCATGCGGCGCGCCTGGTGCGCCTGCAACAGCGCGATCCCGCGATCGATCCGCCCCGCCGCGCCGGTCGGCACGACGATCGCATCGGTCGTATTCCCCTCCAGCGGGCGCGGCAGCAGCAGCATGAACACCGCAAAACCCAGGCTCCACAGCATCGCGCCCGTGCCGATCAGGGTGAAGAGCCGCCGCATCGGTTACAGCGTCCGCCGCAGCGCCGCGACGACTGTCACCCGCGCCGCGATCGTCGCGAGCACGACGAAGCCCAGCGGCAACAGCACCAGCGTCAGCCAGCCGCCCGCGCCCAGCGCGACCCCGCCGATCAGGTCCGATCCCAACCCCTGCAACCGATAGCCGACGAACGCGACGACCAGCGCTCCTGCGATCGCGCCGATCGCCCCGCCGATCGTCGCATCGATCGCGATCCGGCGCTGGAACAGCCGCGCGACCTGGACATCGGTCGATCCCAGCATGTGCATGACCTCGATCGTCGCGCGATGCGTTTCCAGTCCCGCGCGGGCGGCGAGCACGACGACCGCCGATGTCGCAACCAGCATCAGCACGACCAGCGCCAGCGCCAGCGCGGTCATCGTCTGCATGAACCGCGTCACCGGCGACATCCAGCTCTGGTGCCGGTCGACCCGCGCGCTCGGGCTGATCCTGGCGACCGCCGCCGCGACGCGCTCGACGCTGCCACCGGGGCCCAGGTCGACATCGATCATCGCGGGGATCGGCAATTCGGGATCGGCCCCCTCCCCGCCCAGCCACGGACGGAGCAACGCGATGAGCTCCCGACGGTCCACCGGCTCAGCGCGGCGGATACCCGGCAGCGCGCGCACCAGCGTCAGGATCCGCGCCGCCGCCGCATCGCGGGCGACCGGATCGCCCTCGACGATCTGCACCGTCAACCGCCCCGCCAGCTGGCGTTCGAGCGCGATTCCCGCGGTGCGCGTCCCGATCCCGAGCGCCGCGGCCAGCACGGTCAGGAACAGCATGATCGCCATGACCCAGGTCATCGCGCGCAGCCCCCCCGCCTCGTCGAGGACGCGCCGTTCGGAGGAGACCATCGTCATCAGCTCGATCGCGCCGGCGGGTGGCGCAACGCGCCGGTCGGGTCGAGCAGATGCCCCTTGTCCAGCCGCATCATCTGCGCGCCCGGCAACCGGCTGAGCAGGTTGAAGTCATGCGTGGCCACGACGACGGTCGTGCCCAGCTTGTTCATCGAATCGAACAGCATCAGCAACCGGTCGGCCATCTCGGGATCGACGTTGCCGGTCGGTTCGTCCGCCACCAGTATCTCGGGCCGCCCGATCACCGCGCGCGCGATCGCGACGCGTTGCTGCTCGCCACCCGACAGCGTGGCGGGGCGCGCGTTCGCGCGATCGGCCAGCCCGACCCAGGCGAGCATTTCGCGCACCGGCTGGTCGATCTCGTCCTCCAGCATCCCCGCCACGCGTAGCGGCAGCGCGATATTGTCGGCGGCGGACAGATGGGGGACGAGCCGGAAATCCTGGAAGACGACGCCGATCCGCCGCCGGAATCCGGGCAACCGGTCGCGCGGCATCGTCACCGCATCCTCGCCGAACAACCGGATGATCCCGCGGCTGGGCCGCTGGGCGAGGTACAGCAACCGCAGCAGCGACGTCTTCCCCGCGCCGCTGGCGCCGGTCAGGAAATAGAAGGTACCGCTCGCCAGCGTAAAGCTGATGTCGGACAGCGTCTCCTGCCCGGTGCCGTAGCGCAGCCCCACGTTTTCGAACTGGACGATGTTCGCCATGACGTGGCTGTCGCGCCGCCTTCCTGCTCACTGTGCCAAGTCCGCGCTTTCGCATGGCCGCGCCGCGGCTTCAAGCTTGCCACGGACCGACGGCCCGTGCTTAGATTCGTTCCTTCCACGCACCGCATTCCGCCGGTGTTGCAGTAAAGCGTCCGCATGATCCTCGAATGTCCAGAATGCCACACCCGCTATCTGGTGCCCGACAGCGCGATCGGGGCCGAGGGTCGTACCGTGCGGTGCGCCAGTTGTCGCCACAGCTGGTTTCAGGAACCGGCAGCAGCCCCGGCGCCCGTGCCGATTGCGGCACCGATCTCGGCGCCGAACCCGGCCCCGATGGCGGCGCCATCGATCGCCGCGAGGGAGCCTGCCGCACCCGCCATATCGCCGGACGATGGTGAATCACCTCACGCGCCCGCGACCGGGGCGCCGCCGCCTCCGATCGTGACCCCCGCCTATGGCGCGGTCCATGGCGACGGCGCGACCGACCCGGCGTCCGACGGCTATGACGCCTTCGCGCACCGCCCCCCCTTCCGCCCGCGCCGCAACCCGGCGCGGCGGTGGACGCTGGTGGCGGTGATCCTCGGGCTCGTCATGGCCGCCGCCGCCGCCGCGATCCTGTGGCTGGGAACGCCCGGTCTGTTCGCGAAGGCGGGAATCCCGATCGGCGCCGCCGAATCACCGTTGCGGCTGAAGGACAATCCGATCGAGCGGCGCGAGCTGGAAAACGGGTCGGAACTGTTCGCGGTCAGCGGACAGGTGCTCAACCCCTCGTCCGATCGCCAGCGCGTCCCCGATATTCTCGCCGAATTGCGCGATGCGCAGGGGCGGGTGGTGTTCAGCTGGACGATCACCCCGCCGCTGCGGACGCTCGCGCCCGGTGGCTCGATCGATTTCAATTCGGCCAAGCTCGACGTTCCCGCCAATTCGAAACGGCTCGAACTGAGCTTCGCGGGCGATGCCGTGCGGTGACCGCCATGGGCGCCGATTGCGCGCCGATCGCGCGCCCGATCGATAAAGGACGTTGCGGACCCGGAAAGCCTTTGCTAGGGGCCTGCGCCTGCCAGCTGCCGGTCCGACCGGCGCTCAATCACGTGCGGCCGTGGCGGAACTGGTAGACGCGCAACGTTGAGGTCGTTGTGGGCGAAAGCCCGTGGAAGTTCGAGTCTTCTCGGCCGCACCATTCTTCATCCGGATCAGGCCCGATCCCTTGCAGCCGTACGCGGCGATGTCGTTGCCGGGCACGCTCGGGCAACTTGCCTGACATGGCGATCGTGCAGCGGCACCGTAAAACGCATCGCGAACCATCGATCGTCGTGCCCACTCTTGCCGCATCGCGGCAGCCATGTCTAAGCTGTCATCGTTTCGAAAAGGATGACGATGGCTGGGGGCAAGCGCGGACGACCCGCCCATGTATCGCTCGCCCGGCAATTGGGCGTCGCGATCGTCACCGGGCGCAATGAACCGGGCAGCATCCTGCCCGGCGAGGTCGATCTGGCCGAACGGCTGGGGGTATCGCGCAGCGTGATCCGTGAATCGCTGCGGATGCTGGCGGCCAAGGGGCTGGTCGAAAGCAAGCCCAAGGCGGGCACGAAAGTGCGCGAACGGCACGCGTGGAACATGCTCGACCCCGAACTGCTCGGCTGGATGTTCGAAGGCGCCCCGCCCGTCACCTTCGTCAACAGCCTGTTCGAACTGCGGATGATCGTCGAGCCCGCCGCCGCCAAACTCGCCGCCGTGAAGCGGACGTCCCGGCACCTGGGGCGGATGGGACATGCGCTCGAGGAAATGGCGCTGCACGGGCTGTCGGCCGAGGTCGGTCAGGCCGCCGATCAGTCGTTTCATGCGGTGATCCTGGAGGCTACCGACAATGAACTGTTGGTCAGCCTGTCCGCCAGCATCGCCGCGGCGGTACGCTGGACGACGTTCTTCAAATATCGCGGCAACAAACATTCGCGTGATCCCCTGCCCGAACATCGGGCGCTGTTCGACGCGATCGCAAACGCCGATGCCGATGCGGCGCGCGAGGCGACCGTCGTGCTCGTGAACCAGGCGAAGCGCGACACCGAGGTAGCGATGAAGGAAGAAGCGAAGCGCGCCCCCGCCCCCGCCCCGGCCTACCAGCCAATCGACCGGCTCTGACGGGCTGGCCTCGGTTCACGGCCACGCGATCGACCGGGCGATAGTCACCGATCGGTCGATCTGCCCCTCCGTGCCGCCCGGCGCTGTTTCCGCATTAACCCGTCGCGCGGTCGCAATATAGTCCGACTTAATAAGATGACGTTTGGCGCTCGACCACCATCAGGGAAAGCGAACCTGGAAGGGACAAATGCCTGGACCTATGGCTTCCGCCGATACTGCCGCTGCGCCATCGGGCGGCGGAGGCGCTCCGCGCCGCGCTGGCGCTGCTCGCGTCGCTGTTTTTCATGTGGGGCTTCATCACCGTCATCAACAACACGTTGCTCCCGCACCTCAGGAGCGTCTTCGACCTCAACTATACCCAGACCACCCTGATCGAGAGCGTGTGGTTCATCGCCTATTTCTTCGCGTCGATCCCCTCGGCAAAGCTGATCGAGCGGATCGGCTATCAGAAATCGCTCGTCGTCGGGCTGCTGATCATGGCGGCGGGCGCGATCGGGATGACGTTGGCGGCTAGCCTGCCCTCCTATGGCGTGACGCTCGTCATGCTGTTCATCATCACGAGCGGTGATGATCGGGGCGGGCACCGTGCTGACCGTCGACCAGGTCAATCGCGTCGCGGCGGCGGGTGGCACGCTGATCGTATCGCCCAACACCGATACCGCGGTCATCCGCGCCGCGGTCGCCGCGGGGCTGGTGTCGCTGCCCGGCTATTATACGATGAGCGAGGCCTTCGCCGCGCTGGCGGCTGGCGCGCACGGGCTGAAGCTGTTTCCCGCGGACGCGGCGGCGCCATCGATGCTGAAAGCCCAGCGCGCGGTGCTGCCACCGACGACCCGGGTCGTCGCGGTCGGCGGCATCGCTCCCGACACGATGCAGACCTGGCGCAGCGTCGGGGCCGATGGGTTCGGCCTGGGGTCGAACCTTTATCGCGCGGGCAAATCACCCGCCGACGTCGCCCGCGACGCCGCCGCCTATGTTGCGGCCCTCAGGAACCTCGCATAACCGTCGTCGGCTAGCGCCATCGCCTGATCCTGGAGGACGACGCGGGCGCATGGTCGGTCCAGCGCCGCCCGTCCGGTCCTTCTCGATGGGCGGACCCAACGGATTCGGCGCGGCCCGTGGGTCAGCACCCAAGCAGGTCGGCGAGTCCCGTCAAACTGTCGGTCGACCAGTCCCACGCCTGGGCGGCATCGGCGTCCGGGGCCGCCGCCCCGCCATATTCCTGGGGCCGGTCGATATAGGCGGTGCGAACGCCGCAGGCGCGGGCCGCGGCAAGATCGCTGTGATGCGCGGCGACCAGGCACAGATCGCCCGGCGCGATGCCCAGCGATTCGACCGTGCCCAGATAGGCGCGGGGGTCGGGTTTATAGGCGCGGGTCACCTCGGCCCCCATGATCGCGTCCCACGGCAACCCGGCACGACGCGACATCGCCAGGATCAGCGCGATGTTGCCGTTGGACAAGGTGACGATCGGGAACCGCGTCTTCAGCCGGGCAAGCCCTGCGACGACATCGGGCCAGGGATCGAGCCGATGCCAGGCGCGGTTCCAGTCGTCGACCAACGCGGGATCGAGCGCCGCGGGATCGATCCCATGGGCGCGCAGCGTCTGGTCGAGCATCTCCCGATGCAACACGTCCAACGTCACGAAATCGCGCCCCGAATCGCGATAGTCGCGCATGACGTCGAGATAGCGATGCCGCCAGGCATCGGTGACGTCGGCGGCATCCAGGTCGGCGCGGCCGATCCGCGCCAGAAATCCTGCCGTGTCGCGCGCGACGCTGCTGCGCCAGTCGACGACCGTCCCGAACACATCGAAGGCGAGCACCCGTGGAACCGTCATCACATCCTCCCTGCGGAACGATCCCGTTGCCCGCCGACCGTCGATCACCCGCGACTCAAGGAAGCTCGCGGCATCAACGGCCTAGCATGATCGCGCCGCGCCTCGCCATGTCGCCCCCTTCGGTCAGCGCCGTCGTCCGGCCCGGACGCGACGACGGCGCCGGGGCGGAGCCCCGACGCCGTCATGCTGCGATCACGCTGGTTCAGTTACAGACGCGTACCGCGATCGTCCGGCGCGCATAGCGGTCGTACCGGTTTTCGACATGACAGCCACCATAGGCGCCCTGCCCGTCATAGCTGCCGTACGCTTGGCCGTAGCCCTGGCCGCCGTAGCCTTGGCCATAGCCCTGATTGCCATAGCCCTGCGCCGGATAACCGCGGTTCTGATAACCGTCGGCATAGCCGCGATCCTCATACCCGCGCCGGTCGTAGCGACCGTCGTTGTAGCCATAGCCGTTGCCGCCATCGACATAGCCGCGCTGGCGATAGCGACGGTCGTTGTTGTTGCTGCTCGCGACGATCGCGGCCCCGATCGCCAGCCCGGCGATGCCCGCGATGATCGCGGTGCCGGTGTTGTCGTTGTTGCGATAACCGCGATAGCGCTGGGCATCGGCGGGCGCCGCCGCGGTCAGCGCGGTCGCACCCAGCGCCAGTGCCAGACCGGCCTTCTTGAGCAATTGCGTCATGATTTCACTCCTCAAGGCCGGTCGGTGAAGTCCGATATGGACGAGATCGCAGCCAGCTTGATCGTCGTTATGCCGCGGCTGCGTTGAACGGGCCCGGAACGGACCTTGCAGCCACCATTCATCGCGCATCGACAGGGAAGTTGGCGTTGCCCTGCGTCCATGCGACGATCACCGACGTTATACGTTGTTACGCCTGCGGGTCGTCTTCCGGCGACGCGACGAAAGGATGAGGTTGCCCGCTTTCCTGAACTGCATCGGTACCGCCGTTCCCGATCATGATATCCACGATGCGTTCGTCGCCTGGGCGGATGCGCGGATCGATGCCGGGTCGCGCAAGCTGTTCGACCGGATGGCGGCGCGGTCGGGGATCGAGCATCGCTGGTCGGTCCTGCCGCGGGGTGACGACGGCGGATCACCCGTGGGCGCGGGTGGGTTCTACGCCGACGGCATGCCCGGCACCGCCGCGCGGATGCAGATATATGCCCGGGCCGCCCCCGATCTGGGCATCGCGGCGATCGAGGCGCTGGCCGCGCGCGAGCCGCTGGGCGACATCACGCATCTGGTCGTCGCCAGCTGCACCGGCTTCGTCGCGCCGGGCATCGACCAGATCATCGCGATGCGGATCGGGCTGTCGCCATCGGTCGAACGGCTGCTGGTTGGCTTCATGGGCTGTTACGCCGCGGTCGCCGCGCTCCGGAGCGCGCGGCACATCGTCCGGTCGGAACCGGGCGCGCGTGTCCTGGTGCTGACCGTGGAACTGTCGACGCTGCATCTCCAGGACGTGTCCGCGATCGAACCGTTGCTCGCGATGCTCCAGTTCGCCGACGGCGCCGCCGCGGCGCTGGTCACCGCGGAACCGCGCGGGTTCGAACTCGAACGCGGGTTCGCCGCCGCGCTGCCCGACAGCGCCGACCTGATTCGCTGGGACATCACCGATCAGGGCTTTGCGATGCATCTGGGCGGCGAAGTGCCGGGCCGGATCGCGGGCGCGCTCGCCGACAAGGCGTTCGTCGACGTCGCGACGGAGGGCCGCGACCCTGCCGACATCGACTGGGCGGTCCATGCGGGGGGGCGATCGATTCTCGATGCGGTGCAGAAATCGCTCGGGCTGCCCGACGATGCGCTCGCCGCCTCGCGCGCGGTGTTGCGCGACAAGGGCAATATGTCGTCCGCGACGCTGATGTTTGTCCTCGAAACGCTGCTCGGCGGCCCCCGCGTCGACCAGGGGGTCGCGCTGGCGTTCGGCCCCGGCCTGGCGGCGGAGGGCATCGCCTTCCGGTCGGCCCCGTGACGCTCGCGCTCCGGTCGCAGGCCGACGAGCTGATGGATGCCGACGACCTGCCGGTCGACACCTATGCCGCAGTCGTCGCCGATCTGGCGCGGGTCAACCGGGTGACGATGGCCGCGCGCCCGACGTTGGCGTTTCTCGACCGGATCGCGCCGGGCGAGGCGCCGCTGCGGATTCTCGACGTCGGGTTCGGCGATGGCGACATGCTCCGCCGGATCGCCGCCTGGGCCCAACAGCGCGGGCGCGCGGTCGATCTGGTCGGGGTCGATCTCAACCCCCGCAGCGAAGTCGCCGCCACGCGCCACACGCCCCCCGCGCTCGGTATCCGCTACGTGACCGGCGACTATCACGATCTGGCGGGCGAGCCGTGGGATTGCGTCATCAGCAGCCTGGTCGCGCACCACATGACCCGCGACCAGCTGATCGATTTTCTCCGCTTCATGGCATCGACCGCGCGGCGCGGATGGTTCGTCAACGACCTGCATCGTCACGCCTTCGCCTATCGCGGCTATCCGCTGCTCGCCCGGATCGCGCGCTGGCATCCGATCGTGCGGCTCGATGGGACGTTGTCGATCGCGCGATCGTATCGACCCGACGAATGGCCCCCCCTGCTCGCGGCGGCGGGCATCACCGACGCGCGCGTCTTCCGCGCCTTTCCGTTCCGGCTATGCGTCGAACACCGGCGCTGATCGTCGGCGGCGGCCCCGCGGGCAGTGCGACCGCGATCCGGCTGGCGCAGGCTGGCCTGCCGCATCTGCTCGTCGAGCGGCAGCGGGGGGGTGATGCGATCTGCGGTGGGTTCATCAGCTGGCGGACGATCCGGTCGCTCGAAACGCTGGGGATCGATCCCGATACGCTCAATCCCGCCCGGTTGACGCATGTCCGGCTGTTCGCCGGGGGCAAGCGACGCGATGCCGCCCTGCCCCACCCCGCGCTGTCGGTGTCGCGGTACCGGCTGGACCGGGTCATGCTCGACGCCGCGATCCGCGCAGGCGCCGCGGTCGAGGACGGGGTGACGGTGCGCGAAATCGACGGGCTGACCGCGCGCACCGCCGATGGCGCGACGATCGCGGCGGATGCGCTGTTCCTGGCAAGCGGCAAACACGACATCCGCGGGCTCGCCCGCCCACCGGAAGCGCGGGGCGACGACCCGACGCTGGGGCTGAGGCTGCGGCTGCCCCCGTCCCGCGCGACCGCGATGGTGGCCGATTCGATCGAACTTCACCTGTTCGATCGCGGCTATGCGGGCCTGGCGCTGCAGGAGGATGGCAGCGCCAATTTGTGCCTGGCGGTCCACCGGTCGCGGCTGCACGAGGCGGGATCGCCCCGCGCGCTGATCGAAACGCTTAGCCGCGAATCGCCGATGCTCGCCGATCGGCTGGCGGGAAGCGATACAGACCTGCCGATCGATGCGATCGCCAACGTCCCCTATGGCTGGCGACAGCGCAGCGGCGTGGCCGGGCTGTTCCGGCTGGGCGACCAGGCAGGCGTCATCCCGTCGCTCGCGGGCGAGGGGATGGGGATCGCGATCGCCAGCGGCATCGCCGCCGCCGCCGCCTATCGCGACGAGGGCGCGGCGGGCGCCGCCGCGTGGCAACGCCGCTTCGCGCGGCAGCTCGCGCGCCCGATCGCGGTGGCGGGCGTGGTGCGGCGGATCGTCGAACATCCGCGCGCCGCGCTACTGATGCCCGCGCTGCGTCCGTGGATCGTCAAGGGGATCGCCGATGCGACCCGGGTCGGTACCGTGCGCGACTGATCGCGGCGGCCCTTGATTCCCAAGGCGCGCGATACGAAATTCGGGTGCATGGACCACATCACGCATTCCGAAGCCGAATGGCGCCAGAAACTGACGCCCGAACAATATCATGTCCTGCGCGAAGCGGGCACCGAACGCGCGTTCGCGGGCGCGCTGACCGATAACAAGGCGGACGGCATCTATCACTGCGCCGCCTGCGCGAACGAATTGTTCGACAGCGCGGACAAATATGATTCGGGATCGGGCTGGCCCAGCTTCACCCAACCGATCCGGCCCGAAGCGGTGAGCGATCATCGCGACACGAGCCACGGCATGACCCGAGTCGAGACGCGGTGCGCCCGTTGCGACAGCCACATGGGTCACGTCTTTCCCGACGGCCCGCCGCCGACCGGGCTGCGCTATTGCATGAATTCGATCTCGCTCGCGTTCCGCCCCCGCAAACCGATGTGATATCGCGCGGTGCGCGCTTGTCGCGGCGGCGATTAGCGCGTATTCGCGGCCCCGTTCATGGCCCGTGCGCGTACCCCCACATCACCCTGGCGCCGCCGGATCGGGCTGCTGATCAAGCTGTCGGTCGGGCTGGCCGTGCTGGCGATCGCCGCGCTGGCGCTGGCGGTCTATGTCACCCGGTCGCAGCTGCCGAGTTTCGAGGATCTGAAATCCTCCCCCAACGGCCAGATGATCCGCGTCCATGCCGCCGATGGCACGGTGATCGTGTCGATGGGGCCCAGCTACGGGCAATGGCTGTCCTATGATGCGATCCCCGCGGTCATGCGCGATGCGACGATCGCGGTGGAGGACCGCCGGTTCCGCAGCCATATCGGGGTCGATCCGATCGGCGTCGCCCGATCGATCGAGGTCCGGCTGAACCGCGGGCGCTGGACGCAGGGCGGATCGACGATCACCCAGCAGCTGGCGCGCAACGTCTTCCTGAACAACCAGAAGAAATTCGGGCGCAAATTCCGCGAAGCGCTGTTGGCGATGGCGATCGAGCGCAAATTCACCAAGGATCAGATCCTCGAACTCTATCTGAACAAGGTCTATTACGGCGGCGGCGCCTATGGGATCGATGCCGCTAGCCGCAAATTCTTCGGCCATGGCGCGGACCATCTGTCGCTGGCCGAAGCCGCGGTGATCGCCGGGCTGGTCAAGGCGCCGTCCAATTATTCGCCGACCGCGGATGCAGAGGCTGCGGTCGGGCGCGCGGGCGTCGTGCTCGACACGATGGTCGAAACCGGAATGATTTCGCGTGGGGAGGCCGACAGTGCCGATCCGCAGGCGCTGAAACTCGCCCCCGAACCCAAGCAGAATTCGGTTCGCTATTTCACCGACTGGGCGCTGCCCCAGCTCGATACGCTGATCGACGAGACCCAGGCCCCGCTGGAGGTGTGGACGACGCTCGACCTGGGGATGCAAAAGGTCGCGGACGCCGCGATAAGCAACAATGCCCCCGCCGGAACGCAGGGCGCGCTCGTCAGCCTCGATCGCGACGGTGCGGTGCGCGCGATGGTGGGGGGCAAGGATTATGTCTCGTCGAACTACAACCGCGCGACACAGGCGGTGCGCCAGCCGGGATCGGCGTTCAAGCTGTTCGTCTATCTCGCCGCGCTGGAGGCGGGGCACAAGCCTGAGGACAATGTCGTCGACGAACCCGTGACGATCGACGGCTGGAGCCCGCGTAACGATTCGCGGCACTTCTCCGGCCAGGTCACGTTGCGCACCGCGTTTGCCTATTCGCTCAACACCATCGCGGCCAAGCTAGGGCAGGAGGTCGGATTCCAGACCGTCGCCGACATGGCGCGCCGGTTCGGCATCACGACGCCGGTCAACACGCACCCCTCGATGGTGCTGGGCACCAGCGACGTGCGGCTGATCGACATGACCCGCGCCTTCGCCAGCGTCGCGTCGAAGGGGATCGCCATCACCCCCTATGCGATCACCCGCGTCACGACCGATGGCCAGACCTTGTACACGCATGAGGTCGACCGCAGCCATGTGCTCGTCGCCCCCTATGTCGCGGCGGAGATGACCGACCTGCTCCAGACGACGGTCAACACGGGGACGGGTCGCCAGGCGCAGATCGGGCGGCCCGTCGCGGGCAAGACGGGCACGACGACCTCGACGAAGGACGGCTGGTTCCTGGGCTTTTCGAGCGGGTTGACGACGGGCGTGTGGATGGGGCGCGACGATGCGAAGCCCGTCGCGGGTCTGCACGGCGGCACCGCCCCTGCCCGCGCCTTTGCCGCGTTCATGAAACCGGCCACCGCCAACCGCCCGATCGAACAGTTCGACACGCAGGTGACGATGCCCGATTGGGCGATGGACAATGCCGAGGAAGCCTATTTCGGCGAACCCGATCAGGGGCCGCTGATCGATCCCGATGGCTTTGCGATGCCGCCCGACCGGGTGACCCCCGACATGGAACGCGGCGACCCGGCCCAGCCATCGGCCCCTGCGCCCGATCGGCCCGCTCCGGCGACGCCGTCGCAACAGCTCGACGACCTGATCGACCGGGTGACCGGGCGCGACCAGCGCGACCCGACCCGCGACCCGCGTGATCAGGGCCGTCCCCTGCCGTCGCGCGATCCCGGTACGTCGCCGCGCGATCCCTATACGCCCACTCGCCAGCCCCAGCCGCGCGACCCCTATCAGGATTCGCGCCCGACCCCGTGAAGCGCGGCGCCATGCTGCCGTAACCAGTCGCGTGCAGGCGTCGGATCCGCGCCGTACAGGTCGGCGACCAGCGCGTGAAACGCCGCGCCGTGATTCATATGGACCCGGTGCGCGACCTCATGCGCCGCGGTCGCGCGACGCACCCACGCGGGCGCCAGGATCAGCCGCCAGCTGTACCGGATCGCGCCGCTCGCCGCACAACTGCCCCATCGCCCCCGTGCATCGCCGATTCCGATCCGGGTGACCGACACCCCGGCGCGCGCCGCATATAGGGTCGTATCGTCGGTCAGCCGCGCCAGCGCCTCGCGCTTCAGCCACGCCTCGACGCGGCGCCCGATCGTCTCATAGGGTCCCGACAGCGACAGGCGCGCCTCGTCGATCTCGATCCGCCGCCGCGACCCCGGCGTCCAGTCGATCGTCAGTGCGCGATCGTCGACCGTCAGCACCGTGCCCGGCGCGAAGGGTAGCCGCGGTGCCAGCGCGCGGCGCTGCGCCGCCAGCCAGTCGCGCTTCGTCTCGGCCCAGGCGAGCGCCGCCTTCAGCGCCGCCCGGCGCGGCACCGTCAACCGCGCCTGTCCCGTGACCGGATCGAGCGACAATCGCACCCGTCGCGCGGTGGGGTGGCGGACGATATCCCAATCGCCAGCCATCGTCGTCACAGTTCGCGGTCGATCATATGCAGTTCGAGGTCGCCGACATCATCCTCGCTGACCGTCCAGCCCCGGACCGAGATTCCCGCGGCATGCACCGTCTCCCGATCCCCCGAGATCAGATAATGCCAATCACGCAACGGCTCACCCGCCGCGCGCAGCCGATAGGCGCAGGTCGTCGGCAACCAGTCGATATCGCGGACATTCCCCATCGTCAGCCGGACGCATTCGGGGACATAGGCGTGGCGATGCTTGTAATCCGAACATTGCCCGCTGCGCCGGTCGAGCAGGCGACAGGCGACGTTGGTCGCGACCAGTTCGCCGGTCTCGTCATCCTCCAGCTTGTGGATGCAGCATTTGCCGCATCCGTCGCACAGGGCCTCCCACTGCCCGCGGTCGAGCGTCTCGATCGGTCGTTCCCAGAATTTGGGCGCGGCGGCGTCGGCGGGCGCGATCATCGTGCCCACCGTTCGATCTCCGCCGCGACCGCCGCCGCCCCCTGATCGGTCGGCAACAGCGCGATCGGTTTGCCCGCGGGGTCCATCAGATACGTCTGGCTGCTATGCTGCATCAGATAGCCGCCGCCCGCGGTCGTTTCGCCCTTTTGATAAAAGACCGCGAATTCCTTCGCCACGCGGTCGATCGCGGCGGGGCTGCCCGTCAGCCCGACCATCCGCGGGTGAAAGGCGGCGACGAATTGCTTCAGCGCCGCGGGCGTGTCGCGCGCCGGGTCGATCGTCACGAAGATCGGCACGATCCGCTTGGCGAGACCGGGATCGCTCTTGTCGAGCCGGGTGAGCGCCGCGCCCACGACCTGCATGTCGGTGGGGCAGATGTCGGGGCAGAAGGTATAGCCGAAATACATGATCCGGTAACGACCCGCGAAATCGCGATCGGTCACCGTCCGCCCGTCCTGGTTCGTCAGCGTGAACGGCCCCCCGATCTCGGCCCCCGCCAGCGGCGGCGACGCGGCGGGCGTGGGCGCGGCGGGGTGGCAGGACGCGAGCGACGCGGCCAGCAGCGCGGCGACGATGCGGGTCCGTCGACGGGGAATCGTGATGTTCATGGCTGGGCCAGCCTTGATCTGATAACGACGATTGCGCAAGTTCGGCGGGCATCGTCGGTCTTGCCCGATGCCGTATCGCTATCCTGGGGAACACCGATGAACCGCCTGCGCCTTTCGCTCGTCACGCCGATCCTGCTGGCCGCCGCCGTCGTCGCGGCCCCCGCGGCGATCGCGCAGCAGAGTTCGCAAGGGTATAAGTTTCTCGAAGCGGTCGAGAAGGAAGACGGCAAGACCGTCACCGACATGCTCGATACGCCCGGCAGCACGCTCGTCAACAGCCGCCAGGTGACGTCGGGGAACGGCGCGCTGCATATCCTGACGTCGCATCCCAATTCGCTGTTCTTCCAGTTCCTGCTGCAACGCGGGGCGGACGCGAACATGCGCGATGGCAAGGGCAACACGCCGCTGGTGCTCGCGACGATGGCGGGGCGCGAGGATCTGGCGCAGCTGTTGCTGACCTACAAGGCCAACCCGAATCTGGGCAATGCGGGTGGGCAGACCCCGTTGATCCTCGCCGTGACCAATCGCGACGTCGCGCTGACCCGCCTGCTGCTCGCCAATGGCGCCGATCCCGACCAGACCGACAATCTGGCGGGCATGTCGGCGCGCGATTACGCCAAGCGCGACGGCCGCAACCCGGTCCTGACCAAGATGCTCGCCGACGCGCCCAAGGGCAGGAAACGCGCGGCGGTCGCCGGGCCGCGGTTCTGACCCCGCGCTAACCGATCGGCAACAGCAGCGCGTCGGGATCGACCAGCGCCGTGACCCGCCGCGCGGCGCGGCGCGCGAACGCCACGGTGCAGCGTTTGCGCATCGTCGCGGTCAGCGCATGCGTCGCGGCGGGGCGCGCGATTTCCGCATCATAGCGATCGGCGACGATGATCCCGGTGCGGTCGGGCAGGAATCCGGGCGCAGCGAGCGGGGTCAGGTCGAATCCCGCGGGCACCGCCCAGAAGAACCGGTCGGCGTGGCCCAGATAATCGGTCCATTTGGCATCGCCGAGCAAATCCGCGCGCGACACCTTGATCTCGACGATCACGATCCCGCCACGCGGATCGATCGCCATCAGATCGGCGCGGCGCCCATTGTCGAGCGCGACCTCCGCGATCGTCACGATGTCATGCCGCAACAACATCCGCGTGACGCCGCGGGTGACATCGGCCGCACAGAGCGCGGGGTCGGCGGAATCGAGACAGGTGGCCGGTGCGATCAAAGACATCGCACCGGCTTAGAACATTGGGGGAACGAGGAGCAAGCCCCCGCTCGCGTCATCGATAGAAGACGTGGTTCCCGATCATCGCGACGCGGACCAGGCGTCCACCGGGACTACGCCCGGCGCTGTTGAAATACAGCGCCTTGTCGGCGGGGCTGTCCCACGCCGAATCGATCGCGACCTTCGCGATGGCGGCGGCGGTGTGATAGGCGTTCATGTTGCGCACGGTCGGGATTTCCCCGCCGCGGACGAAGCTGAACTGCCCACGCTGTTTGATGACCGAGCAGATATCGCTCGGGAAACGCCCCGATTTCGACCGGTTGACGATCACATGCGCGACCGCGAGCTGTCCGGCGAGCGGTTCGCCGCGGGCTTCGAAATAGATCGCACCGGCCAGGCACCGCTCACCCGCATCGAGATCGCTGGTGTCCTGCGCGGCGATCGCGTCGGCCAGGCTGTCGTAATCCTCATCGACGGCGTGCCGAGGTTCGACCGGCAGCGGCTGGATGAACGTGGTCGCGGTATCAACGGTGGTCGGCGCATCGAGCGCGGGAACCGCCATGGGGGTCGGTGTGTTGATAGCGGGAGCCGAGGATGCTGCGATCGACACGGCGGCCCGGTCGATCGAGGTGCCCAGATTCTCGGCATAGCCTGGCGCGCTGTGTGCGAGCGTCCCGGCAAGGGCAAAAGTCATCGCCGCAATCGTTGCGGCGCGCTGCAATATCGTCATTCAACTCGGTCGTTATGCGGTGAGACCACGGAAGCGACCGGGGATATGCCGAATCGGCATGCGGTCGTCCGGGCATCCCCCCGACTGCGTCACTGATCCGGATCGCACCCGGCAGTCAGCACAACGCGCACAAAACTATCGCGCGGCCCTGATTGTGCAGTGCGGCAGAGTCAATCGTCGAGGATCGTTTCAGCGGCGAACCGTTCTGCCGATGCGCTGATCAGTTCGATCACCCACAGATCGGGATCGGAGTCGCGGCGCCGCCGCCAATAGTCGGTAATATCGCCCGGCGGAGTCGTATCGATCAGCGCGATCGCGCCCGACGGCCCGATCCCACGCTCCATAACGCGTAATTCCCGGTCCGACGGCCCGCCGATCGTCAGGATCGCGCCTGCTTGCGGATCGCCCTTCGCCAGAACCACCCCGAACCCGCCCGAATCATTGGCACGGCGCACCAGCGCGGTGACCAATATATGCGTCGGCAACCTCATCCGGCGCGATAACCGGGCAATCCGGACAGCGGGATCTGCGATCGCATAAACGTCCCCGTGCCCCGCGCGGCTTCCTCGCCATCGGCGTCGATCAACCGGGCATCGGCCACGAATACCCGCCGCTTGCCGCTGGCCCAGCGTCCTTCGGCGGTGACCCGACCGGGGCCCAGCGGGCGGGTGAACAGCAGATTGAACGCGGTGGTGAGCAGAAACCGATCGGTGACGAGGCTGTTCGCCGCATAAAAGGCGGCATCGTCGAGCATCTTGAAATAGCTGGTGCCATGAACCGCGCCCGCGGCATGGAAATGGCGTTCGTCGAGGGTGAAATCGATCCGCGCGACGCCTGGTTCGACGATCGTCAGCCGCGATTCGAACAACCGGTTGATCGGCGCCGCGGCATAAAGCGATTCCAGCGCCCGAAAATGGGCGGCGGCGCCATCCCCCTGCGCCCCATCCTCTCGCAAACGCGCGCCCGGACGCTCAGGCAGCGTCACGGGCCTCATCCGCGCAGAACAGCGCGTACAACGCTTCCTTCGATCCTGCGCCGCGCAACTTTTCGAGGAACGGGCGATCGCGCATCTGCCGCGATACCCGTGCCAACGCCTTCAGATGCGCCGCCCCGGCATCGGGTGGCGAAAACAGCGCAAAGGCAAGGTCGACGGGCAGTTCGTCGACCGCATCGAACGCGATCGGGCTCGCCAGACGGACGAACATGCCGACGACATGGTCGAGCCCCGGCACCTTCGCATGGGGCAGCGCGACGCCGCCGCCGAATCCTGTCGACCCCAACCGTTCGCGAGTCGCGAGCCGTTCGGCGACGTCGCGCGCATCAAGGCCGAATTCCTGCGCCGCGAGGCTGCCGAGCTGCTGGAACAATTGCTTCTTGTTGGCCACGGCGACGTCCGGAAGGACGCCGTCGGGCGGCAACAGATCACTGAAATCATGCATACGCTTGTGAACACTTTCCTTCACCCGAGGCATGGCGGGAAACGTCGACGACAATTCCCGCGCCATGCCTCCGGCCATCGTCGTCAGCTGCTCTGGGGCTCGACCCAGCCGATCGTCCCGTCGCCGCGGCGGTACACCATATTATGCGCACCCGTCTTGGAATTCTTGAACAGCAACGCCCCCGTGTTGCGCAGGTCGAGCATCATCACCGCATCCGACACGCTGGCATCGGGGATGTTCGCGCGGGTTTCGGCGATGATCAGCGGGGCATCGCCGACATCCTCTTCCTCGGGCGCTTCCTGGAACACGGTATAGCCCGCATTGTCATACGCATTGCTGTCGGCGACATCGGCGGCCAGATCGGCATGACGATCCTTCAGACGGCGCATGTAGCGGCGCAGCTGCTTTTCGATCTTGGCGGCGGCTCCGTCGAACGCGGGATGCGCCTCATGCGCATCGTTATGCGCCTTCAGCACCAGCCCCTTCATGACATGCGCGACGATGTCGCAGGTGAAGCCGTTGTCATGCGGCCCCTTGCCCATCGTCACCTCCGCCGAGATCGCCCGCGGGAAATATTTGTCCACGATACCCTGGAGCCGGTCCTCGACATGATCCTTGAGCGCCTCGCCCGTTTCGACCTGATGACCTGAAATCCGGATATCCATCTTTTTCTCCATTCACTCGTTCGACGACGAACCCGTTGGTTTCGTCGCGGGTAGCAAAACCCTAAGCGTCGGCCGTCCACAAGGGGCGGTCGATCATCTGTAGAAAGGCCGCGTGGGCCGCAAGTTCCGCCGGATTCGCGCTGAACTGCCGCGCGGGGCGCCGCTGTACGTCGGATCGCACCGTGGCTGCGATCGACGACGGCGCCGCCACGACCGCATCGGCGACCAGCCCCAGCCCGATCTGTCGCCCGCCGAGCAATTCGACATAGACCTGCGCCAGCAGCTGCGCATCGAGCAGCGCGCCGTGGAGCACCCGATGCGACCGGTCGATCCCGAACCGCGAACACAGCGCGTCGAGCGAATGTTTCGCGCCGGGATGTTTGCTCCGCGCGATCTGGAGCGTGTCGACCATCCGCGTCCTGCAGATCAACGGGCGACCACAGCGCTGCATCTCACCGTTCAGGAAGGAAAAATCGAACCCGGCGTTATGCGCGACCAGCGGCGCGTCGCCGACGAACTCGATCAGCTCCTCGACCGCGGCGGCGAACAGCGGCTTGTCCGACAGGAACACGCTCGACAGCCCGTGGACCGCAAAGGCTTCGGCGGGCATGTCGCGTTCGGGGTGATAATAGGCGTGGAAGGTGCGCCCGGTTTCGACCCGGTTGATCATTTCGACGCAGCCGATTTCGACCATCCGGTCGCCGCCCTGAAAGCTCAATCCTGTGGTTTCGGTGTCGAAGACGATTTCACGCATCGATCCTCTATCCGCCTGTCGACGCCGTGAGGCAAGCGATGACGCGGGCGACCGCGGCGCGGGTTTCCGCCAGCGGCACGTCGGTGGCGATGACGTGATCCGCGCGCGCACGCTTGATCGCGTCCGGGGTTTGCCGCGCCAGGATCGCGTCGAACTTGGCGGCGGTCATCCCCGATCGGGCGAGGACGCGGGCGCGCTGGATATCGGGGGCGGCGGACACGACGATCACGCGGTCGACCCGGCGGTCCCCCCCGGTTTCGAACAACAGCGGGATGTCGAAGACGACGATCGGCGCGTCGCGGTGCGCCGCCAGAAAGGCCTCGCGCTCCTCGCCCACCGCGGGATGGACGATGCCCTCCAGCCGTTTCATCGCGGCATCGTCGTTCAGCACCGCGGCGGCCAGCGCGGTGCGATCGACCCCGGCGGCGCCGGTCGTGCCGGGAAAGGCGTCCTCGATCGCGCCGACCAGCCGTCCGCCCGCGCCCTGCAACCGATGGACCGCGGCATCGGCATCGAAGACGGGGACACCCTGGTCGGCGATCATCGCCGCGACGGTCGATTTGCCCATCCCGATCGACCCGGTCAGGCCGACCGTGATCATGCGGTCAACACGGCGCGCAATTCCTCGTCCCGATCGCGCGGTGGCGCCTGGCCGAAGAAGAGTTCGAACGCGACCGCGGCCTGCCCCACCAGCATCTCCAGCCCGTCGATCGTGTCGAGATCGCGCGCGCGCGCGGCCTTCAGCAACGGTGTCTCGAGCGGCGCGTAGACGATGTCGTAGACGATCGCGTCGGCGGGCAGCGCGCCCAGATCGAGATCGAGCGGGGGCTGGCCGATCATCCCCAACGTCGTCGTGTTGACCAGCAGCGCGCCGGGCGGTGCCGCCGCGGGGATAGGCAGGGCGTTCCCCTTCAGCCCGAACGCGGCGAGCAGCGCGGCGGCCTTCAGCGGGTTGCGCGCCAGGATCGTCACCGGCCCGGTCGCCATCCGCGACAATGCGAACAACACCGCGCGCGCCGCCCCGCCGGTGCCGACGACGGTCACCGGCTGCCCGGTCAGGTCGATATCCGCCAGCGGCGCGTAAAATCCCGCGGCATCGGTATTCGTCCCGACCAGCACGCCGTCATCGGCGCGGATGATCGTGTTGATCGCGCCGATCGTCCCGCGCACGTCGCCGCGATCCTCGACCAGCTCGAGCGCCGCGATCTTGTGCGGGACGGTGATGTTGCACCCGCGCCACGCCGGATCGTCGCGCCGGTTGGCGATGAAGGTCGCCAGTTCGTCCGCGGTGACATGCGTCTTGCGATAGGCCGCCTCGATCCCGAGCGCCTTCAGCCAGAACCCATGGATCACGGGCGATTTCGACTGCACGATCGGGTCGCCGATCACCTCGGCATAGGGCAGGGTCATGACGGCAGCTCCGATCGCACGCGCAGATAATCGAGCACGGGGAGCAGCGGCATCCCCAATATGGTGAAATGGCTGCCCTCGACCGCCGAGAACAACTGGACACCCGGTCCCTCAATCCGGAAACAGCCGACGCACCCCGCGATCGCCGGCCATTCGGCATCCAGATAGGTATCGATGAACGCCGGCGACAACGCGCGGACCATCAACGTCGCGCGGTCGACGTGCCGCCACACCGCGCGACCTCCCTCGGCGATGACCACGGCGCTCCACAAACGGACGCGGGTGCCGCTCATCCGCGACAGATGATCGGCGGCCTCGTCGCGCGTGTCGGGTTTGTCGAGCCGCTGGCCATCGGCGAGTTCGACGATGCTGTCGCTGCCCAGCACCAGCGCCTCGGGCCGCCGTTGCGCGATCTTGACCGCCTTCAGCTCGGCGAGCGCATCGGCCAGGTCGCGCGCGCTCAGATGCGCCAGGGCGGTCTTGGCGGCATCCTCGTCGACGCCCGCGGTCATCGCCTCGAACGCGACGCCCGCGTCGGTCAGCATCGCCCGGCGCGAGGTGCTCTGGCTGGCGAGGATCAACGTCATGATGCGGCCTGTCGTTCGCTGACCAGCGCGATGATCGCGGCGGCGGTTTCCTCGATCGATCGGCGGGTGACGTCGATCACCGGCCAGCCGTTATCCGCGAACATCCGCCGCGCGAACTGCAATTCGCGCGATACCGCGTCCTGATCGACATAATCGGTGTCGGGCTGCTGGTTCAGCGTCAATAGCCGGTTGCGCCGGATCTGGATCAGCCGGTCGGCGCTGGTCGTCAGCCCGACGACGAGCGGACGCTGGAGCGAATAGAGCGATTTGGGCGGGGGGCTTTCGATCACCACCGGGATGTTCGCGGTCTTGTAGCCACGGTTCGCGAGATAGATCGATGTCGGGGTCTTCGACGATCGCGACACGCCTGCCAGCACGATATCGGCTTCCTCCCATTCCTCCGCCGCGATGCCGTCGTCATGCGCGATCGTGTACTGGATCGCATCGACCCGCGCGAAATAGGCGGCGTCGAGCGCATGTTGCCGCCCGGGCCGCGCCTTCGCCTGCTGCCCCAGCAGATCGGACAGCGCATCGTTGACCGAATCGAGCGGCGCCACCGCGGGCAGCCCGAGCGCGCGGCATCGTTGTTCCAGGATCCGCCGCGTCGCGACGTTGACCAGCGTGAAGACGACCAGCCCCGGACTCTGCGCGATCTCCTGCAGGATGCGTTCCAGATGCGCCTCGGTCCGCACCATCGGCCAGAAATGACGCACCGTCTCGACATCGTCATACTGGGCCAGCGCCGCCTTCGCGATATTCTCCAGCGTTTCGCCGGTCGAATCCGACAGGAGGTGAAGGTGGAGGCGGATCATGGGGCTGGCTGGACCGATCTGTGGAAAACTCGCGGATAAGGGCTAGCGTAACTCGGACCCGTCGCCAACCGACACCACCCCGGTGGACAACCATGGTCTTATCCACAATCCCGCGCACAGCCACCGTTTCGATCCCCAGCCTGTGGATAACGGGGATCAGCGTGCCGAATCCCGCGGCTTTCCGCGTCCCTTGCCGGTCAAGCTGTTGATGGTTACGGGACAACCCGCTTCATCCCGTGTTCCACGTGCCAACCACTTCAACATCCTAATTTATAGAATCTTCTATAGAAGAAGTAAGGACGCCTGCCGTGATCGCCGATCCCGCGACCAAGCCTCTGCTCCGTACGCTGAAGGGTGAACGCCAGCCGGTGCCGCCGATCTGGCTGATGCGTCAGGCGGGGCGTTATCTTCCCGAATATCGCGCCTTGCGGGCGACCAAGGGGGGCTTCCTCGCGCTGGCGACCGATCCCGACGCGGCGGCGACCGTGACGTTGCAGCCGATCGACCGGTTCGGCTTCGATGGCGCGATCCTGTTTTCCGATATCCTGATGGTGCCCTGGGCGCTGGGGCAGGACCTCAGCTTCGGCGCGGGCGAGGGGCCACGGCTGACCCCGCCGCTGGTCGATCATGCGCTCACCGCACTGACCCGCGTGCCCGACCGGCTGGAGCCCGTCTACGCCACCGTGGCGCGGGTCGCGGGCATGTTGCCCCGCGCGACGACGTTCCTGGGCTTTGCAGGGTCTCCCTGGACCGTGGCGACCTATATGGTGGCGGGGCAGGGATCGAAGGATCAGGCCGAGACGCGGCAATTCGCCTATGCCGACCCCGACGCCTTTTCCGCGATCATCGATGCGATCGCGACGATGACGATCGATTATCTGGTCCGCCAGATCGAGGCGGGCGTCGAGGCGGTGCAGATATTCGACAGCTGGGCCGGATCGCTCTCGCCCGCGCAGTTCGAACGCTGGGTCATCGCGCCCAACGCCGCGATCGTCGCGGGCGTGAAGGCGCGGTGCCCGGAGGCGGTCGTGATCGGTTTTCCCAAGGGCGCGGGGGGCAAGCTTCCCGCCTATGCGCGCGAAACGGGGATCGATGCGATCGGACTGGACGAAACGGTCGACCCGCTGTGGGCGAATGCGGTATTGCCGGTCGGCATGCCGGTGCAGGGCAATCTCGACCCGCTCGCCTTGCTGGCGGGTGGGGCGGCGCTGGATGACGGGATCGACCGGGTCCTGGCGGCGTTTCCCGATCGTCCGCATGTCTTCAACCTGGGCCATGGCATCGGTCAGCACACGCCGATCCCGCATGTCGAGGCCCTGATCGCCCGCATCAGAGGATGACCGATCGATGGAGTATCTAGCCCTGGCCTATTACTGGTTCCTCGCCGCGCACATCATCTTCGTCGTGTTCTGGATGGCGGGATTGTTCATGCTGCCCCGCTATCTGGTCTATCATCAGGAGGCGATCCTCGCGGGCCGCAGCGACGAGGCAGCGCTGTGGGTAACGCGAGAGGCGAAGATCCGGCACATCATCCTGACGCCCGCGATCGTCATCGTCTGGCTGCTCGGCATCACGCTGGCGACGCTGGGGCATCACTGGGCGGCGGGGTGGCTCGGCGCGAAGCTGGTCTTCGTCGTGTTGCTGTCGGGCTATCACGGCTGGGCGGTCGGCTATGCCCGCAAGCTGGCGGCGGGCAACACCCCGCTCGCGGGCAGGACGCTGCGGATGCTGAACGAAGTACCCGCGCTGTCGCTGGCGGTGATCGTCATTCTGGTGGTCATCAAGCCGTTCTGACGCGCTTGACTAAGCACCGGCCCCCACCTAGGTCCTGTCTTCGCGTAAGAGCGGCGTCCTGCCGTTCCGCGTCTTTCCTGACAGGCTTGTTCGTCGCCGTCCCTCCGACCGTCGACCGCTCTCCTCCCCGCCTATCCGCATCCGGACATTTCCATGCATCTTAAAGATTTGAAGAAGAAAACGCCCGCCGATCTGGTCAGCATGGCCGAAGAGCTGGGCGTCGAAAGCGCCTCGACGTTGCGCAAACAGGACCTGCTGTTCGCGATTCTGAAGGTGCAGGCCGAAAACGGCGACCAGATCATGGGGCTGGGGACGATCGAGGTGCTCCAGGACGGCTTCGGCTTCCTGCGCAGCCCGGAGGCGAATTATCTCGCGGGTCCCGACGATATCTACGTCTCCCCCAACCAGGTCCGCAAACACGGGCTGCGCACCGGCGACACCGTCGAGGGCGAGATTCGCGGGCCGAAGGACGGCGAACGCTATTTCGCGCTGACCCGGCTGACCGCGGTCAATTTCGACGATCCCGATGCGGTGCGTCATCGCGTCAATTTCGACAATCTGACGCCGCTCTATCCGGAAGAAAAGCTGACGCTGGATCCCGCCGATCCGACGATGAAGGACAAATCGGCCCGGGTCATCGACATCATCAGCCCGCAGGGCAAGGGCCAGCGGACGCTGATCGTCGCGCCCCCGCGCGTCGGCAAGACGGTGATGCTCCAGAACATCGCCAAGGCGATCACCGACAATCATCCCGAGGTGTTCCTGATCGTCCTGCTGATCGACGAACGGCCCGAGGAAGTCACCGACATGCAGCGCAGCGTGAAGGGCGAGGTCGTCTCCTCGACCTTCGACGAACCCGCGACGCGCCACGTCCAGGTCGCCGAAATGGTGATCGAAAAGGCCAAGCGCCTCGTCGAACACAAGAAGGACGTCGTGATCCTGCTCGACAGCATCACCCGCCTCGGGCGCGCCTACAACACCGTCGTACCCTCGTCGGGCAAGGTGCTGACCGGCGGCGTCGACGCCAACGCGTTGCAGCGTCCGAAGCGCTTCTTCGGCGCCGCGCGCAACATCGAAGAGGGCGGTTCGCTCTCGATCATCGCCACCGCGCTGATCGATACCGGCAGCCGGATGGACGAGGTGATCTTCGAGGAATTCAAGGGCACGGGTAACTCCGAAATCGTCCTCGATCGCAAGGTCGCCGACAAGCGCGTCTTCCCCGCGCTCGACGTCGGCAAGTCGGGCACCCGCAAGGAGGAATTGCTCGTCGCGAAGGACAAGCTGTCGAAGATGTGGGTGCTGCGCCGTATCCTCATGCAGATGGGCACGATCGATTCGATGGAATTCCTGCTCGACAAGATGAAGAATTCGAAGACCAACGAGGATTTCTTCGATTCCATGAATCAGTGATCCTCGAACACGCCCTGCTCCACGTGCGGGCGGGTGAGGAAGATGCCTTCGAGGCCGCGATCCGGGCTGCGCGACCGCTGATCGCGGCGTCGCCCGGGTTCGGGGGGATGACCCTACGTCCCGCCGCCGATGCGCCGGGAACCTATCTGCTGCTGGTCGATTGGGCCGATATCGCCGCGCATCGCGATGGCTTCCGCCGATCCGATCGCTACGACCGCTGGCGAACCTTGCTGCATCGCTTTTATGATCCGATGCCGCTGGTCGCCTATTTCGGAGAATCGCTGTTATGATCCTGACGCAGTTGCTCGCCGCCGCGACCGCGGTCGGTCCCGGATCGCTGGGTGAGATCTGGCAGCATATCGTCGCGGATTTTTCGAACCTCGGCGATCCCGCGGCGCTGGCGACCTTCGGGTCGGTGTTGATGATCGACCTGGTGCTGGCTGGCGACAATGCGATCGTCGTCGGTGCGCTCGCCGCGGGGCTGCCGAGCGAACAGCGGCGCAAGGTGATCCTGATCGGGATCGGCGCGGCGCTGGTGCTGCGGATCTTCTTCGCGCTGCTCGTCACCTGGCTGATGGGGGTCGTCGGACTGATCTTCGCGGGCGGGTTGCTGCTGCTCTGGGTCAGCTGGAAATTCTGGCGTGAAATCCGTGAGGGCGGGGATCAGGGCGCGGGCGGCGCCGCGGGTCTTGGCCGGGCGCGCAGCTTCGCGGGCGCCGCCTGGGCGGTCGCGGTCGCCGATGTCTCGATGAGCCTCGACAACGTCCTCGCGGTTGCGGGCGCGGCGCGCGAACATCCCGGCATCCTCGTCGTCGGGCTGTTGCTGTCGGTGGCGCTGATGGGGTTGGCGGCGAACCTGATCGCGAAGATCATCGATCGCTATCGCTGGATCGCCTATATCGGGCTGGTCGTCATTCTGATCGTCGCGGGCCGGATGATCTATGAAGGGCTCGTCGGCTCCGACGACACGCTGGGGCTGCTGACGCTGTTCGGGTGATCGATGGGCGGGGGACGCCGGTCGTGCCCCCCGCCCTGATCGCCAGCATGATCGTCAGCCAAGATGCTCGGCGAAGAACGCCATCGTCCGGTCGTCGGCCTGCTGTGCCGATTCAGGTGAGCGCCGGTCGCCGAACTCGGTCGCGAACCCATGGTCTTCGCCCGCATAATCATACAGCGTGACCTTGGGGTGATCGTTGAGCCCCTCGTGCATCTTAGCCTGCGTCGCCTTGTCGACGAAATGATCCTCGTCGGGAATGTGGAGCATCAACGGGTTGGCGATCGCGTGCTTTTCGCCGAGCAAACCGTCGATCCCGACCGCATAATAGCCGACGCTGGCATCGATGTCGGTTCGTGCCGCGGTCATATAGGCAAGTCGACCGCCGAGACAGTAGCCGACCACGCCGACCCTGGCGGCAAGACCGGTGCCCGACTGCCCATCGTTGAGCATCGTCCGTGCGGTACGGATCGTCGCTTCGATATCGCGGACCCCGCGGTCCTGATCGAATTTGCCCATCAGCTCGAGCGCGCGCTGCATTTCGGGCTCGATATCGGGGTCGAGCTCGATCCCCGGCTTCATCTGATAGAAGAGATCGGGCGCAACGGCGAGATAGCCCGCCTCCGCCAACGTATCGCATTTGCGGCGAATACCTGCATTCACGCCGAAGATTTCCTGGATGACGACGATCGCCGCCTTGGGGGTGCCCGCGGGCTCGGCGACATAGGCATCGAACGATGCGCCACCGTCGAGCGCGGTGATGGTCACGGTCTTGGTCATAGCGAAAATCCTTGTTCGTGATCGAGCAGCCATTGTTTGGTCGATGGCCCGTTACCCGCGGAATACGCGCCAAGCACGCGATTGGCTCCCAACACGCGGTGACACGGGACGATGATCGGCAGCGGGTTGCGCGCGCATGCCTGGCCCAGCGCGCGCGGGCTCGACCCGATCCGATGCGCGATCGCGCCATAGCTGGCGACGTCGCCATAGCCGATATCGACGATCGCCTGGCGCAGGACCTGCCCCCGCGGGGTGGTCGGCGGCGCCAGCGGCAGGTCGAAGCCGCGGCGCTCCCCGGCGAAATAGGCCTCGATCTGGTCGGCGGCAGCGCGCAGCAGGGGATGGTCCGACGCGACGACCGCGTCGTCCCCGATCCTGATCGCGGCGATCGTGTCGCCATCGGTCTCGATCCGGATGGTGCCGAGCGGCGTCGGAATCGAACCGGTCTCGCGCAGGGTCATCGGGTCGGCTATGCACGTCGCTGGTGCTGCGCTCAAGGGAGGACGCAATGAAGGTCAATGTCGAGGTCGATTGCACCCCTGAAGAGGCGCGCCGGGCGATGGGGTTGCCCGATCTGACCCCCATCCACGATCGTTATGTCGCGATGATGCTCGAAACGATGGAGGGCGGGGTCAAGCCCGAGATGCTCGAATCGATGTTGCGCAACTGGGCGCCGATGGGGGAGGCGAGCCTGTCGATGTGGCGGCGGCTGTTCGATGCGGGCACGGGCAAGTCGACCGATTGATCGCCGAATGACGACGATCGTTGCGGTGTCGAGCGGGCGCCCGCCCGCCGCCATCGCGATCCTCCGGGTCAGCGGACCACAGGCGTTGGCGGCGGTAACCGCGCTCGTCGGCACCTTGCCCGCGCCACGCCAGGCGAAGGTTCGCGCGATACGCAGCGCGACTGGCGCGTTGCTCGATCGCGCGCTCGTCCTCGTCTTTCCTGGCCCCGCCTCGGCAACGGGTGAGGATCTGGTCGAGCTGCACTGCCATGGCGGGCGGGCGGTCATCGACGCGGTCGAACGGGCCGTGCTGACCCACCCCGATGTCCGCCGGGCGGAGCCGGGGGAGTTCACCCGGCGCGCGTTGATCCATGGACGGATCGATCTGGCCGAGGCGCAGGGGTTGGCGGACCTGCTGGCGGCGGACACCGAACGCCAGCGGATCGCCGCGATCGCGACCGCGGAGGGGCGGGTAAGCAGCGCGGTGCGCGGGTGGATGGCCGAGCTTGCGATGCTCGCCGCACGGGTCGAGGCGATGCTCGATTTCTCAGACGAGGACGATGTCGGCGACGATGGCGTCGGTGACGACGCGGTCGCCGCGATCCGTCGGGCGATGGCCAGCCTCGCCGACCGGATCGACGCCGTGCTGGCGGTGCCCCCGGTCGAGCGGTTGCGCGATGGTGTTCGGGTCGTGCTCGCGGGGCGGCCCAATAGCGGCAAGTCGACCCTCATCAACGCGCTGGCCGAGCGGGATGTCGCGATCGTCACCCCGATGGCGGGCACGACCCGCGACCGGATCGAGGCGCCGGTGACGCGGTCGGGGATCCCCTTCGTCCTGACCGACACCGCCGGTCTGACCGAGACGGACGATATGGTCGAGCAGATCGGCGTCGGACGCGCCCGCGACGCGATTGCGACCGCGGATATCCTGCTCTGGCTCGACGACGAGATTCCGCCACGACCCGATGCGCTATGGATATATCCGCGCGCCGACGCGCCGGGTCGATCGGCCGAAAGCGGCAATCGGCGGATCAGCATCGCGAGAAGCGACCCGTCCTCGATCGATCGACTATGGTCGATCATCACCGATCGCGCGCAATTGCTGATCCCGCGCGAGGATGACATCACGCTCGACCGGCGCCAGCACGATGCCTGTGCCGACGCGCGGCACGCGCTCACCGATCCGCCGGTCGACCCCCTCCTGATCGGTGAGGAGCTACGGCGGGCGAGTGGACGGCTCGCGGCGATCCTGGGGATCGATGCGACCGAGGCGATGCTCGATTCGCTGTTCGGCCAATTCTGCATCGGCAAGTGATGTTCCACGTGGAACAATTTTGACCCGGACGCCGCCGGGCGATAGCGCACGTGCATGTTTGACGTAATCGTAATCGGCGGCGGTCATGCCGGGACCGAAGCCGCCGCCGCCGCGGCGCGCACCGGCGCGCGCACCGCGCTGGTGACCGCGTCCGCCAGCACGATCGGGGCGATGTCGTGCAACCCGGCGATCGGAGGATTGGGCAAGGGCCATATCGTCCGCGAAGTCGATGCGTTCGACGGGGTGATGGCCCGGGCCGCCGATCGCGCCGCGATCCATTATCGCATGCTTAACCGCAGCAAGGGCGCCGCAGTCCACGGCCCGCGCGTCCAGGCGGATCGCCGTCGCTATGCCGCGGCGGTTCAGGATATCCTGGGGGCGACCCGCAATCTGACGATCGTCGAAGCTGACGTCGATGCGTTGGCGCTCGACGGCGATCGCATCCGCGGGGTCGTGCTGTCCGACGGATCGATCATCGCGGGCCGCACGGTGGTCCTCGCGACGGGGACGTTCCTGGGGGCGACCCTGTTCCGCGGCGATGAACGGTTCGAGGGCGGACGGATCGGGGAACGTCCCGCGAAGCCGCTCGCGGCGCAATTGCGCGCGATCGATCTGCCGATGGATCGGCTGAAGACCGGTACGCCCCCGCGGCTTAACGGTCGGACGATCGACTGGGCGCGGCTCGACGAGCAACCCTCGGATACCGACCATTGGACGATGTCACCCCTCGAACGGCGCCACCTGCCGCAGGTAAGCTGTGCGATCACCCGCACCAACGACGCGACGCATGATGCGATTCGCAGCGGGCTCGACCGGTCACCGCTGTTCACCGGTGCGATCGAGGCGGCGGGGCCGCGCTATTGCCCCTCGATTGAGGATAAGGTCAGCCGGTTCGGCGATCGCGACGGGCACCAGATATTCCTCGAACCCGAGGGGCTCGACGATCCGCTGATCTACCCCAATGGCCTGTCGACCTCCTTGCCGACCGATATTCAGGCGGCGATGTTGCGGAGCATTCCGGGCCTCGAGCGGGCGACGATCGTCGTGCCGGGCTATGCGGTCGAATATGATTATATCGATCCGCGCGCGCTCGATGCTACCCTGGGGCTGCGCGCGATGGCCGGACTGTTCTGCGCGGGACAGATCAACGGCACAACCGGCTATGAAGAAGCGGCGGGGCAGGGGCTTATCGCCGGGCTGAACGCGGCCGCCCTGGCGCGCGATGCCGATCCGGTGATCCTCGACCGCGCGACGAGCTACATCGGCGTGATGATCGACGACCTGACGCTGCAGGGGGTGACCGAACCCTATCGGATGCTGACCGCCCGCGCCGAATTTCGCCTGTCCTTGCGTGCCGACAATGCCGAAACCCGACTGGGGGAGATCGCACAATCCGCGGGATGCGTCGGGGACGAGCGCCGAGCGCATCAGCGGGCGCGTGACGCCGACCGCGCATCGATCCGGGCCGCGATGGAAACCTCGATCACCGCATCGATGTTGGCGGCGCGCGGTATCGCCGTCGCGCAGGATGGTGCGCGCCGGTCGGTCTTCGATTGGCTTCGGCTCCCGCACATCGGCTGGGCCGATCTCGCGGCGGTCGACGCCGATCGCTGGCCCGCGGCATTGGTGGCGGAAGTCGTCGAAGACGCGCGCTATGCGCCCTATCTCGATCGGCAGGCCGATGAGATCGCCCGGATGCGCCGCGATGAAGCGATCGCGCTTCCCGACAGCCTCGCATTCGAAGAGATCGCGGGGCTGTCGAACGAGATGCTCGATCGCCTCGCGCGCGCGCGCCCGACCTCGCTCGCCGCGGCGGCACGGATCCGGGGGATCACTCCCGCGGCGCTGTCCGCCATCTACCTCCACGTGCAACGCCGGGCGGCATGACCGAAGGCGAGGCCAAGCGATGGTTTGCCGAGCATTGGCCAAGCGATCGGGTCGCCAAGGTCGATCAATTCCTGACGATGGTTGCCGCGGAGAATGACCGGCAAAATCTCGTGGCGCCCTCCACGATCACGTCGCTCTGGTCGCGCCATGCAGTCGACTCCGCCCAACTGATCGCGCTGGCCGACGATCAGGGCGATTGGCTCGATGTCGGAACGGGCGGCGGCTTCCCCGGTATGATCGTCGCCATTCTCCGCGACGCCCCAATGATCATGGTTGAGCCACGACGGCGCCGCGTCGAGTTCCTGGAGCAGGCGGTCACCGACCTGAACCTCGGAAACGCGATCGTGAAGGGCACCAAGGTCGAGCAGGTGACGGCCAAAGCATCGGTGATTTCGGCGCGCGCGGTCGCATCGGTCGAAAAGCTTTTGCAAGCGACCGCGCATTGCGCCACACCGTCAACACGCTGGATTCTGCCGCGCGGGCGGCTCGACGGCGAACAGCTCACCGAACTCCGGCAGCAGCAGCGAGGCAAGATGTTTCACGTGGAACATAGTCTGACCGACCCGGAATCGTCGATCCTCATCGTCGAGACGCGGCGATGAACTGCATCGCGGTGGCCAATCAGAAGGGCGGCGTCGGCAAGACGACGAGCGCGATCAACCTCGCGACCGCACTCGCGGCAACGGGCAAGCGCGTCCTGCTGCTCGATCTCGATCCCCAGGGCAATGCCTCGACCGGGGTCGGGATCGGCCACGCCCAGCGGCTGCGGTCGAGCTATCACGTGCTGATCGGGGAGGCGACGCTGGCCCAGGCGGTCGTCCCGACGAAAGTCCCCCGGCTGGACCTGTTGCCCGCGACGGTCGATCTGTCGGGTGCGGAGATCGAACTCGTCGAATTCGAAGGGCGGACGCATCGGCTCGATACCGCCCTGCGCGCGGCGGGGGGGCGGTGGGATATCGTCCTGATCGATTGCCCGCCATCGCTGGGACTGCTGACGATCAACGCGATGGTCGCCGCCGATTCGCTGCTCGTGCCGCTCCAATGCGAATTCTTCGCGCTCGAAGGACTGTCGCAATTGCTGACCACGGTCGAACGGATCCGCGAACGTTTCAATCCGGGGCTGTCGATCCTGGGGGTCGCGCTGACGATGTACGACCGGCGCAATCGCCTGACCGACCAGGTGTCGAACGACGTGCGCGCCGTGCTCGGGCGGGTGGTGTTCGAAACGGTGATCCCGCGCAACGTCCGCCTGTCGGAGGCGCCGAGCCATGGCCTGCCCGCGCTGATCTACGACCATCGCTGCTCCGGGTCCGAAGCCTATATCGCGCTCGCCCGTGAAATGATCGCGCGGCTGCCCAAGACCGAAGCGGTCGCGGCATGAGCGATGCCAAACGCGGTCGGCCCGGGCTGGGGCGGGGGCTCAGCGCATTGCTCGGCGAAATCGCCAGCGAGGCGCCGATCAGCGCGGGGTCGTCCGCGCCCCCCGGCGTCCGGATGTTGTCGGTCAGCGCGATGTCGCCGCACCCCGACCAGCCGCGCCGCCATTTCGACGACGATCTGCTCGACGAGCTCGCCGCCTCAATCGCGTCGCGCGGGCTGATCCAGCCGATCGTCGTCCGCCCGCACGGCCATGATTACCAGATCGTCGCGGGGGAACGCCGGTGGCGCGCCGCACAGCGCGCGCGGTTGCACGAAGTTCCCGTGGTCATCCGCGAACTCGACGATGCCGAAACGCTCGAAATCGCGCTGATCGAGAATATCCAGCGTCAGGATCTCAACGCGATCGAAGAGGCGCAGGCGTATCAGCGGCTCGCGGGCGAATATGGCCACACGCAGGAGGCGCTCGCCAAGATCGTCCATAAATCGCGCAGCCACGTCGCCAATCTGTTGCGGCTGCTCGATCTGCCCGCGTCGGTGCAGGCGCGGGTGTCCGACGGGACGCTCCAAATGGGCCACGCGCGCGCCTTGCTCGGTGCCCGTGATGTCGAAATGCTCGCCGAACAGGTCGTCGAACAGTCGCTTTCGGTGCGCGAAACCGAAAAACTGGCGCGCGGGGCGAAGAAGCCGCGGGCCGAGGGGGGAGGGGGCCGCACTGGTGCCCCGACGCCACCATCGGCGCCCGACGCCGATATCGCCGCGCTCGAACGGCAATTGTCCGATCTGCTCGGGCTGGGGATCAAGATCAATCACCATGGCGATGGCGGGTCGCTGACGATTGCCTATTCGTCGCTCGATCAGCTCGACATGGTGTGCCAGCGGCTGACCGGCGAGACGATCTAGCCGCGGCGTTCGATCGCGCGGGTGATCGCGACGACTTCGTGATCCGCCAGCACGCCGCCCGCATTCGCGCTGGCCATGATCGCGCGTTCGGCGCCGCGCACCCGGTCGAGCGCGCGCGTCAGCATCGCGGGCGACCAGCGCCGCACCGCGCGCGACGTCGCCGCTTCCTCGCGGAAAAAGACGCGGTGGCGTTTCATCACCGCGCCGATCTCATCGCCGCGATCGACGTCGGCACGCATTTCAGCGAGCGCGATCAGCCGCCGCGCGACCTGTCGCAACCAGGGGATCGGGGACACCCCCGCCTCGTCCAGCCGCCCCAGTTCATGACCCAGCGCCGCGGTCTCGCCATCGATGATCGCCGCGACCAGCCGCGTCATTTCGGCATCGCCCAGATCGGCGCCGACCGCATCGAGCGCGGCATCGTCGAGGTCGGCGGGCCGGTCCGGCGCGGCGTCGAGATACAGCGCCAGCTTCGTGATTTCCTGCGCCATCACCGCTCGGTCGCCACCCGCCGCGGCGACCAACCGGCGCGCGGCATCGCCGACGGGGCGCAACCCGGCATCGCGCGCCAGCGTGACCGCGATCTTCTCGGCCTCTTGCGCGCTCGGCTCGTAGCAGGCGATCGTCAGCGCGAGCGGTGATTCATTCGCGAGTTTCAGGATCTTGGCGGTCGACTTGATTGTCGGGGCCAGCGCGATCACCGGATTGCCGGCCTGGTCGGCGGACAGCAGCGCCCCGAACGCGTCGAGGCATTCCTCGCCCGCGGGCGACACCCGGATATAGCGCGCGCCGCCGAACAGCGACAGCGACGCGGCCTCGTCGCTCAGCCGCGCAGGGTCGCTGCGGAGCGTAGATCCGTCCAGGTCGATGCGTTCGGCTTCCGCCCCGAACGCCGCTGCGAGCCGGGTGGCGAGGTCTGCTGCGGTCGATCCGTCGGGGCCATGGAACAGGAACAGGCGGCACCGGGGCGATGGCCGATCGACCGCGGCGCGGATGTCGCGGGGATTTGCCTTCACGGTGTCGGCGTCGTCGCCGCTCCGCCGGGGGCAGGCGTCCGTCGCCGCGCATACATCGCCAACCGCGCGACGATCTGGTCCGCGACGATCCCCGACAGGCGTTCGAGCGCGGTATTCTCCGCCGCGATCGTCGCATATTCGGACCCGACGACATCGATCCCCGCATCCGATCCCGCGGTCGCATCGAGCAGGACACCGCCGTTGCTGAGGTCGACCAACTGATAGCGCGCGCGCAGCGTCCGCCGTTCCCGCGCGACGCTGTCGTCGCGCCGCACACCCAGCCCGGCGATCGCATCGTCGAGCTTCACGTCGAGCCGATAGCGGCTGCCCTCGCCCCCGTTCAGCCGATCGCGCAGCGCATTGGCCATCAGCCACCCCGATTTCCCCGCGATCGGGGTTACCTGCACCTCGGTCAGCGCGGTCGCGATCGATCCCGCGCCGCCACCCGCATAGAGCGGATGCAGCGCACAGCCACTGATCAGCAACAGCGGCGCGAGGAAGAACAGCCGCGTCATGCGACGATGTTCACGAGACGGTCGACCACGACGATGACCTTCTTGGGTGTCGCGCCATCGAGCAATCGCACGATCTTGTCGCTCGCCAGCGCCGCCGCCTCGACCTCCTCGCGCGGCGTCCCCTTCGCCATCGTCAGCGTATCGCGCAGCTTGCCGTTGACCTGGACCGCGATCGTGACTTCATCCTCGACCAGCAACGCCGGATCGACGATCGGCCACGCCGCATCGGCGATCAGCCCGACCCCGCCGCTCATCGCCCAGAGCTCCTCGGCTAGATGCGGGACCATCGGCGCTACCAGCAGCATCAACGCGCGAACCGCCGCCGCGCGATCGTCGGTCGATGGCGCCTTTTCGATCGCAGAAGTCAGGCTGTACAGCCGCGCGACCGCCTTGTTGAACTGCAACGCCTCGATATCGCGCGCCACCGCATCGATGGTCCGATGCACCAGCTTGCGCAGCGCGACATCCTCACCGCTCGGCGCAGCCGCAACGTCGCTCAGCAGCCGCCACAGCCGCTGGACGAAGCGCCACGATCCCTCGATCCCCGCCTCGGACCAGGGCAGGTCGCGCTCCGGGGGGGAATCGGAGAGCATGAACCACCGCACCGCGTCCGCGCCGTACCGGTCGACGATCCCGGTCGGATCGACGGTGTTCTTCTTCGATTTCGACATCTTCTCGACGCGGCCGACCGCGACCGGCTGACCGGTCTCGATCTCGATGCCGTCGCGGATGTCGTCGGGGGCCAGCCAGCGGTTATCCGCCGACTTGTATGTCTCGTGCGTCACCATCCCCTGCGTGAACAGCCCGGTGAATGGCTCGGCGATGTCGAGCAGCCCGATATGCTTCAGCGCGCGCGTCCAGAAGCGCGCGTAGAGCAGGTGCAGGATCGCATGTTCGACCCCGCCGATATATTGGCCGACCGGCAACCAGCGTTCGGCGACCGCCCGGTCGAACGGGCGGTCCTTGGGCTGGCTGGCGAAGCGGATGAAATACCAGGACGAATCGGCGAAGGTGTCGAGCGTGTCCGTCTCGCGCACCGCCGCGCCGCCGCAGGACGGGCAGGCGACGTGCTTCCACGTCGGGTGCCGGTCGAGCGGGTTGCCGGGGATGTCGAAGCTGACGTCCTCGGGCAGGATGACGGGCAGCTGATCCTTGGGCACGGGCACCGCGCCGCACGCATCGCAATGGATGATCGGGATCGGGGTGCCCCAATAGCGCTGGCGACTGATCCCCCAGTCGCGCAGCCGATAGACGGTCGACCCGCTGCCCCAGCCACCGGCCTCGGCGCGGGTGATGACCGCGCGCTTGGCGCCCTCGATATCCATCCCGTCGAGGAAATGCGAATTCACCAGCGTGCCGGGGCCGGTATAGGCCTCGGTCCCGTCGAACCGCGGGTCGGTCGTGTCGCCGTCCGACACCACGCGGCGGATCGGCAGGCTATATTTGGTCGCGAAGTCGAAATCGCGCTGGTCGTGCGCGGGCACGCCGAACACCGCGCCGGTCCCATAGTCCATCAACACGAAATTGGCGATGTAGACGGGTAATTTGATCGTGTTATCAAGGGGATGCGTTGCGGTCAGCCCGGTATCATAGCCCAGTTTCTCCTGGGTTTCGATCTCGGCAGCGGTCGTGCCCCCGCGCTTGCACAGCTCGACGAACGCAGCGGCGTTGGCGTGACCTTGTGTGACCTTCCGCGCGATCGGATGGTCCGCCGCGACCGCGACGAAGCTCGCGCCGAAGATCGTATCGGGCCGCGTCGTGAACACCTCGACGGTGTCGCCATCGGACAGCGCGAAGCGGAACGTCAGCCCCTGGCTCTTGCCGATCCAGTTTTCCTGCATCAGCCGAACCTTGTCGGGCCACGCGTCGAGTTTGCCGAGGCCGTCGAGCAGCTCGTCGGCGAAGTCGGTGATCTTCAGGAACCACTGGTTCAGCTTGCGCTTCTCGACCAGCGCGCCCGATCGCCAGCCACGCCCGTCGATCACCTGTTCGTTGGCGAGCACGGTCATGTCGACCGGGTCCCAGTTGACCGACGATTCCTTGCGATAGACCAGCCCCGCCGCGAGCATGTCGAGGAACAGCGCCTGTTCGTGGCCGTAATAATCGGGTTCGCACGTCGCGAGCTCGCGCGACCAGTCGAGCGCGAAGCCCAGCCGTTTCAGCTGCGCCTTCATCGTCGCGATGTTGTCGCGGGTCCAGCCACCGGGGTGGACGCCCTTTTCCATCGCCGCATTCTCGGCGGGCATGCCGAACGCGTCCCACCCCATCGGGTGGAGCACCTCATAGCCACGCATCCGCCGGAACCGCGCCAGCACGTCGCCCATCGTATAGTTGCGGACGTGCCCCATGTGGATCTTCCCCGATGGATAGGGGAACATCTCGAGGACGTAGCTGTGCGGCTTGTCGCTGTCGTCGCGGGCCGCGAAGGTCTGGCGGTCGTCCCACACCCGTTGCCAGGCGGCATCCGCCTTCAGCGCGTTGAAGCGCGATGCCATCGATGATTAACCCGCGATCGACGCACGGCGCAGGTCGCGCGCCTTGGTCAGGATGATATCTTCCAGCTTCTGCGTCGTCGCGGCCTGGACGGGCGAGGACACCCACTGGCCGCCGCGGTTCACCTCGCGCAGCGCGGCGACGCGCACCGCATCGGCGCGCAGGTCCTGGTCGAGGATCGACACGGTCACCTTCATCCGTTCGGTCGGCACCTGCGGGTTCACATACCAGTCGGTCACGATCACCCCACCGTTCGAATCGGTCTGGAGCAGCGGCATGAACGACAGCGTGTCGAGGCTGGCGCGCCACAAATAGGCATTGACGCCGATCGTCGTCACCTTCGACGCGGCGAGATCCGCCTTGGCGACGGCATTGCCGCCACGGCCACCACAGGCGGCAAGCGGCAGCGCGACGATGGCGACCATGAGGGCGGTACGCAACGGGCGGATCATGGGCGGTGGTTCCTGCAGGAAAGGGATGACACCCGCTCTACAGGCGGGCCGTTCGCGCCGCAAGGCGGGCGCGAGCCGACGAATCTGTGTGCTGGGGGCAACAGTCGGTGGAAAACATGCACCCAGGACGACGAAGCGGGGCTTGGCGTGGGCCGGATTCATGATAGGCGCGTTTGTCGGTCAAGTCGAAGGAACGATCGTTGATCAAGGGGCGGGCCATTGCTGGAATAGTCGTCGGGGCGATGATCGCCGCCGCGGCTATCGGCGCGCCTGCCGCCGGTGCCCTCGAACGCCGATCGTCGGCGCGCGGCCCCGACGCCCCCGCCCAGCGCCTGACCGGGACGTTCACCCCCGCCGCGGCCGACCCGCGACTCGCCGCGGTGTTCGCGCGTGGCGGCCTTGGCGCCAACGAATTCCGCTTCACCCCCGCCGAATCGCGCCGCGACAAGCGGGCGGTCACCGTCGCGGTGCGGGCGCGCTCGACCCAGAATGCGCTCGCCGTCGCGGACAGCCGGACGGGGTCGGACATGTCGACCTCGGTCGGGATCGCGCCGATCGCCTATAATCTCGGCGTCGCGGTCGGCTGGAAGAAGTTCGCGGTGTCGGGCAGCATGTCGCACGTCGACCTGGGGCTCCAGCCCGGCAGCCGCGATGCCGCCGATGTCGCGGTCTCGTACAGCGCCGGTCGTGCATCGAGCCGGTTGATGGCGGCGGCGGATCGTCCGTTGCCCGGCGCGAACAAGCTGGTCGAAACCCCCGACAGCTATTCGGTCGATCTGTCGAGTTCCTATTCGCTGACCCGCAATCTCGAAGTGACCGCGGGTGTCCGCTATCGGTCGGATCGCGAACGCATCGCGCGGGTCGAGGACGATCGGCGTGACAGCCAGGCCGCCTATATCGGGACGGCGTTCCGCTTCTAACCCGCTCCGTCGTCGCAGAACGCGTCGATCCCCGCCCAGCCATCGAATCCCAGATGCGCGATTCGTCGCCAGCGGCGGGGGGTCATCCCGCCCAGCGCGATCGTCGCCGCCGACAGCCCGCGGGTGATCGCTGCCGCCTTCATCGGACCCAGCGCGGGTGCGCGGGGATGCGACCGGGTGGCATGGACGGGGGATACGAACAGATAGCGTGCGTGGCGTCGCGCGATCGCCTCGCGCCGACTGTGCGCCGCCGCGGTCGTCGGGCGGCGCCCATTGTGGGTCCCGTGTGCACCAAGCATCGGCCCGACCGCCACGACGAAAAGCCGCCGCGCGGTGCCGATCCGTCGCACCCTCAGCCACAAGCGATACCGTTCGCGCGGCGGGGTCGCATGATGGCGGAACACGACGCCCGCCCCCGGCGGCAGCCGCCGCAGCGCCCGCCACAGCGCGTCGCCCATCCGCTCGTCGGTCATCAGCCAGGGGTTTCGCGCGCGCATCGGCCCGCTATAGCGGCGCCCATGACCGAGCACAGTGATTTGACCGCGATCGAGGCGCGGATCGCCGCCGCCGCCGCGCTGGCGGGGCGCAAGCCCGCTGACGTGACGCTGATTGCGGTATCGAAAACGCATCCCGCCGACCGGATCGAACCGTTGCTGGCGGCGGGGCACCGTGATTTCGGCGAAAATCGCGTCGCCGAGGCGCAGGAAAAATGGTCGGCGTTGCGCGACCGCTATCCCGACGCGCGGCTCCACCTGATCGGTCAGCTACAATCGAACAAGGCCGCCGACGCGGTGGCGATCGCCGATGCGATCCACGCGGTCGACCGGTCGTCGCTCATCGGTGCGCTGGCGCGGGCGATGGATGCCGCCGATCGACGTCCCATCTGTTTCATCCAGGTGAACATCGGCGACGAACCGCAAAAGGGCGGATGCGCGATCGGCGATCTGCCCGCGCTGCTGGCGGAGGCGCGGACGGCGGCGCTGCCCGTGGCCGGGCTGATGTGCCTGCCGCCCGCGGACGTCGAGCCTGCGCCCTATTTCGCGCTGCTCGCGAAACTGGCGCGGGATGAAGGGCTGGCGGGGCTGAGCATGGGGATGTCGGCGGATTTCGACACCGCGGTGACGATCGGCGCGACGCATGTCCGGGTCGGTAGCGCGCTCTTCGGGGACCGCGGATGACGCCCGGCGCGCTGCTCTTCGATTTCGACGGCGTGCTGGTCGACAGCGAATATGTCGGTAACAAGCAACTCGCCGAATGGCTGACCGCCAACGGCCATCCGATCAGTCCCGCCGAATCGATGGCCAGTTTCATGGGCTATTCGGGGCTAGATTTCCTGGCGCGGATCGAAGCGTTCATCGCGCGCCCGATTCCCGACAGTTTCCACGCCGCGCGCGCGGACGAGGACGAACGGGTGATGGCCGCGGGGATCGATGCGGTCGGCGGGGCGGTCGATTTCGTCCGCTCGCTCGATCCCGCGCTGCCGCGCGCGATCGTCTCGTCCAGCTCGACCCGCTGGATCCGGCGGCATCTCGATCACATCGGGCTCGCCGACGCGTTCGGGGACCATGTCTACAGCGGGCGCGAACATGTCGACCGCGGCAAGCCCGCGCCCGACCTGTATCTCCATGCGGCGCGCCAGCTGGGGGTCGCAATCGACCGGTGCGCGATCATCGAGGATTCGCCGGTCGGGGCCACGGGGGCGGTGGCATCGGGGGGCTATGTCATCGGGTTGACCGCGGGAACGCATTGCGCCCCCGATCATGCCGACCGCCTGCGCGCGATCGGCGTCGATGCGGTCGCGGGTGACTTTGCCGCGGTCGCCCGCCTGCTGCGATAGGAATCAGCGGCGGCGGATCACCAGCTGCGACACCCCGGCGATCAGGTCATAGGGGATGGCCAGCGCCTCACGCGCGCGCATCCGGCGCAGGTAGCGACCACTACCGGCATGATCGACCGCCAGCCCGCGGCACCGCACGCCCGCCAGCGCGAAGAGCATCCTGACCCGCGGCTGATGATAGCGATCGGTACAGGCGACCGCGCCGCGATAGCCATGCGCTTTCGCGAACGCCGCCGCCGCGCGGACCTGTTGCAACGTGTCGCCGCTGGCCTCGTCGAGGTGGAGGCGGTCGGGATCGATCGCGGTGCCGATCAGCCGCGCCATCACCGATGCCTCCGACGCGCCATGCTCGCCGACCCCGCCGGTGCAGAACAGGTCGGCGTGCGGATAGCGCCGCGCTGCCGCGACCGCATAGGCGATCCGGTGCGCCAGCGCGGGGCTGGGCAGCCCGGTCGGCCTGACCGCCGCGCCGAACACGACGATCAGCCATCGGTCAGAGCTGATGGCCCGTCCGATCGCGTTTGGTCGCCAGATAACGGGCGTTGTGCGGGTTGGGGGGCAGCGCATGGGCGACCCGCTCGACGACCGCGACCCCCGCCGCGTCCAGCCCGGCGACCTTGGCGGGATTGTTGGTCAACAGCCGGACCCGGCGTTGCCCCAACAGATCGAGCATCCGCGCCGCCACCCCGAAATCGCGCGCATCGATCGCGAACCCCAGCCGCGTATTGGCATCGACCGTGTCGAATCCCTGATCCTGCAGCGCATAGGCGCGCAGCTTGTTGACCAGCCCGATCCCACGCCCTTCCTGGCGCAGATACAGCAGGATGCCCCAGCCGCTCGTCTGGATCGCGCGGATCGCGGCGTGGAGCTGTGGCCCGCAATCGCATTTCAGGCTGCCGAGCACGTCGCCGGTCAGGCATTCGCTGTGCAGCCGTACCAGCGGCGGTTCGCCCGTCGGCTGGCCGATGAGCAACGCGATATGCTCGTCGGCGCTTTCGGGGGAGCGGAAGGCGACGATTTCGGTGTCGTCGGCCTGTTCGATCGGCAGTCGCGCGCGCGTGGCGATCGTCAGCCGAACCGGGTCTTCGTGCGCGGCGATGTCATCGATCGCGATCCGGTCGTCGGTCGCGGCATCGCCCACGAAGAACGCGGGCAGCAGGCCGGCGATTCGCGCCAGTCGCAAGGCCGCCGCGGCCGCGGGCGCCGCATCCCCCAGCGCGATCGACTTGAACGGCCCCTTCATCGGGGTCGCCAGATCGAACTGCGGGTCGGCAAGCGCGGTCGCGGCGGCGAAATCGATCCAGGGCGCGCGGTCGATCAACACCGGCATATCGGGTTCCGCCGCGTCGATCTGGTTCATCAGGTTCAGCGTCGCCGCTCGTCCCGCGCTGATCAGCACGGGCGCGCGCCCGACCGGGTCGAACGTCGACAGCCGCGCCGCATCGGCGGTTTCCACGGGCAAGAGCGTCAGGTCGCCGATCCCGATCGCCCAGCCACGGCGCAGCGCGTCGATCGCGCGCGCAGTCGCCCGCGCGCCGCGATCGTTCGGCACCGTGTCGGTCAAAAATCGAACTCGGTGACGATCGGCACATGGTCCGACGGTTTCAGCCAGCTGCGGCAATCCTCATGGACCCGGTGCGCGGTCGCCTGTGCCGCGACATCGCGGGTCGCCCACATGTGATCGAGCCGCCGCCCGCGATCCGACGCCGCCCAATCCTTCGCGCGATAGCTCCACCAAGTGTGCAGCCGCGCGGGCGCCGGGTGGAAATGCCGCCCCAGATCGACCCAGTCGCCCGCCGCCTGCAGCGCATCGAGCGCCGCGACCTCGATCGGCGTGTGACTGACCACGCCGAGCAACTGCTTGTGGCCCCAGACATCGGACGGCAGCGGCGCGATGTTGAAATCCCCGGTCAGGATCGTCGGCCCGGCCAAGGTGGCGGACCAGCGCGTCATCCGGTCGATGAAATCAAGCTTCTGCCCGAATTTGGGATTCTCGTCGCGATCGGGAATGTCGCCGCCCGCGGGAACATAGACATTTTCCAGCCGCACGCCGTTCGGCAATTTGACGCCGACGTGCCGCGCCTCGCGGTTCGCCTGCCAGTCCAGCCGGTCGTCCTCGACGATCGGCACCCGGCTGATGATCGCGACGCCGTGATGCATCCGCTGGCCGTGGATGATCGTGTGGCGATACCCGAGCTTCTTGAACGGATCGAACGGGAAATCCTGATCGACCACCTTGGTTTCCTGCAGGCACAGGATGTCGGGCTCCACCTCGCGCAGGAAGCGGGCGACGATGTCGATCCTGAACCGGACCGAATTGATGTTCCACGATGCGATCTTCACCCGCGATCAGGTAGGAAGTTTGGGGGCTGACGTCACCCCTTCGCTACTCCCTCTCCGCCGCGTCCCCTCCGTCGTGCCGCGCCGACACGGAAAGGCCCCCGCTCCGGGGGCATGGAGCGAGGGCCGACCTGGCGTTCGTCACGCAGGCGGGAAATGGGTCGATCGGGCAACAGGGGGAAAAATCCCGGAAAGCCCCACATCCGCAAGACCGTCTCTAGGCGTCTCAACCTGTCGCGCGGATGAATGAAACGATGACAAATCGTTCAGTTTTCTCTTTTATCGGCGCCCGGCTTTCTTGCGCGGATCGTTCCACCGGAACATGTTGTCGCCGACCGGCGCGCCGTATTTCTGTTTCGACAGGCGGATCGTCGTGCGATTATTCTGGCTGTCGAGCGCGACCCATCCCTGCAGCAGCAATCCCGCCGGCCCGCTGGCATCGCGCGCGAAGACCAGGGTGATCCGGCCATATTCGGGATGTTTGGGATCGTTCGCCTCGACCGAGATGATCCGGTCGTCATATCCCGGCATCACCTTCGCATAGCGCGCGATATCGCGTGACGGATCGAGCAGGACGCCGAGCGGCGAATTCTTGATCGGCCAGCGCTGCACTTGGTTGACCGAATAATCGATGAAGGTCAGCGCGCCGCCCTCCGCCACGATCAGGATCGGTACGCCCTTTTCATATTGAAACCGGACCTTCCCCGGCTGTTTCAGCGTCAGCACGCCGGTCAGCACCTTGCCGTTGCGATCGGCCTGGCTGAAATCGGCGGTCATCGTGTTGATCGATTGCAGATGGCGCTGGACCGCGGCGAGATCGGTCGCGGGCGAGGCGACGACCGGTGCTGCGGTGGCGACAAGGGCAAGCGGCGCGGCGAGCGCCCGGAGGTAATGGGATGTCATGGCTGTCCTGTTCGCATCAAGGCGTTGAATAACCGCTGAACTGGGCGTTCATCGCCGCGGTTCCACGATCAGATCGCATGCCCCTCGGTATCGCGCAGCACTTCGCGTCGCCCGACATGGTCGGGGCGACCGACGATCCCGTCCTTCTCCATCCGTTCGATCAACCGCGCGGCGGAGTTATAGCCGATCCGCAATTGCCGCTGGAGCCACGATGTCGACGCCTTCTGGCTTTCGCACACCAGCTGGATGGCGTTGCGATATTGCTGGTCCTCCGCCGAATCCTCGCCCGTCGGCGATCCTTCGAGCGTGAAGCCGTCCTCGGGCTCTTCGGTGACCGAACTGATGTAATCGGGGGTCCCCTGCGCGCGCCAATGGTCCGCGACCGCGCGGACCTCGTCGTCGCTGACGAATGGGCCGTGGACGCGGACGATGCCCTTGCCGCCGGGCATGTAGAGCATGTCGCCCTTGCCCAGCAGCTGTTCGGCGCCCTGTTCGCCCAGGATGGTGCGCGAATCGATCTTGCTGGTGACGTGGAAACTGATCCGGGTCGGCAGGTTCGCCTTGATGACGCCGGTGATGACGTCGACGCTGGGGCGCTGCGTCGCCATGATCAGGTGGATCCCCGCCGCGCGCGCCTTTTGCGCCAGCCGCTGGATCAGGAATTCGACTTCCTTGCCCGCGGTCATCATCAGGTCGGCGAGTTCGTCGACGATCACCACGATCTGCGGCAGGGGTTCGTAATCGAGCGGTTCTTCCTCATAGACGGGCTGCCCCGTCTCGGGATGATAGCCGGTCTGCACCCGCCGCCCCAGCCGTTGCCCCTTCGCCTTGGCGGCGCGAACCTTGTCGTTGAAGCCCGCCAGGCTGCGCACGCCGACCGACGACATCTGGCGATACCGGTCCTCCATCTGCTCGACCGCCCATTTCAGCGCGCGCACCGCCTTGGCCGGGTCGGTGACGACGGGCGACAGCAGATGCGGGATATCGTCGTACATGCTCAGTTCGAGCATCTTGGGATCGATCATGATCATCCGGCACTGATCGGGCGTCAGCCGATACAATAGCGACAGGATCATGCAGTTCAGCCCGACCGACTTGCCCGATCCGGTCGTGCCCGCGACCAGCAGATGCGGCATCGGCGCCAGATCGGCGATGACGGGATCGCCCGCGATGTTCTTGCCCAGGATGATCGGCAGCTGCGCCGACTGATCCTCGAACGTCTGGCTCGCGACCAATTCGTGGAGCGCCACCGTCTCGCGCTTCGCGTTCGGCAGTTCGATCCCGATCACGGTACGCCCCGGGATCGTCGCGACCCGCGCGGAAATCGCGGACATGTTGCGCGCGATATCGTCCGCCAGCGCGATGACGCGGCTGGCCTTGATCCCGCTTTCGGGGTCGAGTTCGTACATTGTCACGACGGGGCCGGGGCGGACCTCGGTGATCGACCCCTTGACCTTGAAATCGTCGAGCACGTTTTCGAGCAGGCGCGCATTGCGTTCCAGCGCCGCCTTGTCGACCGACCCCTTGGGAATCGGGGGCGGTGGGGCGAGCAGGTCGAGCCCGGGCAGCTTATAGCTGTGGCCGAGGTCGAGCTGCGCCTGCGTCGGTTTCGTCTTCGCGACCGACGGCGCCAGCGTCCGGTCGGCGATCACCGGGGCGGGCCGCGGATCGGGCGCGGCGACCGCGCGCGGCATGCTGACGGCCTTGCGCGTCAGCGTCAGGGCCGCCGCGTCGCCATGATCGTCGTCATCGCGATCGTCGGCGGGTAGCAACGCCTCCTCGTACGCCGCCGCGGGTCCGCCGCGCCGCCGCCACGTCCGCTCGCCCAGCGCCAGTTCCAGGCTGCGGGCCCAGATGACGATGCCGCCGACCGCCGCCGCGATCCCGATCCCGCGCAGGCCCCATAGCGTGACCTGCGGCTGGTCGGCGAAGGCCAGCGCCCAACCCGCGGTGCGCGACAGGCTCAACCCGATCACCCCGCCCCAGCCCGCGGGCAGCGCCAGCACCGCCGAATCGGACACGATCGACAGCGCGGTCGCGATCAGGACGATACCGATCGCGGCGTTGCGGAGCATCCGTACCCAGCGCCCGGCGGGCTGGTCGCGCCACAGCCGCGATGCGACGATCGGCCCGATCGGCAGCAGCAGCGCGATCACCGGGCCGACCAGCGACAGCGCCAGATCGGCGAACCACGCCCCCGGCGGGCCGACCAGATTCCGGACGTCGCCACCCGCGGCGGTGTTGAGCGACGGATCGGCGGGATGATAGCTCGCCAGCGCGAGCGCCATCAGCAGCGTGGCGAGAAACAGCGCGATCGCGGCGATCAGCGCGCCGCCGCGCACCGCGCCCGCCTTCACCGTTTCCCGCCAGAGCCCCGTGTCGCGGGCTTGCGCGCGACTAGCCATGTCCTGTTCCCCGCTTGTACCCGTCGTCGATCGCCACCGACATCCTCCCTGGCGACTCCGGCGTCAAGGCGGTGGCGCCGCCGCCTGTCGGTCAGCGCCGTTGGCAGCGTCGTTTTGCGGGCGTAGAGAGGCGGGATGGACACAGATGTCATCATTCTGGGCGGCGGGCTGGTCGGTTCGACGCTCGCGCTGGCGCTCGATGCGCACGGGCTCACCTCGGTCGTCGTCGACCCCGCCGATCCGGCGACGATGCTGGCGCCCGGCTTCGACGGTCGCGCCTCCGCGGTCGCCAGCGCCAGCGGGCGGATGCTCGATGCGATCGGGGTGGGCAGCCGGTTGGCGGGGCAGGGCTGCGCGATCCGCCACATCCGCGTCAGCGACGGGCTGGCGCCGGGCAAGCTCGATTTCATCCCCGACGCCGACGATGGCGCGCTCGGCACGATGTATGAAAACAAATTGCTGCGCACCGCGCTGTTCGACACCGCAAGCGCCGCGACCCATGTCGACCTGCGGATGACGACGCGCGCCGTCGCGGTCGACCGGTCGAACCATGGCGTCACCGTCACGCTCGATTCGGGCGATGTCGTCCGCGCGCCGTTGCTGGTCGCGGCGGAGGGGCGCAATTCGCCCACCCGCACCGCGGCGGGGATCACCGTCGCGCGCTGGCACTATGATCATGCCGCGATCATCGGCGCGTTCCATCATGCCGAAGATCACGGGAATACCGCGTTCGAGATCTTCTATCCCGCCGGGCCGTTCGCGCTGCTGCCGCTGCCCGACGATGCGATCGGGCACCGGTCCGCGATCGTGTGGACGGTCAAATCCGCCGATGCGGCGGGCATGCTGAAACTGGGCGACCGCGGCTTCCTGGCCGAGGCCGACAAGCGGATGGGCGGGTTTCTGGGCGATTTGTCCGCCGCCAGCCCGCGCGCCAGCTATCCGCTCGGGTTTCACCACGCCGCGCGGATCGTCGATCAACGGCTCGCGCTGGTCGGCGATGCGGCGCACGGTATCCACCCGATCGCGGGGCAGGGCCTGAACCTGGGCTTTCGCGATGTCGCCGCGCTGGCCGAGGTGCTGGTCGAGGGCAAGCGGGTCGGGCTCGACCTGGGCGATGCGGCGTTGCTCGCGCGCTACCAGCGCTGGCGCAGTCTCGACACGTTCATGGTCGCCGCCGCCACCGACACGCTGACGCGATTGTTCGGCATTCCCGGCAAGGCCGCCAGCGCGATACGCCGGTTCGGAATCAGTGCCGTCGATCGCATCCCGCCGCTCAAGGACCGGTTCATGGCCGAAGCGCGGGGCGAAAGCGGCGATCTGCCCAAGCTGTTGCAAGGCATGACGGTATAGCCAGCCGCCGGTCGGGCGTTGTCAGAGGAACGACGTCGCGCGTTTGAGGACCAGCCCGCAGATCTGCGTCTTCACCCGCCCCTTGAGCGTGTCGAGCGACAGCGCCGACGATCCGGTCTGGAGCGTCCCCGCCTGACCCGCCGCATAGCCCGGTGACGTCGCGACGCCACTCTGCCCGGTCAGCTTGCCGAGGATCGATCCCGCTGATGCCGAAGACACCAGCTTGTTCTTGAGACAATAGCCCAGCAATCCCGCCGCATTGCCCGCGCTGGCGGAGGCGACGCCCGGGATCGCGCCACCCATTGCCGACCCGATCGATCCGAGATTTCCCCAGGGGGCCGCCGCAGCGGGGGGCGTGGTCGATACCGGCGGCGTGGTCGTCGTTTGCGGGGCCCCCGCAACGGGAGCGGCGATGAGGCCCAGCAGGCCAACGGCGGCGGCAATGGTCGTGGTCATGGCGTTACCTTCGATCGTGATGGGCCCCCAACGCACGGCGACGCCCGCTGGCTCCGATCAATCCAGCCGCCGTGCCGCCTCGACCAGCATGACGGGAACGCCCTCGCGGATCGGAAAGGCGAGACCCGCGGCGTCGGACACCAGTTCCTGCGCCGCCTCGTCATAGCGCAACGGCTGGCGCGTCACCGGGCAGACCAATTTGGCCAGCAACCACGGATCGACGGTCATGCCGCAGCCCTCACTGCAACGTCACCCGCTCGTCGCCATCGTGGCGCCCGAAGAACTGCATCAGCTGAATGATGAGTTCGGCGCGCTCTTCGAGATCGGGTGCCTCGAGCAACGCCTGTTTGGCGGCGGTGTCGAACGGTGCGATCTGCGCGATGCCGTTGACCAGGCTTTCGTCGTCGAGCTGGCCGACCGCATCCCAGTCGACCGCATAGCCCTGCGCATCGGCGAATCGCCGCGATTCGAGTTCGAGCGAGGATCGCCGCCCGAGCGACAGCGTGTCCCCGTCGCGCAGCGGGATCAGCTCCGCCTCGACCTGGCGGAACGCGGTCGCGGGATCGAGTTCGCGCACGATGCGGAACAGCGACACGCCCTCGAGGATCAGATTGTACCGGCCATCGTCCAGCGCCTCGACCTCGATGATCCGCCCGACGCAGCCGACATCGTACAGCGCAGGCCGGTCGCCACCGCCATGGGGCTGGATCATCCCGATCCGCCGGTCGCGTGCCATCGCATCGCTGACGAGCGCGCGATACCGCGGTTCGAAGATGTGCAGCGGCAAATGCATCCCCGGAAACAGCAGCGCGCCGGGAAGGGGAAAGACCGACAGGCGCGTCGTCTCGCTCATCCGAACAGGATCGCCGACAGGCGCCGCCGCTGCGCCGACACCCACGGATCCTCCAGCCCGACTGCTTCGAACAGCTGGAGCAATTGCGTCCGCGCCGCGCCATCGTCCCACGCGCGATCCGCCGCAATGATGTGGAGCAGGTGATCCGCCGCCGCATCGCGGTTGCCCGCCGCCATCTGCGCATTGGCCAGCGCGAACCGGCGCGCGTGGTCGTCGGGTGCGGCCTCGACCTCCGCGATCAGCCCCGACAGATCCTCGACCGGCACCGCCGACTGCGCCAGCGCCAGCGTCGCCTTCGCGCGGTCGATCCCCGCATCCTTCAACCCCGGCGGCAGCGCATCGATCGCGGCCTGCGCGTCCTCGTCCCGCCCCGCGGCGACCAGCGCGCGGATACGCCCCGACAGCACCTGCGGATGCTCGGGTGCCATCTCGATCAGCTGGTCGAACAGCGCCACCGCACGATCGGGGTCGTCGCCCGCCAATATCTCCTCGCCCATCGCCAGCAGCGGCTCCAGCTCCGCCTCCGCGCTCGCGGCGGGCGACGGGATCGGCAATTGCTTCAGCAACTGGTCCAGCGTCACGCGCAGCTGCGATTCGGTGCGCGCGCTGGTCAGGTCGGCGACCAGCTGCCCCTGGAACATCGCATAGACGGTCGGGATCGATTTGATCTGGAATTGCGCGGCGATGAACTGGTTCTTGTCGGTATCGATCTTGGCGAGCACGACCCCCTTGTCGGCATAATCCGCCGCCACCTTTTCCAGCGTCGGGCCGAGCGCCTTGCACGGGCCGCACCATTCGGCCCAGAAATCGATGATGACGAGGCTGGTCATCGACGGTTCGACGACATCGCGCCGGAAAGTCTCGACGGCGTCCTTTTCGGCGGGTGACATGCCTAACGTGGCCAAAGCGCGCTCCTGTTCGGTTCTGCGCCCTATCTGGGGCCGATGACCGGTTAATGAAAGTCCCGCGATTTGGGCATGATCCTGACATCGCGCGGATGGCGCCCGCGCGGATCGCGGCTGGCGATCGGTTTGGGGCGGATCACCTCGTCGACCGGGCTCAGCGGCGGATCGGTGCGGTAATCCGACGACAGGCGCCGCAATTCGCCGGTGCGATCATCGGCGCGCTTGGTCATCAGGTGGACGACGCCCTCTTCGCTCCGCTGGATCACCCCCTCCAGCACGATCAGTCGCGATGCCATCACCGCGCGGCGGTTCTCCTCGAAATCGCGCGCCCACATCAGGGCGTTGGTGATCCCGGTCTCATCCTCGATCGTCACGAAGATCGCATTGCCCTTGCCCGGACGCTGGCGGACCAGCACGACGCCCGCGACCCGCGCGCGCGCGCCGTCACGCGCCGCGGCGACCTCGGCGCTCGACATCACGCCTTCGTGCGCGAACAACGGGCGCAGGAACCGCATCGGGTGATCCTTCAGCGACAATCGCGTCGTCTGGTAATCGGCGGCGACCTGTTCGGATCGCGGCATCGCGGGCAACTGCGCATCGGGTTCCTCGCCCAGTTCGGGGGCATCGGCGGCGGCGAACAGCGGCAATTGCCGCGGCGGGGTGCGGCGCACGTCCCACGCCGCGGTGCGCCGGTCGCGATCGATCGACCCGAACGCATCGGCATCGGCGAGCAGGCGCAGCGCGCGGGGCGGCAATTGCGCGCGGGCGGCGAGACTTTCGATCGAGACGAAGCGCGCATCGCCCCGCGCCGCGACCAGCGCGCTCGCCCAGTCTTCGCGAAACCCGTCGATCTGGCGAAACCCCAGCCGGATCGCGAGCGGCGCCCCCTCCAGCCGATTGTCCCAGACGCTCATGTTGATATCGATCGGGCGGACGTCGACGTCATGCTCGATCGCATCGCGAACCAGCTGGGCGGGCGCATAGAAGCCCATCGGCTGCGAATTCAGGATCGCCGCGCCGAACACCGCGGGATAAAAGCATTTGATCCACGACGAGACATAGACCAGCCGCGCGAAACTGAGCGCATGGCTTTCGGGAAAGCCATAGCTGCCGAACCCCTGGATCTGCTGGTAACAGCGCCGGGCGAAGTCTTCGGTATAGCCGCGCCGGGTCATCCCCTCGACCAGCTTGCGTTCGAAATTCTCCATCCCGCCGACATTGCGGAACGTCGCCATCGCGCGGCGCAGCTGGTTCGCCTCGTTCCCGGTGAACTTGGCCGCGACGATCGCCAGTTTCATCGCCTGTTCCTGGAACAGCGGCACACCATAGGTGTGTTGCAACAGCTGGCGCAGTTCGTCGGGGGGGCCGTGGCGCGGGTCGGGGGAGGGAAACTCCACCGCCTCCTTGCCCGCGCGCCGCCTGAGATAGGGGTGGACCATGTCGCCCTCGATCGGACCCGGACGGACGATCGCGACCTGGACGACCAGGTCGTAGAGTTTGCGCGGTTTCAGCCGCGGTAACATGTTTATCTGCGCGCGGCTTTCGACCTGGAACACCCCGATGCTGTCGCCCTTGCACAGCATGTCGTAGACCGCGGGATGTTCGGCGGTCGCGATCGTGTCGAGCGCATGGTCGCCCAGCCCGTGGTCGCGCATCAGGTCGAACGCCTTGCGGATGCACGTCAGCATCCCGAGCGCCAGGATATCGACCTTCATCAGCCCGAGCGCGTCGATATCGTCCTTGTCCCATTCGATGAACGTCCGGTCGGCCATCGCGCCGTTGTGGATCGGCACCATCTCGTCGAGCTGCCCCTGCGTCAGGATATAGCCGCCGACATGCTGCGACAGGTGGCGCGGGAATTCGAGCAATTGGCCGACCATGTCGATCAACTGCGCGATCGCGGGGTTGTCGGCATCGAACCCCGTCTCGCGCATCCGTTTCTCCTCGAACCGGCTGGCGAAGCTGCCCCAGACGGTGCTGGTCAGCCGCTGCGTCACGTCCTCGCTCAGCCCCAGCGCCTTGCCGACCTCGCGCACCGTGCTCTTGGGGCGATAATGGATGACGGTGGCGGCGATCGCGGCCCGGTCGCGGCCATAGCGGCGATAGATATATTGCATCACCTCCTCGCGCCGTTCGTGTTCGAAATCGACGTCGATGTCGGGGGGCTCGTCGCGTTCGGCGCTGACGAAGCGTGAAAACAGCAGGTCGTATCTCATCGGATCGACCGAGGTGATCCCGAGCAGGAAGCAGACAACCGAATTGGCCGCCGATCCGCGCCCCTGACACAGGATCGGCGGGTCGCACGATCGCGCGAAGCGGACGATGTCGTGGACGGTCAGGAAATAATAGGCGTATCGGCGATCGCGGATCAGCGCGAATTCCTCGTTGAGCAGGTCCATCATCCTGTCGGGCACCCGGTCGCCGGTGTCGGTGCCATAGCGATCGAGCGCGATCCACCACACCAGATGTTCCAGCCAGTCCTGCGCGGTCCAGCCGTCGGGGATCGGTTCGTGCGGATATTCGTACCGCAGCTGGTCGAGGTCGAAGTGGATTCGCGCGATCAGTTCGGTCGCGTTCGTCACCGCCTCGGGCCGATCGCGGAACAGCCGCGCCATCTCGCCCGCCTCCTTCAGATGGCGTTCGCCGTTCGCGGCGAGCACCCGGCCTGCGCGCTGGATCGTCAGCCCTTCGCGGATACAGGTGACGATATCGTGGAGCGGGCGCGCCTCGCTATCCGCGTAGAGCGCATCGGCGGTCGCGAGCAACGGGACCCCCGCGGCATCGGCGATCGCGGCCAGCCTCGCCAGTTGCCGCCGGTCGCGCCCGGCGCGGGGCATCGTCACCCCCAGCCACACCGCGCCCGGCGCGGCGCGCGTCAGGATCGCCAGCGTCGCCGACAACGAGGCATCGGCCCGGTGGGGTGGCGGCAGGCCATGATCGACCGGCATGGCGGCACGCGCGCTCGATGTCGGCAGCGCGATCAGCAGCAGGTCGCGGGCATGGTCGACCAGATCGTCGATCCCCAGCAGGCACCCGCCCTTCGCCGCGCGCCGGTTGCCCAGCGTCAGCAGCCGCGTCAGCTGCCCCCAGCCGGTTCGCGTGGCGGGATAGGCGACCACGTCGGGCGTCCCGTCCGCGAACACGATCCGCGCCCCCACGACCAGCCGGAACGCGACCGGCGGCATCCGCTGTCCCAGCAACCCCAGCCGCGCCTTCTTCAGCGCCGCATGCGCGCGCACCACGCCTGCCACCGTATTGCGATCGGCGATCCCGAGACCCGTCAGCCCCAGTGCGACCGCCTGCGCGACCATGTCGGCGGGGTGGCTCGCACCGTCGAGGAACGAAAAATTGGTCGCGGCGACCAGTTCGGCGAAATCGGTCACGCCGCGCCACTCACGCGAACAACCCGTGGAGATACCAGGCGGGTGCCTCGGTTTCCGAATAGAGGCCATGGCGGAAAATCCAGAACCGGCGACCGCGGCGGTCCTCGACGCGGAAATAATCGCGGGTCGGGATCGGCGCGTCGTGGCGCCGCCACCATTCGCCCGCGATCCGTTCGGGGCCTTCGGCACGCGCGACGTCGTGGACGGTGCGCCGCCAGCGGAACCGGCGCGGCGGGCCGTCGGGCACCTCGGCCATCATCGATTCGATCCGTTGCGGGGGATCGAACAGATAGATCGGGCGCAGTGGCGGCTCCCCCGGTTCGGGGATGGGCCACGCATCGACCGGCGCGGGCGCGGCGGCGGGTAGCATCAATTCGGCCTGTTCGGGGATGTGGCTGTCACGCGGCGCGAACCGACGGACGCGCGCCCGCCCCAACCGCGTCGACAGCTGGTCGATCAGCGCCGCGACCTCCCCCTCCCGGCTGCGCCCGCCCTCCAGCTTCAACTGCGTGGCGTCGATCCGTTCGGCGAGCACGACGTCGAGCCGCATCAGGTCATAGCCATAGCCGGGGTCGAGCGGGTCGGCGAGCGTCTCGATCCGTTCGCGGAAGAGCCGCATCAACAGCGCGACATCGCGCGTCGGCTGCCCGGTTTCGATACGCAGCGACTGCACCTCGCCATCGGTGCGGAACAATCGCACTTCCCACCGGCGCCCCCCTTCATGGCGGCGTTCCAGCGCCTCGACCGCCTCCCCCGCCAGGTCGGCCAGGATCGCCAGCGCGTAATCGCTGCGCGCGACGGGTTCGGCAAAGCGGCGTTCGGCGACGATCGGGTCGGTCGTGCGCCGCGCGACGACGGGGGCGTGCGCCTCGCCCGCCAGCCGCCGCACCGCCATCGCCGCCGCTTCGCCGAATCGCGCCGCCAGGCCCGCCATCGGCCGGTTCATCACGTCGCCGACGGTCTTCAGCCCCGCGCGCGCCAGCGCTACGGCGGCCTCTTCGTCCAGCCCCAGCGCCGCGACCGGCAGCCGCCGCACCGCGCGGCGTTCGTCGGGGGCAGGCGCGCCGGCATAGCGGGCCAGCGCGTGGGCGATATCGGGCGTATCGCCGAACGCATGGCGGACCAGGATACCGCGCCGCGCCATCCGCGCCTCGACATCGGCGGCCAGCGGGCGCTCGCCCTCGAATTCATGGGTGCAGCCCGCGATATCGAGGATCAGCGCATCGGGCGGCATCACCGCCACGGTCGGGGTGTAGCGCGTGCACCCCGCCGCAAGCCGTTCGAGCCAGTCGAGATCGGCATGCGGATCGGCGGGATAGGCGACCAGTTCCGGCACCCGCGCGCGCGCATCCGCCAGCGTCAGCCCCGCCTCGATCCCCAGCCGCGCGGCGGCCAAATCGACCGCCGCGATGCGAACCGCATTGCCGATCGTGTCGGTAAAGGCGACCGGGGGGTCATCCTGCCCGACGAACAGATGCGCGCGGGTGGTGCGCAACCGCTCGATCGGCAACCAGGGGAAGACCAGCGCCAGATAGCGGCGGGGCACCGCTCTGGTCGCGGGGGTCGGTCGGTTCGAAGCGATGGGCATCTCGGTTCCATTCCACGTGCCAGCGGGCGCCCGCGGGGCCGCCCCGCTGGCGCAGCAAGTCGACGGTAAAGGCGGGCGGGCCCGGGGCACCCGCGGCCAGCGATCGCGACGGATGCGCGGCGATGCCCCAGCGAGTCGCGGCGGCGCTGGGGGTGGGATCGGTGCCGATCCGCAAGGCGGCGATCGTCACCCCCGATCGTTCCGCCGCCAGCATCAGCCGCCGCGTCGCGGTCAGGTCGAACCGCGGCGACCGGCCCCGGCATTCGACGATCAACATCCCCAGCCCCGCGCACCGGGCCGCATCGGCCCCGGCACGCAGCAGCGCCGCCTCGTCCGCGACCACGCCGACGATCAGGGTCGCAGGCGGCAGGCCCAGATCGTTGAGGCCGCCACCATGGATCCGCCCGCCCTTGCGCTCGGCCTCCTCGGTGCGCAGCCACATGATCGGCACCGCGCCCGCCGCCAGCGCCGCCGCCAGCGTGAAGCCGATGGCGGCGGGCGCGTCATCGGCGTCCGCCGCATAGATGTCGTGCAGCTTGCCCGCCTCCAGTCCCTGGCGGCACCACAGATCGACGGGCCGCACCGTTTCTGTCCGCAGGTCGACCGCGGCGATCCGGCGCAACGATTCGACGAGGAGGGGCGACTCGGGCATTTTGTTCCTATAATGTTCTATTTAGGGGGCCGCCAGCGATGAATCGGCGGGCGTAGCGATCAAGGGGCTTGCGGACCCGCTAGGCCGATGCTAGTGGCCGCGCCTCACCCGCCCCCTGCATCCGCGCAGTGGGCATGGCGCCAGAGCGGGCGTAGCTCAGGGGTAGAGCACAACCTTGCCAAGGTTGGGGTCGAGGGTTCGAATCCCTTCGCCCGCTCCAGCGACTTTGCGGGAAACGGATAACATCCGCTCCGCAGCGGATAGAAGAGCGATCGTGAACAGCGGTTGTTCGAAAACAGATAATAAGCGGTTGCTGTTAGAGCATCATCGGATCAGCGCTGTGCCGGACGCTAACGTGTTGAACCTTGACCCGCTACCAACGCGGGTAAGTCAGCGTCGTATAGGTCGTGATCCAGAGCATCGTGGATACGCTGCGCAGCCAAAGAAGTAGCGGTTAGGTGACGATCCGGCACGAGCCCACCGTTTCACCATGCCTCTACCGCAGAGCGGACAGAGGGGGCCTTTCGCTTTCTTGCCTATGCTGTTTGACTTGGCGACAACTGTATCGGGCTTGGTGCTCCATCCTCTTGGAACCTCGAGACCCAAATGGCGTAATTCGGCCTTAGCCCGATTGACTGATTTGACGGCTGCTTCAATAAGTGGGTCGCGAACCTGAGTTAGTTTAACGACATCATCCAACGCACGGTCGAGCTTGCCGGCCTTTCGGATTAGAGTCTGTTTAATGGCGGCAGCGCCTTCTCGGGCCTTCTCGCGGATCGTTGTCGACGCCTGCTCAAGCGCCACTGGATCAACGACGATTCGGCGATCGAAGTCCGCCCGCATGCCGTCCCGCCAAATGATCAAATTGATGGTCACCTGTTCGCCAATGGCGGGAATGCGCTCGAGCGCCGTCCTGTGGATATCAGCCGCCGACACGATGCCGACCGCTGCGAGTGTCGCCAACCGTCGTCTGCCGACGCCCGCTATCGCCGCGTCCGAGAGGAGTACACGCTTCAGTTCGTTCTCGATCTGCTGCTCGCGAAGCCCCGCTTCAACCTGTGCCAGTGTAATAGATCCTTGTTGCGTGGCACGCTGTAGAAGCAGGAAATCGTCGGCAAGCAGAGCCGCCGCCTTGTTGGCCGCCCATGCGCCAATGCGGCCGCGCCAGCTGTCGAGCACACTGTCCATCCCGTCGCGCGCGCGTTGATAGCTGCGAAGACATTCGTCGGGAGACCGCGGACGGCCGTCTTCTGCAAACACCGGGACATTCATCATTTCATGCTGCAGGCGGTGTTCCAACCCGGCGGGCGTCGCCGCTTCGCCAGCCTCATTACGCGCCCGGTCGAGCACCCGCTCGACGGCAGGAATTTCAAGGCGCGCGCGTGCTATGGGTTCAGTGCGTTCCGCCAGACTTCCAGCGCCAAAGACGGGAGCGTTGGTCAGCCGTTCCACACGACACCAAGGGCAGGGGGAAGCTGCGCTATGATAATGCCGACTGTCTCGGTCACACTTCGTCAGCGACTTCTCGAGTCGGTCGAGTTCCTCGAACCACTCTTCGGGGGAAGGCCGCCCCCGGGATAGGAAGAACGCTCGTTCGAAAAGAGTGCGTACACCCAGCGGTAGATCGGACAGCAGAAGCGCGCCAGGTGGCGGAGCTAAGCGGACGCGACGGATGCGGGAGTAGGCGAACATGCTCTCCGCGATGGCTTCTGGGAGCGCCATGTCCCTGCCCGTTGGCACCCCCGCATGGGGATGCCTGCCGAGAAACAACAGCTGGAAGATCACGACGGCGAGTCCGAAGGAGTCGTGGTCCATCGTCCTCTTAATACCGTCAAGGCGCTGACCCTGCAATTCGGGTGGTGTGAATTCCTGGACGCCAACGCGGCAGTAATGGTCGTCCCATTGGAAGCTGTCGGCGTCGATCACCGCAACCACCGCGCGCTTGGACACGAGAATACCGGAGCCATTTACGTCGCCGATGATGGCGCCCGCCGCATGGATCCTGGAGAATACTCTGGCGACGTTCGCGGCGGTCCGGACGAGGAACCGCCAGTCAGCGCCCGGAAACGTCCTCCGGCGAGATGCCGGCGCATACAATTCGTGGATCGGCTGGCAGCCTTGGACAAGGTTCATTGTGAAGCCCGCGAACTTTCTTCCAGGCCCGAAAGCTACCTCGACCGGAAATGCCACGTGCGGACACGAGAGGGTGAGCTTCGCACAGACCATGGAACGCACCTTGGCTTCGCGCGCTGGATCGGGATCCTCATATATCTTGAGCGCCCTAGCTGTCCCGTCAGCCAGTGCGAAGACCTCGCCCTCGCCGCCCCGACCCACCGAGTAGTCCAGCGCCAGGGGACCGTCGACGCTGTAGAACTTGTTCCTCACCGCCTGCATGCCGCGAGCACGAGTGTCTTGTCGTCATCGGTCCGCGCGTTCACGGATTCGGAACCAAGGTATCTGGCCAACCGCGCGCAAAGCGGGCGGTCGACCCCGCGCCCATCAGCCGCGAGGGGGCGGAACATCGCGTCGAAGAATCCTGGGTGGGGCGACCCGGTCGTAAAGTCGAGCGCCAAGCGCTCGAGTCCGTCCGTCATCACCGCAAGGCGGTCGATGCGCGTTAGGTGCACGGCTACACGCAACCTGGGTTCGCCGTCATCCGTCAGGAAGTAGGTGGTGGACGCATACTCGCCCTGCTCGGGCCAGCTAAGCGGATACCAGGCGCTGGTCGCATGGTCGCGCGCGACGACCGCCCCGTCGCCTATGTGCGCCGTTAACGTCGCGGTGCCGTCCGAGATCGCCATCACTACCGTGGTGGCGAAGTCGCGCGCCGCCCGACCGCGTTTTGCCGCGGCGATCAAGATGCGCAGGCGCGCGAGGAGGATCCACTGGGCAACGTCGGTAGCCTCCGGCAACCGGGCGTGGATCTGCAGCCACGATCGGGCTGACGACGCCAGCGTCCATGCCGCGACCGCCGCACCCTGTCTGCCGGAGGATGCGCTGCCTGCGCCGTCGCAGGCGACGACCGTCAGGAACCTGCGTCCCGTGGTCGGGCCCGCGATCCTGAAGGCGTCCTGCCGACGCTCCATGCGGGCTTCGTGCGAGGTGCCGCGTCGCGACGCCGCGGCCCATGTCCATTCCGCCACCGCTCAGTCGATCATCGCCCAGCCGCCGGGCGCGGCGGGATTGATCAACAGGACGGTGTCCCCGGGATTGGAACGTGAGACCGATCGAAGTGAGCTCGAGAGCCAATGGAAGAGGGAGCCGAACGACAGCCCCTTGAGACGCAGCGGCTCGCGGACCGAAAGTTCCCCGAGCATATCCATATCAGCTTCGGCAACGCCTACGGCATAGAACGCCAACTGCTTTCGTTGCTCGCCATGGGACACTGCCCGTGCAGCATTCTTCCACTTGTCGGTTGCCGCACCGTCGGTGATCATGAACACCCAAGGTCGGAAATATGGTATGCCGGACTCGCGGTATTGCGCCTTGCGTGCCTGGAGAAGGTCTAGCCCCCGCTCGATGGCCTCGCCGATGGGTGTCCCACCCTCGGCTTCCAGCACCGGAGGCTGGAACGTGTCGACTGTGCCGAACTGGCACACGACCTCGACGGGGCCGAACGTCACCACTGCGAGCTCCACGCGCTTAGCGGCGAGCCGGTCCTCCATGAGTTCGGCTCGGAATGCCGCCAAGCCTTCGTTCAGTTCGGCGATCGCCGCGCCCTTCATCGAACCGGACGTGTCCAGCAGCAGCAGACACGGGCAGCGAGGCTCCGCGTTGTCGGCAAACTCAACCTCGCCGAAAACCTTCTGATCTTCTTCCATGACGTCGTGCTCCATTCGAGTTCGGATCCGCCGCGCGCCCTCCATGCGGCTCCTCTTCCATGTCGCATCGCGCCTTGACGGCCGCGAATGATTCCGAGGGCCGAATTGTCTCTTCCGCGGGCCACTTTCCCGCAAGAACACCACTGGCCGTTGGCGGCGCGGCGATCGGCTATGTTGTCCGGTTCAACGGAAGAGTTCGGGGACCAACCGATGGACGTCGGCGCGGCGCCATCCGAACGGATGCGCCGGTTCGCATCCGCTATCCTGGAGCATGCGGCGGACGGTCTTCTCTGTAAGGCCTGACCTGGCCATAACTTCGGGGGCCGTGATCACCGTCGCGGCCAACGGCTCCAGGATTTCCTTCGGTATGAGCCACGATCTCCCGGTGGAGGTTGCAGATCCCCGCAGTTGGGCAAGGTGCTGATTGACGTGTCGGGACGCGTTCAGCATCTCCAAAGCATCCTTCTGGACGTATTCGGCCGGACCCATGCCCGGTGCCATCGATCGGATCAGGCCGATGGCCTCAGGCGCGATGCTGATTGCCAACTTGCCGTCCTGACCCAGATCGGCCGCGTGCCGCAGTCTGCCGTCTAGCAGCATCGAGAAAACCGTTGACCATGGTTTGGGACCGCCGCCCCATCCGCGCATGGCGAGACCGATCTGGATGCAGGCTTCACGGTCCATCGTTGCGCCGGCGACGATACGTTGCTTCAGGTCGGAAAGATCCGCCGCCACGATGATGGCTCCGCCATAGTGGCGGTCGAACCACATGTGCCGGCGGAGCGGCAGGATCGACTCATTGAGCAACTGATCCAGACCGTAGATCGGCAAGGCCAGTTCCACGGCCGCGCGGTGCCGGCCGATGCGCTGGCGGCGTTCGGATGCGAGCCGGCCGATCTCCTCGCGCTTCAGGCCCCATCCTATGCGCCCCGTCCGGATGCACAGGGTGGCTTCGAAGCAGCCTTCCGAACGCGCTTCGGCGACCTGGGTCTCGGTCGCGCCGAGTGCGCGGGCAGTCTGCTTCGTCCCGAGCAGCCGGTCGGGCTCGTTGAACGGCGATGCTGCGCAGGAACTGGTCTAGATCCTTCGGCTGGTGATGGCCATGGATCGCAACTTGCTCGAGCCAGACCTGGAGTGGAGATCTGCCCCCGAGCGCGTCGGAGGGCTGGGTGTGGTAGGTCTGGATGGCCTCGTCGAGCATCGTCCTGAACTGATCGACGGTGACGACGACGTGCTTGCGTGGATCGTAGCCGAACCGCCGCATCTGCGCGATCGGCAACGTAAGCGAGGGTATCTCCTTGATGTAGCCCTGGACGGTCTGGATCGCGCGCTCGACTTTGCCCTTGTGCGTCGGCTCCTTCTCGCCCGCGACGCGGACTGAGTGTGCCAAGTCACCGCCGGCGTCTTCGACGGCCCGGGCAATGTTCTGGAGCGCATTATCGTAGAGCACCTCCCCCGTGACATAGCCGTAGAGGTCCCGCAGTTCCGGGAACTCGTCCGCAAGGAAAGCGGGGACAGGCTTCGGGATCGCGGTGTGCGCGAGCGCCCGCATCCAGGTTGCCCGGCTCGGGTTCTCCAACGAGACGTCCCACCCCGGGAAGACGTTGGTGAACACGTCGAAGGTGAACACGCCCGCCGCCGGGCCGACAGGAACACGGTTGACGGCGTCGATGAGGAACCACTTCGGCAGCGGTGTGTCGTCCTGTTGGACGATTTGGAGGTAGCGGACAGGCTCCTGCGCGTGTACGCATGCTGCCATCCTTCGTCGAAGGCCTCGTAGATGGCCGCAATGACGGCCGAGTTGCGATCGACTGCCGTCAAATCGAAGCACCCCGCTGGATAGGTGAAGGCAACGTTCAGCGCGAATTGCCACTCCAGGAGCAGAAGTTGCGGCACGGTTGCGGCGATCGCATAGGGAAGCGGCGTGATGCGGCGCAGAAGAACATGCTGGCCGAGCTCCCTATCCCATCCAGCGACCTCAAGCCGTCCCTCGACCCAGGTTGCGATTACCCTGCGCTTCGGAAGTTTGACCGGCAGCGTCGCCACGACGTCCGTCCCGTCCGCAATCGCCGTCGCTGCAACCCGGGCGGCGGCGGCGCGCTCGTAGTTCGTGAGGTGGTTAATGAAATTAGGTGAGGCATCCATTCTAACGCCACTCCGATAATGAGACCACTCCGATAATGAGAATAGCGTGATCGACTATCTTGCCCGACTACGACGGTAGATTAGAGCAATCTGCAGCGCCGTGACTACGATCCACCGCCTCATCCGAACGCCTGCCGCAGCTGCGGTCCCCTCAGCATCGATCGCCTCATATTTCCTTCACTAAGCTACAAGCCGCCGACCGCTCAAGCGGCGAGAAGCTCGTCAGCCGCCCGAAGAACTCGTAGTGGATACGGTCGGCGCGTACGCCCGCCGCCGGCAGACCTGACACGAACGTCCGCAGAAACGCCTTCGGTCCGCATAGGTAAACGTCGGCGGGGTGGACCGGCGTGTTCCGCAGCAGCCACTCGACCGTCACGAACCCGTCGGCGCCGTGTCACGCCGACGGCGTCCGTCGCCGTCGGCTTGCGGTAGAACGTCGCCACGCTGATGCCGCCATGCGCCGCCGCGAGCGATCGGACGTGCGCGTTTATAGCGTGCGACGCGCTGCTTACAGTGCCGTGCACATAGTGGCTATCGCCCTGATGAAGCCGGCGGCGGGGCGTTCTCCACTTGACGAGCCGCGAGGTCGGCGACGGCGCGCTGCTCGGCGGCCGCGATCAGCGCGGCCTTGGCGGCGTTGGCCCCGCCGCGCTTCGGTTGCGGCAGGGCACCCATCGTGTCCTTGCGGGTAAGTGCGCGGGCGCGTCTTTTTCGGCGACTGCGCCTGGCGCTTCCGGCTTGGCAGCAGGCTGGCTATTGTAGCGTTAAGCAAGGTTCCCGCTTCGTATCGCAAAAGCGAAAGTCTCCTTCGACGAAAAGCAGCGAGCTCGGCGTGCTGCACGTCACTTTGACGCTGTGCGATATCGATGAATTCATCGGTATTTTTAACTTTTCAAACGACGTGCCGATCGCATGTGACTGCGAAAGCGCCACGGCTGCGACATTGCACCGAGCGGACGAGCCACGTAAAACGCAAAGACCGGGGATCGGAACCGAATTTTAGCGGTGAGGCGCACGGATGGCATCGGTAATGCCACTGACAGATTCGCGATTCGTCCCGGTATGCGCTATTATCGCCGGACGAGGATTCGGTGACCATGTTAAGCGCGCATGATAGAGCGTATTACGAAAACCGTGTCGAGGCAGAGCTCGATATAGCTCAACGCTCTGCCGATCCTTGTGCGGTCAAGTCTCATTACGATTTGGCAAATCTTTATCTCGCTATACTTTATGATTCCGGGGGTGAGCGCCCTGCACTGGCAGCTTTAGATGATCAATTCGCGAGCAATTCGCTCGCGGATGTTCGAAAGCCAGTGATTTGTTCATAGGGTTGCCGGATGCTGTTAACTGTTGCTGAAAAAAGAGCAAGTTCATTATGCCGACAGATGTTGGGGCAAGAACGGCCGAGCTGCGAACGCTGATCGCGAAAGCGCTAACCCTCGCAGTTGAGCTAAATTTGGCAGCGGTGGCCATTCGATTGGAACAGGCTCGGTTAGTATTCGCTAATCCGCCGCCGTCAAAGCGATCAGAATGACTAATTTCAAACGCTTGGCGTGCAAGGAGATTACCGAATTGAAATCGCTTTCATCAGAGTTTCGTGAACGAACGCGGCATCGCTGACGACATAAGTGATCGAGGCGAGCGTATGACCCGGTGACAGCATGACCTGAGCGTCTAGCGTGCCGATTCGAAAACGTTCGCCATCCGCGAACAACCGGTCCCACTGGATGCCGTCGACAGGAAGATCGGGCATGCAATAGATATCCTGCCACAGCTTCTGCACTTCCACGACCTTGGCCCGATCGCGGTTCTGCCGCCTCTTTTACCGGCTAGGTACGGGCAGCTGAGAAGTGATCGGCGTGTGGGTGTGTGTCGAGCACCCTTTCGACCGCAAGCCCTTTCTTACGCACATACTCCAGGATAAGATCGGCGTTGCGGGTCGCGGTCGCACCGGCGCGCCGATCAAAATTCAAGACCGGGTCGATGATCGCTGCCGTGTTCGTGGTGCTGTTGATGACAACATATTGGAAGCTGCCAGTGCTTTCGTCATGGAGCGACGCAACGGTCATGCCACCGTGCTCATACTCGATCATGTTTTCGCCCTCTCGCTCTGTTAGCTTTCGGCCCGCGCCCGCGCGAACAACCGGTCGAAATCACTTGCTTCGATCGCGCCCATCGCCAGCATGCGTCCGGCAAGAAAGCCTGGGGTGCCGGCTAAGCCGATCGAATAGGCCTCTCGGCCGTTCGCCCGCAGGCGTGCCGCGATAGCCTGTGCATGCGCAGCAAGCCAGGTCGTCGCGCGCAGCCAGTCCCCGCCAGCGCCGGTGACAATGTCCCTCAGCATGTCGTCGTCGATCAAACGACTGTCGGTCATCAGCTGGCGATGAACGGCCGGGTAGATGCCCTGTTCGGCACAGGCGAGCGCAACGCTCGCGGCGCGTTCGGACGGCGGACCGAAGATCGGCCAGTCCTTGTAGATGACCCGAACCTTGCCATCGCGTCGCACCGCCTTTTCCAATGCGGGGAAGGCGTGACGACAGGCCGGGCAACGATAATCGGTGAACACGGCAAGTCGCAGCGTGGCATTGGCAGGGCCGTATTCAGGCGAACCGCTGCCCGCCAGAATCAGGTCAGCGGTCGGACCAACATCGCGACCGATCGGCGCTGTGCGTCGCAGCACCTGTCCGACTGCCCAGCCAGTCACGACGACAGCTCCAAGCCCGACCGCCTGCCTGCGATTGAGTGGCCCTGGCATCTTCAGCGCGCCTGAGGCTTGCTGCGCGCCGTTGCGACAAGCCGGCGTAGCGTCGGCAGGTCGACCGCGCCGGCCACCACTTGCGAGCCGACGATCAGCGCCGGTGTTCCGTTGAACCCGATCGCTTGAGCGATGGCGTTGGTGCGTGCGAGAAGCGCATCAATTTCTGCGCCGCGCGCCTTCAGATCGCGTTGCAGACGTGGCCAGTCCACCTTGGCTTTCGCGGCAGCGGCCTTGATCCCGGCACTGTCGAGCCGTGCCGGCGAGGTCAGCAACGCCTCATGAAAGGCGGCATGTTTGCCCTGCCACTGGCTTGCGACCGCAGCCCGTGCGGCTTCCCGGGATGCAGGGCCAAAGATCGGCCAGTCACGATAGACGATCCGTACCTTCGGATCGGCCGCGACAAGCGCGTTCAGCACCGGCTCCATTCGCCGGCAATAGGGGCAATTATAGTCGGAAAATTCAACGACGGTGACGTCATAGGCTTGGCCGACACGCTTCGGAGCAACGGGATCGTCTACGACCGCCTTGCGCGACAGATCGGGTTGCTGTGCGACTGCTGGCATTGTCGGCACGGCGACGGCGAGCAACGCCAGAAAGCTGCGAGAGAGAAGGTTGCGTCGGTTCATCGGTGTTTCCTTGCCATATCGATCCCATCAGCGAGGGCGGCGCGTGACAGCTCGCCAAGCTGGAGCTGCACGATCGTTCCGTCCGCAGCGACGAAGGCGGTTGCGGGATAACCAGCCACTTCGAGGGCTTGGGAAAGCCCACGGGCAGGATCGAGCGCGACATTGCTCACGCCGATGCCTTCACGGGTAAGAAATCCGGTGACGATTGCTGGAGCTTCACCCTGATCTGCGAGCAGGATCGGCACACGCCGATTGCGCGTTGCCGCGGCGTCAAGCATCGGCAGCTCGCGCCGGCACGGCCCGCACCATGTTGCCCATAGATTGACGACGAAGGGGCGGCCTCGGAAACGTTCAAGCGGGAGAGGAGCGCCGGACGGCGTTGTCAACGTTATATGATAGGGGAAGGGGCCGTAGGTCACGGGCGGGATAAGCGCCTGGAGCGTGAACCACAGGCCACCCGCTATCGCCAATGCCCCCCAGCCCACCGCCAAGGCGCGTGTTCGGCCAAGCTGGAAGGCCAGCATCGCGGCAGCACCAATGATGCCGGCGATGGCGGAGAATCCGCCCTGCCAGACGGCGAAAATGGATAGGGGCGCTTCGACATAGCTCGCCCAATGTGCCGCGACATAGCCGATCCGCGCCGCCACCAGTCCAGCGACGATGGCACTGGTTGCGACCGTCGACACTCGCGGGAAGCGGAACCGCCCTGCCACGGTCGTGAGCCCAAGGAACACGGCGACGCATAGCACCGCCAGTCCGCGGTCGACCGCAATCATAAGCGGTCCGATGGCAATCGCGCTTCCCATCAAAGAAACGCGCCTGCGCGCTTCCAGAGCATGTAAGCCGCCACGACGAAGATCAGCACCGTCAAGACGGTGATATGCCGCCATCCTTGTCGACGATGCCGGGCGCGATGAAGACATCGTCGGCCATGGCGAAGGTGACCCCGATGGACTCGTTCGAGAGAAATAGGGGCCGCCGCCAGTTTGAGCGGAGCCCCTGCGCCACGATATGGGGATACTCGCGATACAGAGTCATGGGGTCTTTTATCTTCTTTGCCGATTCAACACCTCCCTCCGAGAGATTGCTTGATGCTTCTTTTTCATCTGTATCTTTGGCAGCTCGTAAGGTTCGTTAAGCTGACGCAGTCAGGGGTCAGCCGAGGGCGCGACGAAGCAGATCGATCGTCATTCCGCGCGCGGTAGGGATCAGAGCTTTCATTTGATCGCGGTGCATCAGGCGTTCGATCACGCTGCGTGCCGCGTCGGCGTCGAATCTTTCCGTTGCTGAGAGTGCCATGGCACACTTCTCACTGCCGCATTGTTGCATCGCATCTAAGACATACGCGTCGCCTTTTGCATGGACGACTGCTGCCACGTCGAACATGTCTCGCGGCTGTAGGGTGCCGCCTCGATAGAAGATCTTTTTTGCAACGATTTCGGCAGGAGTCTCGAGCTTGACCAAAACGTTACGGATCACGGTGGTTGAGTTTGGTAGGTTGGTTATGTCGGCACACGATATGAAGTCGATTTCTCCAACGTCATGATAGATAAGTTTGATCATGCGTGTCCCGTCCGCCTCGTAGTCGTCGGGCGGGAGGGTGAGGGTGTATTCCTGCGTCAGGGGATTGAGGTAGGGCAGAACCTGCACGTCGTCGACGAACAGGTCCACGTCGTGGCTTTCGCGATGATCAATCTGGAGCATCAGCGCGGTGCCCCCGCCGAAGCTCCAAAGGAAGCGCCCGCCGATCGTTTGTTCCGCTCTTTCAATGAGGGAGATCGCGGCGTCGAACAAGACGTACCAACGGCTAAGCTGGTTCATGCCTAACGCTTCAAGTAGCGAGTGCTAGATCGAATCCCGACTTTGCTGCGAAAGCGCTAGCGACTTTATGAACCTTGCCTTCGTCCACGCCCATTTTCTGTATGAAGGCTTTCTGCAGGAAGGGCTTTACCTCGGAAAAGAAGGCGAAGACCGATGCATCGAACGTGATTGCGCTCTTGGGATCGACGATCTTGGCGGCAAGCTGATGCACGGAGAGTTCCGCCCCGTAAGGGGCGTTGACGGTGGTCAGCACTTTCTTCGCTACGTTAATCATCATGGACCTTGCCGGACATTCCGTGGACTAGATGCGATATATGCGTTTTACGTTGACGAAACAAGAACGGATCGGGAGGTGGACCGTTCCGAACTGCTAAGCCATCGATCGACTTATTATCTAGGGAGCCAGCCGGACAACGACCGGCACCAGCATTGCGATAGCTGCGACAAAGCTAAGGAACCCTGCGAAGCGGACCTGCCCAGATTCGCCATGCTGCCAGACGAAAACGCTCGCTAGCAGCATCCCGAACGAAAATGCGATGAGGATCAGGCAGCTCGCAAGGCTTAACTGAATTGTAGTTTCTGTCATGTCTCTTTTCACCCATGCAACCTCTTACATCTGACGATTTCATCAAAATCCTCATCTCCATCGCGGTCGCCGCGATTGGGTTCGTTACCTTCTACCTAGCAGTCCGCCGTTTCCGAATGGAGCGGGCGATCCTGGCAGTGAGGCCGTTCCGCATTGTTTCAGGAATGCTGGAGATCTCGATTGAAAACGTTGGTGGCCGCGCGGCTCTGGATGTTGCCTTAAGCTCAGGAGACGAAAGTTACGCGCACGATGCAATCAGGGTTGGAGATGTGGTGGTTGCCCGGATTCAAAAGGGGCTTGCGGTAACTTCAATAAACCTGACCTTCAGAGATGCCGACAATTGGCGTCGAAACATCGCACGGGAAGTCGAATGGAATGGTAATCAGCCTACGTTAAAGCCGCGCACGGTCCCAAGGTTTTGGAAGCGGCGCCCGCGGTGCTAGGTATTGGAAGTGCGGATTGACGTGTAATTCAGATCCGCAAGGCTGCCTGCAGACTACCGTTTAACTGGAAATACAAACACTGGTTATCGACGAGCAGCGATACGGGGGTGCGATCGACGATGCTCAACCGGAATTATTCGTCACGGGGGTCTGGAACGCCTGTCGCGGGAATATCTTGCGCAGTTCCGATTAACGCAACTCGTCGGCGAACTCGCGTGCCACTACCCCGATGTCGGCGCATATCCGGTCCGAACTCACCCCCATAGTTTGAGCGCCATCAGGATTGACTGCTTCTGCTGCGCTTCAATGCGGTAGATGGCCGATTGATAGCCCGCCGTAGGCTGACTGGTCGCTTCCTGATGGAGCGTCATCACACTGTCCAACGCAAGTGTTCGCTTGTTCATCGCCAGCGCGTTGATCAGAGCGGTGGCCCTGATTAGGGCTCGAGGGGATTCCAAGCACGATTCGAAGGAGCGTTTGGCAGGGCATTGCCGGGTAGCATGTGCCCAATGCCGTTCTGCGAGGAGGCACTGTCCGGATCGAAGACGGGCTGAGAAGCGACGTAGAGGGCAACCAATGGGTTGGTGGTCCAGTCTAGAAGGACGGCTGGAATGCCGTAATGCTGCGCAAGCACCAGCCATTACAGATCCGTTTCCGACCAATCGGCAAAGCGTGCGGCGGCCTGCTTCCAATAGTGCAGTTGCTCGACGGTCCATAGATATCAGCGCTAATCGGCACGGTTCTGTCAGCGATAAATAGCACGTTGCGGTGCGGCGGCCGATTCCGGGAATCGATCAGGGAACGGACATGCGAACAGCTTCCCGAAACCCGTCGAGGACGCAGAGACGGAAAGCAACAGGTATAGCTATAGTCGGGCCTATTCGAGTGCCGCTCAACAGCTAATGCGATTATGAAGATTTAGATCGGTCTGTCAGATCGCAGTAGCGGCGAGCGTCAGCACACTTCCATTCCGAATATATGGCACGCCGGTCTGCTGAAACATCGTCGCGATCGCACTCGCGGGATCGGAGACGCCGGTGTCAATCATAGACGTCACGACGGCGACCGCCTCGGCATTCCCGGAGACCGCAGCGAAGCGGGTCAGCCAGTCCGCGCCTCCCAGTAGCCGGTCGGATCGATGCTCTTCCATGAGCGGTCGGATGAAGTCGAAGTAATCCCGTCCTCCCTTCTTTTTCTGAGCGCTGGCCGCCGCAAGCGCGAAGGTCGCGCCACAGGCATAGAAGGCGCGGCTTTCATGCCGATCGCCGGCGCTGGCGACGGGCTTGGTGGAGGACTTGATGCAGTCCTGAACCGCGTGCTGAAGCTCGGTCAGCGCGTAGTCGTGATCCGTGGCGGCCAGCAGCGTAAACGCCATCATCTCGGCACCGCCTTCGGTGATCCAGGCTTCCGACGGCTTCCGATAGGCGATGCCTGACGTACCCAGCCAGAAATGGGCCATTTCATGTGCGATGAACCAACGTGTTCGTCGCGCGGCACGGTCGTTCCGTTCGAGTAGCCCTTCCCCCTCGAAGTTGAATACGATCTGCCCCGGCCGAACACCACCGTCGTTGATAACCTTTCCCGGTGTCGATCCACGCCAGCCCATCAACAATAACGGCAGGCGTGGATCGCTGCGGTTGCCCAGCCGCGAAGCATAGGTTTCGACGACGTGCGGCGCGAAGCCGGCAACATCAACCTTCAGCCACTCCGGCAGAGCGGGATCAGCCAGCATCGCCACGCCGCCCCTTTCCTCGATCTTGCTCGTACCGAAAACGACGTACGTCTTGCCTCCGGTCAAGACGGGATCGCTCTGTTGGCGACCTTGGGCGAAAACTGGTCCGCTGACATCGTGAAACCGGACCGCCGTGGGCATTCCGCCAAGATCTTTAACCGACAGTCCAGCTTCCTTGAGGCCGATAGCGTTCAGATCTTCGCTGGGGATCACGTCGAATTGATCGGAATACAGCGCGATCGCACTGTTGCTGAAGGCCACGGCCGGATCGTACTCTCGGTCGAGCGTGGCACTGGTGGGCGTAAATACAATCCGGACCTCCAGCGGCACGAAGGCGCCGTTTGTAGGAACAAGGACATCATACGCTCCGCGACGCTCGATTCGAGCGCCGGGTGTCACGACGCGCCAAGCGCGCTCCCGCCAAGGCTCTTGGTTCGCCGATACAGGTTGTGAAACGGGAAAGAGCCACACGCCGCTTTTCCGATTAAGACGATACTCGACCCGCCATTCGTTGCCGGTGCGGGTCACTGTCGCCGCAGCAGGCTTATCAGAGACCTTGACGGTAGCCGGTGCGGCCTGCGCCAGCATTGCAATTACCAATGTCAGCATTTACATTTCCCTCGGAACCCGGCAGTGAAAAGCAATTACTGCTGTATGGATCATGAACGAAGATTGGTTTGACCCGGGGCTATCTAACGAAAGTCATGGGAGACGGGGCGATGAGGATGGCGTGTGCATCAGCGATCGTGTCGTTGGCTGTAAGTAGGCCAGCGGTCACAGCGGCAATCAGGCCACTCGCCGCAATCGTTCGACTGATCGCTACAGCCAAGACGCCAGCGCTTACCCGCCCGACCCCGACGACTGTTCCTGCCATGATCCGATCGCGAAGAAGCGTAATGCCCAAGATAGCGGCCGCGATCGAGGTTGTTGCCTCATAAAAGCCTGACAGAGCCTCGCATGTTATTGCGATGAACTTGCGGGGCTATGTTCCGCGCGGCAGAAAGCGCGGGCTTCGTATGTGCGGAATAGTACTAGTTGAAAGGTCATGCCCAGCCCGCCGGCAGCGAGAAGCCAAGACACAAGGTTAATCGTCGGAAGGGGTTTGACCAGGATACCGGGGCAAGAGTAACCGTCCCGACCGTGCTTCAACAGGTTAGCCGCAGCCGTTCGGTGAATGATTCTATTTCGGATGGAGTAGATTACCATGCCCGACGGCTGAACACCAGAACCCGGAATTGGTGAAGTCGTGAACTCTAGGCTAATCGGTTACAGTAGATATGCGGGTGTGCGTCGCCCAGAGGATCAGTTCGTCGCGCACCCCTGGCGAAACGCGTCATGCGGATCGCCGGGGGCTTTCACCATCGATCAAGTACGACCGGAATGGCCGTCTTTCTGCAACATTAATCAGGGTGATATCAGGTTGTGACCCTCTGACCCGCAATGTAGCTTTTGCAGTGCAAGTTTCGCAACGGGAAGCACGTTCGACGATAGCCCCCGGCTTTTCGTTGGAGTTATAGGTTTAACCAGTCACACTTTGTCCGGAGCAAGCTTGCCGTTGCGTAGCAAGCATCGCCAGCTTCGCGACGCAAAGGCCCTTTTATCGTAAGGAAACTGAGTAATGGCCAAAGTATACAATACTCCCTCAGACGTAGCCGCCGACGACGATCAGGTAAATATAGACGGCCCGAACGGCGTCGCGGTTTCGTTAACGCCGGAGGCAGCATTGAAGACCATCACGAGGATCGACGAGGCGGCACTGGAGGCGCTGATTTCGAAGCATAGCGATGCGACTAGATCAAATGCCCGCGACATTCCGCCGGAAAATGGCAAGCGAGCTTCGATCGATGAGCTAACTGGCGAGGTTCATGGCAGCGGCGTCGGTGCAGGCGGCGGTAGTTCGGGCGAAGACTTCGATTCAGATGCGGCGAGCGGAGACGGGGCGGCAGGAGACCTCGGCTCCGGTGCCCCGGTACGCTCACGGCTCCACCTTCGGAACTAAAGCGGTTGCTCTCCGCTCCGTCTGACACTGCACTCGCTCCCGATTGCAGTGTCAGACAAGGAATGTCAGCATCGCGCTATGATCCGTAGGCTCGCCGACGAAACCGTCTTATGCGAATGGACTGACTTGGGTTTGCTCGCGGAATATCAAAAGATATTGGTGAGCCGGGGAAGCATGGGCTAATATTGCGGTATTGATATTTGTCGGCGAAGTCGCGAGCTGGGTGACGTGAGAGCAGAGACGTCGGCTTGATCGACGCAGTGGGAACCAGCCTTCGCCTTTAACACCGCCAAAAATTGCGGTTATCCTGCAAAAAACACCGTGCCCGTATTGCAATTTGAGGACAGGTTAGCGCGTAGTGCACCAGTTCTTGCCGCGACGGCAGCAGGGACCGGCCCGCCTGGTCGCTTACATGGCTGGCGGGCCGACATAAGCGCACCAACTGCTATGCGCCCATAACTTGCGCATAGAGCCCGGCCGAAAATTGAGTTGAGCGATTTCAGTGGCTTGTGATTCACCGGGGTTTGCGAAGCCCACGAGGATGACATGGGCTGGACCAAAACCGCTCGGCGCGAGCATGACAGAAGCGGGCTGCGCTATGCAAGCGACTGCACCGATGAAGAATGGGCTGTCATCCGGCCGTTATTGAGGCGGACCTCCAAGCTGGGACGGCCGCGCAAGCACAAGGCGCGGACCTTGTGGGATGCGATCCAGTATATCGCTGCGACGGGATGCCAATGGGCGCAGCTGCCCAAGGACTTCCCACCGTTTACGAGCGTGCAGTATCATTTCTACCGGATGCGCGACAACGGCCTGCTCGATGTCATTAACGCGGTGCTGGTGGCATGGGTGCGCGTATCGGAAGGTCGCTCACCGGCACCGACCGCGGGCGTCATCGATAGCCAATCGGTGAAGACCACCGAGGCGGGAGGGCCTCGCGGATACGACGCTGGCAAGAAGATCAAAGGGCGCAAACGCCACATCGTGACCGATACGCTTGGCAACATGCTGGAAGGCACGGTGCATGGTGCCGATGTTCAGGACCGCGACGGGGCTCCGGGCCTGATCGAGCGGTCCTGCGACGCGTATCCCACCCTTACCAGGCTGTTCGCCGATGGCAATTATGCCGGGCAGAAACTCGAAGCGGCAGTCGCACACTTTAATCGGCTGACAATCGAAATCATCAGACGGTCCGACCTGGCGGGCTTTGTCATTCTGCCCCGCCGCTGGGTCGTCAAACGCACCCTGGCGTGGTGTTGTTGACCCCTAAAGGCCTGACAGGGCCTCGCAGGTTTTCGCGATGAACTCGCGGGGTGATCGATAGCGCAAAGCGCGGTGCGGATGCACGTCGTTATAATGGGCGAACCAGCTGGGCAGCTGTTCGATAACCGTCCTTGCATCGGGCCTTGGGTTCACGCGGACGTAGTCGCGCTTCAACGTGCGGACGAACGCCTCCGCCATGCCGTTGGATTGCGGGCTGCTGACCGGCGTGGTGCGCGGGATCAGCCCGATGTCGCGGGCGAACGCGCGGGTATCGCGTGCGGTGTAGCAGCTGCCGTTATCGGTGAGCCACTCGATCGGCTCGGGCACGCGGTTCACTTGTCCGTAGCGGTGCTCGACGGTGGTAACCATCAGGTCCCGGACATCCTCCGCAGTAATGCCGCCCGTCGTTGCGACATGCCCCATTGCCTCCCGATCGCAGCAGTCGAGCGCGAAGGCGACGCGCACCTTCTCGCCATTGTCGCAAGCGATCTCCAGTCCGTCGGAACACCAGCGTGTGTTGCGCTGATCGACGGCGACGCGGCCGTCATGGCGACGTTCCTCGCGACGTTCGCCGTCCGGCTGGAGCAGCAGGCCGTGCACCTTCATAACGCGGTATACACGCTTGGGATTGGGGCTGGCGGACCCGCTTGCCTCGGCCTGGCGGCGCAGCAGGGCGTGGACGCGACGATAGCCGTAGGTGGGAAGATCGGCGACGAGCGCGCGGATATCGGCGACCAGATCGGCATCCGGCAACGGCGGCCGCCCCCGTGGTCGTGGCGGTGGTCGATTGCGCATCGCGGACAGATGCGGGCGAGCCATGCCGAGCGCCTCTGCAACCGCGCTCACAGACCATCCCCGGGCAACGAGGTCGAGCGCAACAACAGCTTTTTTGGGCCTGCGGCCCGGGACACGGCCTCGCGGAGCAGCTCGTTCTCCATGGCCTTCTTGCCGAGCAGCCGGTGTAGTTCGCGAACCTGCGCCTCGAGCGCGCGGTACTCGGAGGCTGGCACCACTTCTTCGCCAGCGCCTGCCGCCGTCAGCGCGCCCTGTGTCATCAAGCGCCGCCAGGTGAAGATCTGATTGCCGCCGATGCCGTGCCGACGAGCAACGAGCGACACGCTCATACCCGGCAGATACGTCTCCTCGACGATCCGGACTTTCTCCTCCGGTGTCCATCGCCTCCGGCGCTGAACACCGGAGAGAATCTCGCCATCATTGTAACGCCTGGTCGTACCGTCAGTCATATGCCTCACTCTTATCCAAGAGCGGGGCCCTGTCAGGTCATTTAGGGGGCCACATCACGTGGCTCAACCGGTGTCAACGCCTTGCCAAGGACTGGGAAGTCTCCATCGCGTCGTCCGAGGCCTGGATGCTCATCTCATCCATCAGGCGAATGACCCGCCGTATAGCCAAGCTCGAATTATGACGCGGGCTCGTGGATACCGACCGGGCCTTAATTTACAACCAGACTACAATCGTCGGCAAGATATCATCTTATCGCGATAATTATAAAACTAGCCGAATGTCTAGTCTACGCCGATGAGAGGTCAATCAATGACGTATCGTATTTTACGGCGCGGTGGATCGTCGTTTTTAAGCTATTTAGCTGTCGAGTTCGAATGGAGTGCGCACCAAGTGATGAATTCGGCAAGTGGCTTTGGTGGCCAGTAGCCGTCATCGCTGATCACTCTGCCGTCCAAAGGGGCGCTCCGCGGCAGTTGGGAACCACCGCAAGGCATGTTGAGCCAAGGTTATTGTTCAGAGGTCAGCACGTTGATGCATCGATCGAGCCACTAGGCCCTGCCTCCCGTCGCAAGAGGGGCAGGCAATCGGTTCGAAGGAATGAAGAAGGAACAGCACGGCGACCGTCGTCGAAACCGTGCTTCGGACCGTCAGTAGGCCATGCGCCGAGTGCCGCGTTGCAGATAAAACGCGGAGAAACTGTGCCACCGCCATTGCTGACCGAAATGGCGGTGGACACGACATCGCGCTAACTATCTTTCGGACGGTCCGGTGGGAAGGACGTCGCTCCGTGCAATGAGTGATCGCCGTTCCGGCGAGCAGTGAGCCGCGCGGCCCAGGCCGTAATAGCCGGCAGCACTAGCAGCGTCAGCGCCGTCGAGGTGATGAGCCCGCCAATGACGACGGTCGCCAGCGGCCGTTGCACTTCTGCGCCTGTGCCGGTCGCGAGCGCCATCGGCACGAAACCGAGGCTGGCAACCAGCGCCGTCATCAGCACCGGTCGTACCCGTTCCATAGCGCCATCAATAATCGCCTTGTCGTCGTCCTCCCCGTTCTCGCGATGCTTACGGATCGCGCCCATCATCACGAGCCCATTGAGGACCGCGACACCGGACAACGCGATGAAGCCGACCGCCGCCGTAATAGAGAACGGGATGCCTCGGAGCAGTAACGCGAACACGCCGCCTGCCAGCGCCATCGGAACCGCGGAGAAAACAATTGCCGCGGGCATCAAGCCGCCGAGCGCCATGTAGAGCAGTGCGTAGATCGCCAGGAAGCAGATCGGCACGACGATCATCAGGCGTAGCCTAGCCGATTGCAGGCTCTCAAATGTGCCGCCCCAGCCCGTGTACATACCTGCGGGAAAAGTCATCTGGTCAATTTTTGCCTGCGCGTCCTGGACGAAGCCGCCGAGGTCGCGACCGCGCACGTTGACCTGGACAATAACCATGCGCTTGCCGTTTTCGCGGCTGATCTGATTTAGCCCCTGGGTGTAGCTGAACCGTGCAACCTCGCGCAACGGGATGGAGCGAGCGGATTGCCCCGCGGCCGTTGGCAGCATCACCGGGATCGCGCCCAGCGTTTCCAGATCGTCGCGCTGCGCATCGGGCAGGCGAACCACCACTGCGAATCGGCGGTCTCCTTCGAACAACAGCCCCGCTTCTCGCCCACCGAGCGCGGACGACATCGTATTTGCGACTTCCTCTACCGACAGGCCATAGCGAGCCACCGCCTGCCGGTCGATCTGGACGTCGAAGGTCGGTGCACCAGAGGTCTGTTCGGTGCTCACGTCACCGGCACCGGGGATAGCCCGGACCGCCGCGGCGATGCGCCGCGCCTGCACGCTCATCGCGTCGAGGTCGTCGCCGTACAGTTTGATCGCAACGTCGGCTCGGACGCCCGCGATCAGCTCGTTGAACCGCATCTGGATCGGCTGCTGGATTTCCGTCCGATTGCCGATGAGAGACTTCATTCGCTCCTCAATGCGACGGATGATGTCCTCGTTGCTCTTCACATCGTCGGGCCACTCGTCCTTATTCTTGGGGATGACGTAAGTGTCCGAAGCGTTTGGCGGCATCGGGTCGGTGCCAAGGTCGGCGTTGCCATTCTTGGAGAAGACCAGTGCCACTTCCGGCAATGTCTTTAGCGCGTCCTCGATCCGCAGCTGCATCTCGGTCGACTGGTCGATCGATGCCGAGGGCACGCGGAAGTTCGTGACGGTGATGTCGCCTTCGTTGAGTTGCGGCATGAACTCCTCGCCCAAGGCGCCAAATGCCAGTGCCGCCGCCGCGAACACGCCAATGCCGCCCAAGATGAAGGGCATCGGTCGCGCTACCGCCTGACGCAGTACGGGAGCGTAGTGCTCCTTAAACCAGCGGATCGGCTTCACCTCTGTTTCGCTTACGCGGCCTTTGACGACGATCGCGATCATTGCCGGCACGAATGTCAGCGACAGTACGAAGGCTGACGCAAGCGCCAGCATCAAAGTGGTCGCCATCGGCGCGAAGGTTTTGCCCTCCACGCCCTGGAAAGTTAGCAAGGGCACGAAGACGAGGAAGATGATGAGCTGACCATAGACAGTCGGTCGGATCATCTCCTGCGCGGCAAGCGTCGTTTCCTCCATCCGCTCGTCGTGGGTGAGCAGCCTGTTTTCATGCTCCTGCCGTTCAGAGAGTCGCCGCAGCGCATTCTCGACGATGATGACCGCGCCGTCGACGATCAGCCCGAAATCGAGCGCGCCAAGGCTCATCAGGTTGCCCGACACGCCAAGCCCATTCATGCCCGCCGCGGTCATGAGCATGGTTACGGGGATGACGGCCGCGGTAATCAGCGCGGCGCGAATGTTGCCGAGCAGCAGGAACAGGACGACAATGACCAGCAGCGCGCCTTCAATCAGGTTCTTTTCAACCGTCTCGATCGTCGCGTTCACCAGTTTCGAGCGGTTATAGACCGGCTCCGCGAACACGTCGGGCGGCAGCGTTTTGTTGATCTCGGCGAGCTTGTCTGCGACGGTAGTCGCTACGATGCGGCTGTTTTCTCCGACGCGCATGAGCACCGTCGATATGACGGCCTCCGAGCCCATGCGGCTCCCAGAACCGGTGCGAACCGCGCCTCCGATGACAACCTGGCCGACATCCTTGACCCGCACAGGGATGCCGTTGCGAGTTGCGACGGCCGCTTCCTGAATGTCCTCAATCGATTTCAGCCGCGCGTCGGCACGAACAAGGAAGCTCTCCCCGGCACGCCGGACGTAGTTCGATCCCGCCGACAGATTGGCGCGCTCCATGGCATCCGCCAGCTCTGTGATCGAGAGACCGTAGGAGGCGAGCGCATTAAGGTCGGGTTCGATCAGATATTGTTTGACGTAGCCGCCGTTGGAATCCACCCCGGCGACGCCATCGACGTTGCGCATTTGCGGGCGGATGATCCAGTCCTGCACTGTGCGCAGGTAGGCTGCCTTTGACAGTTTGGTGGCCAGGCGCTCACCCTCGGGCGTCAGGTAGCTACCGTCCGACTGCCATCCTGGTTTGCCATCAACACGCTTCTGTTCCTTACCCTCCGGATGGCGAAAGGCAACCGAGTAGAAAAAGATCTCGCCGAGTCCGGTGCTGAGCGGACCAAGGTTTGGCTGCACGCCGGCAGGCAGGCTGTCCTTCGCCTGCGCCAGGCGCTCCGCGACCTGTTGGCGCGCGAAGTAGATGTCAGTCGCGTCGGTAAATACCGCCGTCACCTGGCTGAAGCCGTTGCGTGAGATCGAGCGCGTCATATCAAGGCCGGAAATACCGGCAAGCGCGGTTTCGACCGGGAATGTGACCTGCTTTTCGATGTCGACCGGCCCCAGCGTCGGCACGAAGGCGCTAATCTGGACCTGCCGGTTGGTGACGTCGGGCACCGCATCGATCGGCAGCTTGGTGATTTGCCATGCCCCGAAGCCGATCACGAGCAGCGTCAGGAAAGTTACCAGCCATCGCATCCGGACCGAAAGCGAGAGGATGCGCGCGATCATTCCGCCGTCTCCTTTTCGATCTCGGCTTTGAGAAGGAAAGCGTTAACGGTCGCGATTGGTGTGTCGGCGGAAAGCCCGCCGAGGATCGAGACCATGCCGCTCGACCGGCTGCCGATCTGGACCGGCTGCGCGCGAAATCCGCCACGTGTCCTCACGAAGACAACGCTCTGCCCGCCGAGCGTCTGAACCGCATCCTGCGGGACGATCACGCCATTGCGCACAACGCCCCCGCTGGCAAAGATGCGTGCCTGAACAAGCTGCCCGGGAATGAGCGAACTGGTTACGGCTGTGGGCGTCACGACAACCGTTGCGGTACGTGATCGTGGATCGACAACGCCAGTTGAGGAGCGAACGCGTCCCTCGACAGTCTGGCCCGCGCTGGAAGACATCTCGACACGATCGCCTGAACGAATTCTGGAGGTATCGGCGGGGGGCACGCTCGCGGTGATCTGGAGCCGGCGCGGATCGGCGATACGCAGCAGCTCTGTCTCTGCCGCCACGAATTGGCCGAGTGCTGCGCTCGCGTTCGTCACCCGACCTGAAATGGGGCTGACAACGGAAACCGAGCGTCCGTCACTGGCGACACGGGCCGCACTCGCCGCAGCACGGGCGCGTTGAGCGTCAGCTTGGGCGACAATAAGGTTGGCCTGAGCAGTCTCGTAGTCAGCACGCGGGCTGACCCCCTGACCGAGTAGCGTGCGCTCACGCGCAAGCTGTCGGGTTGCCAGCGTGACGCGCGCTGCAGCGGCCGTGCGATCCGCCACTATCTGCGAAGCTTCCTGGCTTTCGACCATTGCGACCGTCTCGCCTGCGCGAACGGAATCGCCAATCCGCACAAAGATGCGTGTGACTGTGCCGGGTGCTCGCGCGGTCAGGACAGCTTCAGCATCTGGCGTCGCCTCAACAGTGGCTGATGCCAAGATAGCGGCGTCCAGGCCGCCGGCGTTGGCTGGCCCCACAGTGATGCGCGACGCGGCGATTGCATCTTGCGAGATTTCGACGGCGTTCGTGGGCTTCGGGGTCGACGCAGCCTCGCTATTTGCGGGCACTGGCAAACGCAAAGGCGATTGCGTAACGCGCGCGAACCCAAAACCGAGCGTGGCAGCGGCTGTGAGGCCAAGGGCGGCTCCGATATAAAGACGATTTCTAGGGGTCATTGGACCGGTTCTCCGGTGATGGTAAGGCCAGCGAAGCGAGCTAGATTGGCGCGGGCGTCGAGACGGGCGGCAGCAGCGTTGAGAATGACGCCGCGCGTCACCCCGAGATTGTGGCGAGCCGCCAGCAACTCGATCAGCGGCGACTTGCCAGCTTCGTAGGCGAGGCGTGCAAGTCGGTAGCCCTCCTCGGCCGTTGCCATTGCGCGATCGGCGGCAAGCGCCCGTTGGTCAGCAGCCTCGACAAGCGCGAGCGCGGCTCGCGAGCCTGCCTCGGCATCGAGCCGCGCCGCAGCGGCACGCGCGTCGGCACCTTGGAGTTCGGCGCGCGCCGCGGCGATGTTGCCCCGATTGCGGTCGAAGAGGGGAAGAGGCACCGCAATTCCCGCGACCACCGCCGGTCCGCTCGCTACGCGCAGTTGGCGAACGCCTAGCTGCGCGCTGATGTTGGGGATAGCAAGCCGTTGCTGGACGGCCACCGCCTTAGCTGCGGCCTCCCGCTCCGCCTCCGCCACGCGCACCGTTGTTGCCTGCATGGGGTCGATGGGCCCAGTGACGGGCTTAGCCGTTAGCCGATTTAGCAGCGATTCCGAAACGCCTGTGTACGGCGTTGGGACGCCAGCCAACGCCGACAGCCGCGCCAGTGCCACTGTCTTTTGTGCCCGTGCTGTCTCGAGGTCGGCTTTAAGCGTGTTCAGTTCGGTTTCGGCCTGAACCTGCCGAAGTCTCGCCTCTTTACCGGCGCCGACCAGCGCGCGCGCGACCTTGAGGTCGACGGCCGCCTCCTCGACTTCATCTTCCGCGAGCCCGATCCGCCGGTCGGCTATTTCCGCGCCGGCATAGGCTCGTGCCAGTTCGGTTGCATAGGTTAGCCGACCATCGATCCCTCGCGCCCGTGCAGCGATAATACCCGCCTCACCCGCTGCGATCCTGGCTGACCGCTTGCCGCCCAACTCTATCGGCAGATCAAATTGAAACGTTGTCTGTTGCTGACTTGCGGCGTTTTGGTCGCGGTCTCCAGCAAAATTCTCTGCGTAGACACTGACGACCGGATTAGGTCGCGCGCGCGCCTGATCGGCGAGGCCTTGCGCGCGCGCCAGATCGGCATTCAACGCCATCACGTGCGGCGTGTCGCGCGCCTGGTTCAACAGTTGTGCGAAAGGTGGCGCGGTCTGTGACCACGCCGCGCCCGCGGGCAACAGCGCCGCGAGCGTACCGATCAGCGCATCCGTGCGCTGACGGCGAAATTGGCCGTTCATGTTCCATGATCCTCCTGAGATGAGCCTGTAGCGCGCACGCGCCACCGCGGATCATCCCTTAGGAGGTCTCAGCAGAGCGGATGGGTCATGACCGCCCTGGATAATCGGTGCGACGGTTGCCCAAGCCGGTCTCGTCATCGCCACAGCCGCCGGTAGCAAAGACTGCGTTGCGGTTAGCCATTCGCCATTTGCATGCGCCAATACATGGATCGGACCGTCAGTATCTTGCTGCCCGGACTCCTCATGCGAATGCTCTGCAAATGAAGCGTGTCCGGGCGCATGTTCATGGACCGCCGCGCTATGCCAGCCCGACAGCACGCTTAGAGCGAGCATCGCCGTAAGTGCCATCATGGCACCAAACAACGCGAAGCGAGGACGGTTGAGGGTCACGACTTCATCCTACGGTGCGAACCGATAAGCGACAAGCCATCACCCTGCGGGCCATTTGGGATGCCGGCGGTCGATGACATACGGGTGCTGCTTACCGGCTGCGTGGGCCAAGTGATGCGGATCATCTGCGGCGAGATCGCGATGTTCGTGCAAGACTACATCAGGATCGCTGGCGGGCCACAACCGTAAGGCTGCGACAACACCGATGGCAGACAACAGTGCCATTCCAGCAAAAGCCGCGGACATGCTGATACGTGCGCCTAGTAGCCCAACGAGTGGATAGCAGATTAGCCAACACACGTGACTCAGCGCGAATTGCGCGGCGAACAAGGCAGGCCGGTCGTCGGCGTTCGTCGACCGACGGAGTAACCGCCCCGATGGCGTGACGCTCGCCGAATAGGCAATACCCATGACGAGCCATCCCGCTAGCAGCACGTGCCAGTAATTAGGTCCCGGCGGCATCGTGGTGGCAATCACTGCTAGGGCGGCAAGCGCTAAGGTCAGCGCAGCCGCAGCGATCATCATCACCGTTCGGTCGGCAATGTGGTCGAGGAGACGCGGAAGGATTAGCGCGGCGCTGATCGAACCACCTCCGAAGGCCGCAAGCGTTAGCGCGACATCCCTTTGGCTAAGTCCGATATCCTTTACGATGACAACGGTATTCACGATGACCATCGCGCTTGCGGCTGCGGCCGATAGGGTCAGCGCTAACAGACCCCGCAGTCGCGGGGTCTTCAGATAGATGCGCATGCCCCGCGTCGTCTTGTCATAGATGCCACCCTGATCCTCGACGGGAGCCGCCGTGGGTAACATAGTGGATACGACGAGCAATCCCGACGCGACAAAGCCAATGGCGGTGCCCGAAAAGAGCCAATGGTAGCTCATAACGGTGAGCAGGCCGGCCGCCAGAACAGGGCTTGTCAAGTTTTCCATGTCGTAGGCTAGCCGCGAAAGCGACAGCGCGCGGGTGTAGTCGCGTTCCTTCGGCAGCACGTCAGGAATTGTTGCTTGGAAAGTCGGCGTAAATGCTGCGGAAGCCGACTGAAGGACGAAGATCAGGGCATAGATCTGCCAGACCTGGTTCACGAAAGGAAGGCAGAGCGCCACCGCTGCGCGGATCACATCCATCGACACGAGCAGCGCCCGGCGCGGCACGCGATTAGCGAATGCGCCGGCGACAGGCGCGACACCGATATAGGCGACCATTTTGATGGCGAGCGCAGTGCCTAGCACTATTCCGGCATCGCCGCCCGCTATGTCATAGGCGAGCAGGCTCAGGGCGACAGTGGCGAGACCCGTTCCGATCAGCGCGATGATTTGCGCGAGGAAAAGATGACGATACGTCCGGTTGGCAAGAATGCTGAGCACAGGGCCCACTATCCCCCCTGGGGGATCGTGTCCATCCCCCGCAGGGGATACTCGACGCGTCAGGTCGTAGATCCTACATAGGAGTATGGCTCACAACGCTCACACCAGTCACCCCGCGATCATCAAGCGCCTCAATCGGGCGGCGGGTCACTTGCGCAGTATCGTCGGCATGATTGAGGAAGAGCGGCCGTGTGTCGACTTGGCGCAGCAACTTCAGGCTGTTGAAAATGCCGTCGCCAGTGCCAAGCGTGCGCTTATTAATGATCACATCGACCATTGCCTTCTTCACGCCGAAGAAGGCCAAGGGCCGCAGCACGCAATAGACCAGTTTCGGGCGATCTCGAAATATTGGTGACCCCAGGCCAGCTGGTTTTCCTGCGCTCGGAAAGTTTTTTATTGTGACTGCGGCGTAAAAACGCTTTCGCGCGCGCTCCTTGCGTATATGAAGTGAGCTTCTTCATAGCCGAGTTGCCTGGCTAGGCTCAACACTTGGGGCTTGAACCGGTTAACGATTTCTTTGAAGATCGCCCATGCGGTTTCCTTGGTCGTAAGGTCGATGCCTTCGTTCGTGAGGCGGTCGTACGCCTGATCAAACCAGGGACGCAGCATTTCGGTATCGAAACCGCAAGATTCTTTAGAAATCTGCATCATATCGACAACCTCGCAAATCAACCGCGTTCCAGCCGCATCGAGGCTGATCAGTCCACGTGATTGAAGAAGCGAAGCGTTAGAGATCGGGGCGAGGGATGCCTTGGCCAGCGCGACAAGCATCAGGACATGATCAGCGATCCTAACCATCGATAACGAGGGATCGCGCCGACGGTAGTAATGGGCAAGCGGATAGGAATAATGGGTTTGCAGGAGCGATGAAACCATTCCTGACAACGTGTGCAAAGCTGAACCAGCATCAGCGGCCGGCGTCCCGCCGGGACACAGGCCAGCGAGCGCGACGGCAGGATCGTCGGTTCTGGCCGTATCCGCATGCAGCAGAAGCGCCAGCGTGTCGCGTTCGTTCACGGCCGAATAGATGTTTAAGGTATAGCTGACCGCCAGCGTGAAGACCGCGAAGCCGGTGCAGGCCTCGCTAACCGCCAGCAGCTTTGCCGTCGACGTCTGAGGAACGAGATCACCCAATCCCAATGTCGAAAAATTGAAGCCGCTGAAATAAAGGGCAGTGCTAAAATCAGTGGCGGTCCAACCGCTGCTTGCGACGATCTGCGATCCCAGCATTGGCTGATAGATGAGCGCGAAACCAAGAATTGCCGTTACCACCCATGTCGATACGATTAACACCAGCAAGACCGGCCCGGCGAACCCCATGATGCGTCCACCGGCCCCGGCGTGCTTGTCCGCCCAGCGGAATGACATCCAGACGGTGCGATTGATGAGGGGTGAGACAATACCGCCCCCCGCCCGTGCCAGGAGGATTGTTCCGAACAAGTCACCGAGAACGAGCGCGACAATTAAACCGCCCGCGATGGGGTAAATTATCATGCTATGTCCCAATGTATTTTTGAACTCAAAGCCACAGCATGGGGGGATCGTAATTAATTATACGACGGCCCGAAGTGCGGCGACAAAAGGTCTTATGGAAAGCTGCATCCAGCGGTGAATGGAGGTAAACGTCCATCGGAGCGACAACCTAATCGTGTCATGAAGGCTGATATAGCAGCGCATAGAAAGCTACGATCGTTCAACCTTGACGGGAATAGATTTGGATGCTGGTGTTTTAGACAAGGTGTCATGATGGCTGATAGGCATCAGGACGTTGCATTCCGGATAATAGCTGGCGAGCGTCCCGCGCGGAAGCTTATACGCCGTGAGCGTGAGCCCGCCGAGGCGCCGATCCTGGCCGTCGTCCACATCGGTCACCAGTGTCACAGTCTGCCCGTCGGTCAGCCCCGCCTCGGCAATATCCTCCGGACACATCAACAGGATATCGCGTGAACCCTCCAGTCCGCGCAGCCGATCCGAATAGCCATAGATTGTCGTATTGAACTGATCGTTCGACCGCAGGGTGATCAGACGATAGCGGCCAGGCGCATCCTGGAAGCCTAGCGACGTGAGTTGGCCCGGCGTGGTAAACACCGCCTTGCCCTCAGGCGTCTTCCAGATACGTTCGTGCGCGCCGTTGCCCCGGTAGAAGCCGCCTGCATCGTACATCCGCAGATTATAGTCGCGGAAATCGTCTGGATAGGTCTTTTCGATCAAGTCGCGCACAAGACTGTAGTCGCCGGTCCAGTCGTCCCATTTGAGACCGGGCAGTGGCGGCACTGCCGCCTTTGCGATGCCCGTCACGATGGCGAGCTCACTTTTCAGCATGTCAGACGGCGGGTCGCGATAGCCGATTGAGCCGTTGATCATCGAAAAGCTGTCCTCGGTCGTCACGGTCTGGTTGCCGGTGGTCTGTTCGTCGGCTTCAAACCGGCCAAGGCAGGGGAGAATATAAGCCAGTTTTGCGGGGAAAAGGTGGCTTCGGTTGAGCTTGGTTGACACCATCACGCTCAGTTCCTGCGCGGCCCACGCCTTTTCCATCCGTTCCTGATCGGGCACCGCGCGCAACAGGTTGCCGCCAAGCGACACGAACGCCTTCACCGTGCCATCGAACAGTCCCTCGACCGCTTCGACGATGTTGACCCCATCCTTCGTCGGCGGGTCGAAGCCGAACAGTTGCTTCAGCTTGTCGAGCGGCACCAGCTTGACCTTTTCGGCGATGCCGACGGTGCGCTGACCCTGCACATTGCTATGCCCGCGCACCGGGCAGCAGCCCGTGCCGGGTCGCCCGATATTGCCGCGGAGCAGCAGCAGGTTGACGAGCATCGCGATATTGAGCGCGCCATGGGTGTGCTGCGTCAGGCCCATGCCATAGACGCCGATGACCTTTTCGGCGGCGATATATACGTTGGCCGCATCGCGTAGCGCCGCTTCGGTCAGACCCGATTCCTGTTCGATCTCGGAC
>Ga0206130_10000223_pt1 | contig 99607 bp, 84 predicted proteins | sample Helgoland_Spring_9_FD_148637 | JGI IMG/M metagenome (GOLD analysis project Ga0206130, IMG submission 148637) | Pelagic subsurface seawater microbial communities from Kabeltonne, Helgoland, North Sea - Helgoland_Spring_Bloom_20160512_1 | ecosystem: Environmental > Aquatic > Marine > Epipelagic ...
ATCTTTCACAATGCTCCTTCCAGCCACATTAACTGCCAGGCTTTCGACCCGAATAGACATTGTCTGGTCACTAGCCATACTTTATGACTAAGACAGGCTAGTCAAGAATCATTGACTGTTCGGCACACAATCCGATAGCTTGATCGTTCTACTTTTTCTAATTGATATCAGGCAATGAGCAAAACAGCAGTCAGCACTCAGCACTCAGCACTCAGCCGACAGAAGCGATGAACGCATTTTCATAAAAGTAATATTGTAGAATTTCCAAGCCGAGTCTATCGAAGGCTACATCGAATCCGCACGAGGGAACACAATGAAAAAACGTAATCACACGCGTGAAGGATCGGGTCTTTTCGGTCAACTATTTAGTCAGCTATTCAATCAATTATTCAAGCCGCTATTCCGACCGATACAACTTGTTTTAATGTTAGCAGTCACTTTAGTCTCCGGTTTCTCGAACGCAGAAAGTCGGGCAGCGGCGGCGGTATCCGGGCAGTATAATTTTGACTCTGGAGGTTTAACGCGTTCCTATTTATTACACGTACCAAAGCAATTGGCACAGGGTGCAACGCTAGTCATTGTCATGCACGGCTATACCAGTTCCGCCAGTAACATCATGGCTTACTCGGGCATGAATGATGTCGCTGATGAAAAAGGATTTGTTGTGGTCTACCCGCAGGGCACCATCGATCAGCGGGGGAACGCGTTTTTCAACGTTGGTTATGAATTTCATGCTGAATCCGAAGTCGATGATATTCAATTCATTCGAGATCTCACCGCGCACCTACAAAGCGAGCTAGCCCTTGATCCAAACAAGACATTTGCAACCGGTATGTCAAACGGTGCGGATATGAGCTATTTACTAGCGTGTCAGGCAGCAGATCTTTTTAGAGCCGTAGCACCGATCGCTGGCATAATGATGAAAGAAATATTTGAAACCTGCTCGCCGAGTCGACCACTACCCATATTTGAAGTTCACGGTACGAAAGACAATGTATCGTTATTCAACGGTGACATGGAAAATTCTGGCGGATGGGGACCTTATCTAGACCTACCGGCTACCATCGCATTGTGGGTCGATCTCAATAATCTAACAGAAACGCAGACACGTAAATTACCTGATAATGCAGCCAACGACGGCAGCCACATTGTCTTTGATCGCTATTGGTCTGAGTCAAGTGACAATGAAGTCTGGTTTTACAAGGTCATCGATGGCGGACATCATTGGCCGGGCGCACACATAGATTGGTGGAGAAGCCCCTCGGCTTGGTGGTACTTTCGCAGCAGCAATCAAGATATCAATACGAGTCGCGTGGTGTGGTCTTTTTTTGAATCTATGTCCGATTGACAAGGAACGTCGGTACAAAAAAATGGTTGCGAGAATTTTCTGCGACAGCCATGCAATCCTTGAGAAAACGACGTAATTAGCAGCCCCAATTACCGCTGTCTGACCTTTCAATCTGTAAGTGATCAACCCGTCATTTGTATGCTACCAATGAAAACCATGGGCGCCATTAACCATCAAAAGGATCACCATGCCACGGCGCCTTAAATCTGAATGAACATCAGCAATGACGACACTTAATTGTTCTTCAAAAAAGGTGGCTTATTCTTCCTGTCTTCAAGATCTGTCAAGAAAAACACCAACCACTCAAATTGTAATCTGGTGGGACCGTGCTATGTGCCTCGATATTGAGTTCGACCCGCCCCCTGCGATGTATTTGCTATTCAAAAAGGTCTTTTCCCCTGCTGTTCGGCATGGCAAAGGATATATGCCCGCTGGATATAACCGCTTGCGTCAACCAGCCCTTGAGCCAGCGTGGACGCAGTTCAGCCCCAGGGATAAAGCCAAACTCACCATCGCGTCACTGCTCAACATGGTGACCGACATGGATGATGAACTGGTCCCGTTCGGCATGATCAACGAAACCTGGCAACCACGACCACAATTGCTGGCGGATGGCATTCCCATCAAGAGTCTTCAGTCAATAGCCATATACCTGGTAAAACTCAGTCAGCTTATCCTTGATCACGGCAGTGGACTGGTTCCGTCAGCCTACCTAGCCAGTGTCTCCGAAAGTGGACCTGCTGATAATCCAGCTTGGAACCGCTGCTGATGGAACAATCACCGTCATTTTTTTCATGCTACCATGCGGGAGAAGATCATCAGCGGCGCCTTCATGACACGTTTACCTCAAGATGCGCTGGCAGCCATTGGCGCATTCGATAATCTGCTGGTCGTCGTGCCACCCTGGCAGTTCGTGATCGTGAGAACTTCAACCGCAACCCGTAATAGCGGCAAAGCAAGCTTTCAAAAAGGATTGTGGCAGATTCTCGCATCAGCCTCAGGCTGAGTTCGTCTTCAGTCCAGCCTACCTAGTGCAACTGGCGGCCACACTAGATCGCTCGACCAAACTGACCATGTAAATTAACTAACAGGATAGTGATCTGGTGCAACCGAAAATTGACTCATCGTCTGGCCCTAGCATTAGGACAAAGTTGTTTTATGGCTCTGGTGCGGCAGCCGAAGCTGCGATACACATTACGTTTAATACCTTTAATTTTTTGTTCTACAACAACGTGCTTGGCTTGTCTGGCACCCTGGCTGGGCTCGCGATCACCATCGCTGTCGTGTTCGATGCAATTTCTGATCCGATTGTTGGGTCGATTTCAGATCGATTTCGGTCAAAATTTGGCAGGCGTCATCCATTCCTTTATGTTTCAGCAGTGCCGTTAGGGCTTTGCTTTGTTGCGCTTTATACACCTCCCGATGCGCTCCAGGACATGGGTCTTTTTCTCTGGTTTACGATTTTCACCATAGGACTAAGGCTATCTTTGACCTTATATCATGTACCCCACCTGGCTCTCGGCGCGGAGCTCACCGATGACTACAGAGAAAGGTCAGTCGTCTTTGGCTATAACAGCATACTCGGCATGGTAGGCGGTTCTGCCGCGTTTTTCTTCGGATGGACGTATCTAGGGGAAACTGACGGTGGCTTTACTGAGGCATCAAATTTTTTGCCCATCGGTATTGTCGTCGGCAGTAGCGCAACGCTATTGGTTTTTTTCTCTGCCTATTTTACGCGAGATGTTATCCCGAGTTTGAAACAGATCGCCCACGACATACCAGCATTTTCTTTGAAACAATTGGGGGCTGAAATCATTGATTGCTTTCAAAACCGAAACTATCTTTGGTTATTGTTAGGATTGCTCTGCCTTTCAGCGACAAATGGACTTAGGGAAGCCATGAATGCCTATGTGGGCCTCTTTTTCTGGGAGTTGGATCCGAAACAACTTCGTTTCTTTGCGCTTGCGACGCCCTTGGCATTTGTCTTTGCTTTCTTTGCGACACCCTGGTTGAACAATCGCTTTGAAAAAGTTGGCACCATGATTGGGGGCGTGGGTATATTGGTAATCTCTCAAGCGTTGTTGCCTACACTTAGACTCCTTGATTTAATCCCGGAGAATGGTCATCCGGTAATTTTTCCGATGCTGCTCGTGACTATCGCTTTTGTTTATGGCGCAAGCGCTGTGCTGAGTATTTCTGTCATGAGCGCACTGGCAGACGTAGCTGACGACCATGAGCTTAATACAGGCAGACGCCAGGAAGGTATTTTCTACTCTGCGCGCACCTTTATCGGCAAAGCAACGGGGGCCTTTGGTTTACTCCTCGGTGGCATCGCGATTGATCTCATCGGCTGGCCTACGGGTGTCGAAAGCGCCGATCAAGTTCACCCGGACACTATTTTTTCACTGGGATTGATCGAAGGGCCCATCGCTGCAATTCCGTCACTTTTTGCGATTTTCTTTTATAGCCGCTACAAGATCACGAAGAAACGGCATAAGGAAATCCGGACGGCGTTGCTAAAAAAAGCAAGCCACTGACGAGCGTTCTGGCCGACCTAAACAGGACACATTTATTTGAGATATTTCAAACTTCACGGATGACATATTGTCCTTGCTCGAATGAAGCCTTTCCTGGTTGTAGTACCGCATATAAGCGGTAACATCTTGCATCATCTGCTGACGTGTAGGCTGGGCCACTTTAAAGATCCAATCATGCTTTAAGCTGCCGAAGAATCGCTCAACAACGGCGTTGTCCCGGCAAGTTCCAACGTCACCCATCCTGGCCCTTTTGCGATAGCCCTTATGCCATAGCCCTTGAGCAATTTGCCAAAGCGCTTGCTGGTGTATTGGGACCCGCGATCACTATGGAGGACCAACCCTTATCGCGGTTGTTTTAGGTTGTACGCTTTCACCAGCGCTTTGCTAATGAGATCAGTCGTCATACGTTTATCTATCTGCCACCCTACTATTCGCCGCGAATACAAATCCATCACTATCGCTAAGTACATCCAGCCTTCGGCTGTTCTTAGGTAGGTCACGTCACCGGCCCAAACTTCATCTTTCCCAACGGATTTGAAGTTCTGGTTGAGCAGGTTAGGCGCCACTTTATCAGTGTGTTTTCGTTTCGTTGTCACCTTGTACGCCAACCGTTGTGTGACGGTTAAACCTAGTATTTTCATAAGGCTACGAACTTTGCATCGCCCCATTTGGAAACCTTCTTCGCGAAGTTTTTTCATCAACTCTCGACGACCTAAATTTTGTCTACTATCCTTAAAGAGCGCTCTAGCTCGGCGGTGTAAATATAACGTATCTGCTCTAATCAGCTGGCCTGGACACTTGACCCAAGCATAGTAAGCAGAGGAGCTAACGCCCATGACGCGGCAAATGGTGCGTACTGCATAGTACTCACTGTTATGTTTGATAAAGTTGAATATTACTTCCTTTTTTTTGCAAGGAAGGCCCTTGTGAATTCAATGGATCGCTATTGCACCCGTGACAACACATCTGATGGTGTTTTATATTCCAGCGTTTTTCCCGGCCTTTGATTTAACTTTTTCGCTATTCGATTCAAATCACTTTGAGTATAAATAGATAGATCAGTTTTCTTTGGTAAATACTGCCTTAGTAAGCGATTTGTAGTTTTGTTCGTTCCTCTTTGCCATGGGCTCTGTGGGTCAATGATACGAACATCAATATTTTTTTCGACTTTAATCGTTTGTGGTCTGCTATTTCATCACCACGATCCCAGGTAATGCTTTCCCACAATGTGTCTGGCAGTTTTCCGACCTCACGCAAAATACCTGAGATGACACTGTTAGTATCCTTGCCTCTGATTTTACCTAGCACCGTATAACGTGATTTTCGTTCCACAAGTGTCGCAATGTGAGTATTCGCAGAGCCCGATATTAAATCGCCTTCCCAATGGCCTGGTACCGCCCGATCTGCTGCGGCTTGCAGCCGATCATGTATTGACATGCCATCTACCACAGATAGATCAACCCCCTAGCCGGAATGCTTACGACTTTGTCGCATCCTGCGCTGTGGACTGAATAAATAGAGACCGATAAATTGTTTCGTGTGACACGTTCATTTTGCCTACAGTAGGAAACTTAGCGTTTAACCACCCTGAAATTTTTTCTGGCGACCAATCACGGTGCAGCTTGTTTACCACCATGCGGTTGAGACGCACGTTTTCAACGTTTATGTATTTTGGGCCGCGCACGTCTATTCAACGAATTTTCTTCGACTTTTACAGCGCGATATTCGTTACGACCGCCACTGCTATTTACCTCCTAACTAATCGTGTAAGGGGCGCGTTTAAGTGCTTTTGCAATTGAACGGAAAGATTCGCCCGCGGCTAGTCCGCGTGACATAAATTCACGGTCAGCAACACTCAAACTGATCTCTTTAGCGACTTTTGGCACCGGCGTTATACCGCCTTGAAGCCGGATAACGCCGAATACTGACCCAGGTTCCTTGTTTACGAGTCGACCAATTTCGCTGAAAGATACTCGCTGACGCCACAATATCCATGTGGTTTCTTTTTCTTCTGCGCTAAAGCCTGCCCGTCTTGTTATTGCCATCACAACACCTATTTACCTCGGTCCTATTATATAAAGTGTTGCGTTGCCCCATTGAATTCACACCCGAGTTCCTCTACATCAGCCATTCAAAAGATACTGAAACACCGACCCCCGGCTTTTCTTCAAATGTGGTTACGCCTTCTCTTTCGATCTCAATCATTTCATCCAGCAAGTTCCGGACCTTTACCTTCAGGATGATCTGGTCACGGGGATACCAATTGTAGGTAAAATCGAGAGAGTGAAATGGCTGTTCGAATGCATCTGGTGCACCACGCCGACCTGCGGTAAACAGCCTTTCACCGAAAACGTTGTAGCTTAGGGTAGCGGAATGAAGAGCATCGCTGGAATCAAAGCCTACAAGGACATTGGCAACATAATCTGATGCACCCGCGAGCTTTCGTTCAGCGTTTGTCGGGGCATCGGCTCGATCACCAGCCTTGAGCTCTGAATCCTGGACCGTGATATTTCCCTGAAGGAAAAATTGCTCCCAAAAGTTTCCAAGGAACCCAAGGCTTTTTAGTCCTTCAATCTCCAGACCATAGACTTCACCAGACGCCGCATTAATGATCTCACGAGACCGGTTGGTATCACTGGCAGCAGATTCAAAGAACTCGATCGGGTTATCGATGTCTTTGTAGTAGAGCCCAACGCTAAGATTGTCACCGCTGCTGAAATACCACTCGGCTCGAAGATCATAGTTCACGACATCTGAAGGTCGCACAGAAGGATCACCATCAGTAAGGAATCCTGTCCTGGCATCAATATAACTGGCATCAGTGATCTCGCGCAGATCTGGTCGAACCACTGTTTCACTCCAACCAAACCGAAGTTGAAAAACCTCAGCCCACCACTCAGTCATGTACGTAACGGCGAGCGAAGGATAATAGGTGTCGTCAGTGAATACCGCATCCTTAAGAACCTCGGGGTCAGAAGACACCTGGGGCTGATTGAGATCAGTGGAATAAATATCCCAGTCCAATGCAACCTGCTTGTAATCTTCCCAACGGACACCGGCCGAAATGCGCAAAGTATCCTGCCAAAGATAATCGACATTGCCATATAGCGCATCGGTCATCGTTACTACCAGGTAACTCTGGTTATTGGTACCTGCTAGATCAAATAGAAAATTATTGGCTGTATCTCGGATATTTTCCGCCGAAAATACGGCAGAAAACGGCCCCTGAAGCACCGTGGGATCACTCACAGATAGCGCACCGAGACTGAACTGGGATTGTCGGTAAGTTCGATATTTTTCTGTGTACTCCCATCCACCCGAGATAGTCACCGAAGCATTCTCGGTATCAAACGGCCAACTGATCTTACCCCCATGATTCTTGACCTCGTCATCAAGGTCTGTGAACCGGTAATCAGCCGCAGCGCTATCTGTGATTACGTTGGACGAAATCACTCTCGAAGTGACAAGGTCCGTAACCGTCTCCAAAGAAACGCTCAACTCGTTAGGTATGTCTGTAAAAGCCCTTGCATCAGAGTAGTACCATTCATATTTCAGAATTTCGGGAATGAAATCGATCCAGGGGAATAGCTCACGGGTGGCACTCCCGAGTTGATGCGAACCTTTGATCTGATTCACGATCATCTCTCGCTCTTCATACTTGGTCCGCTCATCACGAAAACCCAGCCCATCGGACCGCTCTCGGTTTTCATTGAAGAAATCCACGATGGCTGTTTCATCATCGGTATTTCGGATCAAGAGCGTTGTAGTTGAAAACTCGTGATCATCCGTGTATCTAAACCCCAGATTCAGATTGCCATTCAGATAAACCGAGCGGGTGCTCTCCTCTTCCCTTTCAAACCGTTCTTCAGGAAAACGAAAGTTACTTGCTAGTGTTTCTGTCTTACGCCATTCAGATGAGTAGGCTCCTGCTAGTAAAAAACCCACCTCCAGTTCATCATTCAGCAGAAAGTTGTTACCAATGCTACCCTTAAAACCAACATCCGGATCATCACTGCTACTATCGATCGAGACATTTCGATTAAGACTGGTCGCCAACTCACGGTTAAGCGCCTGAGCATCCGCTAAAGACGCTGTTGAATCACCTTCCCTTCTTAAGACATTCAGTATGTTTTGGGCATCGAGCTTGCCGCCAAAACGCGAAATACCCGCAATGATATCGTTTGGCAACGATCGCGTGCCATCGTCCTTTCCGAGCCAGTCGTCCCCCCCACCATTGTAAGAAAGCACATCGCCATCGACTTCAGAGTTAAAGCCACTGGACAACTCAAGCGAGTAACTGAATCCGTCAGGTATTCCCTTTGTCCTAATGTCGATGCTCCCCCCGCCAAAGGAAGCAGGGCGATCTACCGAATAAGATTTCTGTACAGCCAGCGAAGATACAATCGACGTGGGGAACAGATCCAGCGGCAATACATTCCTGGTTAAGTCCGGCGATGGAACAGTTGCCCCATTAAGGGTAGAGCTTGCATATCGTTCACCCAGACCACGTACGTAGACGAATTTTCCGCCGACAAGCGAAATGCCCGATATTCGCCTAAGTGCTGCGGCGACCGTAGAGTCGCCGACCCTGCTGATAAACTCTGAACCGATGACATCCGTAACAACATCATCCTCCATTCGCTCACTCAACAGAGCTTCCGCCGCACTCAAAAGGCGGGCCTGCACGACGACCTCTTCCATTACCTGCTCTGCATACACCGGCTGGTAAGCCAGTGTAAACAGAGCGACCAGAACTACTTTTGACATGCTAGAAGTTTCATTCATTTCAAGTGAACCCTTTGTGGTTACTTCTCAAACCAAAGATCAACAGCGCGAGCACCGTCGTGAATACCGTATGTCCAGTTTTTCGTCCAATCGGCGATCGTATTATCAACCGCGCCGATACGACCGCTGGATGGCGCTGGTGTAACCACCGGCGCCGCTCCATCAACCACCATCGAACCAAAAACAACCGAATAGATGGGCGCTGTACTCGCTCTTCCAGCCTCCAGAATCACAAGACCCGTATCTGCAATCGCGGTGGGGTCGGTGCCTTCCACGGCGACAGTTGCAAACTGGTTTCCCAAGGATTCCGCAAATGCTTGAACAGAGGTCCCATTTGGTAGAGCTCCTCGAGATGCTTGAGCACATGAGAATAGTGAGGAATTGATCAGCAGTTCACCATCTTCTGCCGCTTGAGCTGAACGGTTATCCAGACGCAAACAGTAATTGTCACTTGTAGAACTCTGGTCATCTGCCCCGATTGATATCACTGTAGAGTCACTGATGACAGGAATGATGCCTTCTCGTAGTCGCCATCCGGCGCCCGGATCATGAGTCGCAGTCTCGGCAGAGTTAGGAGAAATAATGCAGGTGAGGTTAGAAATAGTTGGCGCACTGTTGATGCCCTGGCTAATAATTGATTCAATTTCAGTCTCGGTAAGGCTTGAAAAGGAACCAATGCCATCTGCTTCTATACAGTGGTTCCCATCACTCTCTGCCTGGATAACAAGGGCATTCTTGATAGTGCCTGAATAGCCTTCATCTATATCGATAGAGTCATCACGTACATATACGGCGACGAAATTGGAAATATTTACTGCTCCACCAAACATCTCGATACCATCATCGTATGTAGAATAGACCTGGAGGTTGTTAATGACGGTGTTGCGACCGACACCACCAAACGAAATACCGTTCAGCTCATCTCCATTGGCTACCTGAGCGCCTGTGTGCTTAACCTGAACATATTCAAGTCTGCCGGAACTATCATCATTGTTGTCCCCGCCGTACTGAGATTCATCAAGACCTGCAGCACCTTCAGCATCAACGTGACAATCACTGGTAGCAAGGTCGTTACCTGAAACTGACCCGGTATAAACGCACTTGTTAGTCACACCGAACCCATTAACTACCATGCCACCCCATTGCTGAACTGCATCAAAGTTAAGGGTTGGTACGTCAGCGCGAGAACTTTCAACATCAGACACAGAGGTGATGACAATAGGTGACATTTCAGTACCCACTGCAAAGACCTGGGAACCTCGATTGACGATCAAAAAATCACCGTTAGAGGTAAATGCCATCGTCACCCCGGATTCAATTGTTAAGACGGGTCCATCACCACCTTCACTGATACCGGCGGCAGCAAGATCTGAATCGGTATCGTAGGTCTTACCGACAAACAGGCTGCCCTGGAATATATGTGCACCATCACCCGGCAAAGCCGGAATGATCATATCCACTACCAAATTGTTACCAGCATCTACAAAGGTCGGCGCGTAGATGCAATCAAGGCCATCGTGAAATCCTTGAATAGTCTGCCCGCCCGTATTCTGGTAAGCCGCACAAGGATTTTCTTGCGGTGCATCAGATGTCGGGTTGGTCACTGAATTATCAATAGAGTTATCGACTGTGGCAGGGTTTATTTTTACATCACCACCGCCACCACATGCAGACAACAAAACTACGCACACTGCGCTTGCTAAATAAAAAGTTCTCTTCATTTGTAGGAGTCTCGCTTTGATTAGTTAGTATCTTCGCGAAGTGTAGTGACAGACATTTAAGGTCAGTTAAAGAGGTCTGGGAATTTTGTGAATTAATTATGAATTTTTAATAAAGTTGGGAGAGCTTAATTAGGAGAGAACTTGTATCCGATGCCACGAATGGTCTCGATCATATCAGAGGCACTACCCAGCTTACGTCTCAGAGAGACGATATGGACATCGATGTTTCGGTCGGTTATCGATATATCTTCACCAAACGCCTGACTAATGAGTTGTAGCCGGGAGAATGCACGGCCAGGATGTGATGCCAATTGCTGAAGCAGTCGGAACTCAGTAACAGTAAGCTTCAAAAGCTCTCCGGCCACAGACACCTCATGACTCATAGGGTCGACCAGTAATTCGTCGTAAACCAGGCGACAATCAACCGCCTGCGCAACCATTTCAGTCTTTCTAAACACAACTTTCACCCGAGCGATCAGTTCGCGTGTGTTAAATGGTTTGGCGATATAATCATCAGCGCCAAGTCCAAGCCCGATTAAGATGTCAGCGTCTTCGGATTTTGCAGACACGATGATTATTGGAATATTTTTTGTCGCCGGGTCTGTTTTCAGCTGCTGGCAAATGGATAACCCATCAACGCCTGGCAGCATAAGATCCAGTATCACAACATCAGGCAGTTCTAATCGCACAAGGGTAAAGCCCTCATCGCCGCGACCCGTAGCAATCGCGTCGTAACCTTCTTTCTCGAGGTTATACACAATGATTTCCGCGATATCTGCGTCATCTTCGATGACGATGATCTTGCGCGAAGCGAGTACCGAAAGGGGGGACATCAGACAAACCTCCTTTATGACCTAAACATAAACTGGAGGGATCGCTATGATGTATCTAATAAAAAAAGCAGGGTTACCGTAGTGTTCCAGGATCTCTAATTTCACATCACGAGTAACGTTGGAGATCTCGCTGTCTGTCATCTGCTCAACAAGTGCAACGTCAAACACGGTTTTATAAACGATCGTCGGAGAGGCTCCGACCAGCAGTTCTAGCAACAAAATGTAGACTAGTAGCTTTTTCACGTGACACCAAACATAGAAGAGAAGAATCGCATCTTAAGAAAGCTTTTCTCTCTCCGCCATGCATCAGCGTGAGGATTAATCGAAAATTAACATACCCTTAAGGTAATCTTACAAAAACTTGGGGGTTCGAAAAATTAGGCTATTGAACTGTCGCTATTGAACTGTCGCTATGGACCATTCTTCACCGTACTGGCCATGTGATTTGGCGAACTCCATAACAGTCATCTCGTTACAACGAATGTGACTCAGTTCCCGTCGACCAACTTTCAGAGATAGCGCCTTAGCTTTAGCCGCATCCTTTGAATCTAGAGCCGCATTACAAATCTGTGAATGTGCACTCTCTCTTTGAACATCAGCATGTTGTACAGAAGCCGATTCCTCATTAGCGAAAATACCGAATGGAAGCAGAAAAAGTATAACAATTTTTGTGTTTCGCATGTTTAAAACCTGGTTTTTTATTATGTCAAAAATATTACTAGGCGGCTGCTCTTAACACAATCTATATTATATATTCTGACTTTTTAACTATGGTGCGCGGCGTATTATTATCATTATAAAACAGCGTTATATCGAATATTATTTCGACTGAAAAAATATTTTTTATTAAGATTCGACCAACATTTTCACGCATATACTGGACCCAAAAAACAAAAAATCAGCGCAAACCGATAGAAGTAAAACTCAAGAAATCATGAGCAAAACTGGCAGACAAGCCGCTCACCTCGAGTCTCTGGGATACGACCGCCTAAGAATCGCCGAACTGAACCACACCCCTTTCTTTCACTATCTATCACGGCCGAACATACTAATTAAGCCGAGGTCTTGACCTCCGTAGCGGTGGCCTTTTCACGCAACCCGATGACCATGGCGACCTTTGCTCACTGGTCGTTTCGGCAAGACCTTGTCGACCTGATGTGCTGCACTGTCAGCCATGCGCTTGCACCTAAAAACGACAAGCTTCTCGTGCTGACAGCACTCACATCGAACACTCAAAAAGCCATGTTCAACGCGACCGCACTTCGGGTAATTCCTGAGCTCCCTAACCGACCATCAGGATACGGGCCCGATCGACCTTACCTTTACTATCTGACACCACCGTCGAAATTATTAGCCAACCGTCTTTGAATCCAACCGCGAGATCCGGCGCGAGCAGTTGCCCTACCTTTCGGTTCAGCAGATCTCAACAAAGCAATAGCCCTGGTTGATATTTTCGTAGCCGCAACCAGTCCTTCGATGGGCAGGACTTCGATCGACGTTCGCAGGGATCGTGTAATCTCATGCTTTCCAAGCAGGCGAGAGATGTTGCAGCGGAACAGGCAACTCCGCGACCTTCTGGTGGTCGCCACCAAGTGCAAGCGCTTCTAAGCAGGCGCTGGACTTATTTAAGCGCATCAATTGACTTCCGCTGTTATTAGGAAAATACTGCAGTGACGATCTGTTGAGTAAAATATTTTCCGCACAGAAATGAGATGCGGCGTCGAAGCCTCCTCGCCGAGTATAATAATCGCGATACAGGACCTATCTATGACAGAACTCGACCTTACTGCTGTGTGGGAAGCTCATTGCAAGTACGAATTTGAAACCCGCGATGTCGATGCCACAATGGCGACGATGATCGATGCGCCGTACGTCAATCACATTCCCACAATGACCGGCGGCGTCGGCCATGATCAACTGAAGCGCTTCTACAAATACCATTTCATTGGCGGCAATCCGCCAGATACAGAACTTAACCTGGTGAGCCGCACGGTTGGTGAAAACCAGATTGTCGACGAGATGCTGTTTACCTTTACTCACACCAGTGAAATTGACTGGATGCTGCCTGATGTCGCACCTACCGGCGAACGAGTGGAAATTCCTTTGGTGGCCATTGTCGGGTTCCAGGATGGTAAAGTGGCGCACGAACATATCTATTGGGATCAAGCCTCTGTGCTGGTTCAAATTGGCAAGCTTGACCCGACAGGCCTGCCTGTCGCTGGCATGGAAACGGCCAAGAAGGTTGTCGATAATTCATTGCCCAGCAACGAACTCATGGGTCAGTGGGCAACAAGTAAAAACAAGCCGGTTTAGCAATCGCAGTCCAAGCCACTGCACTGTAAAGCGTAACTCCGGCCTGTGATCGGCTAACGGAAAAAATATAGGGTAGGCTAAGATAGTTTTGAACACGATACCTGCGGTGCTGGCCTTGCTCATGGCAGGATTAACCCTTGTAACGCCTGCACGTGCTGACGCGCTATGAAGGACCCTTGGTCCCATGCCGATGAAAAACTTATATGGGCCCAGGCGGGCCCTACCTGAAAGGCCAGAATGCTATCACGGCTGAATGGGACCTGCAGACATCGCGCAAACTGGGCCGTGTCGTCACCCCAACAGACAGATATGCTCAGATTGCTGTGAGCCCGGTCGCTAAGTGAATTAACCGAATAGTCCCGCGCTCATTCATTAGGGGTACCGGAATTAACCACATATCTGCTCCACCAGGCAAGCACATGGTCCCCTGGAAATTGTGGTCCCCTGGAAATTGAGCATAGCTCCAGTTCTCGATGGAAATCTGGTGGTTTTGAGGAACTAACGAAATGGGTCACACCGACCAACCCATGTTCCGTGGTTCCTCGGGCCGCCAAGCCAAACCGGCTCCCACTAGCGTTGCCAATGTCAAAATAGTTGTGTCGGTTGATCGAGTAGACCTGTGGATCACGGACGATTTTTCGTCTGCGAGGCTTTATTAAGTCCAAGATACTTCAATATTTTTTCTAAGTTCCCAGGACCTTCAATACACGCGTTAATCTCACTGGGCGGCGTTCTGATTTGCCACCACACTTATCGCACTTCTATCGCACTTCTATCGCACTTCGCTAAAGGGACTTAAGGACTGCTCATCAAAGGGTCTATACCAGTTTGAACACCGGCATTTCGATATCGCTACTCCAGGATTGGAAAGCGACGCAGACCAACGCGCCTACAACGACGGAGTCCGGGTCACATTCCACAAGACTACTCATCATGCAGGGGCCCTCCTCCAAGTCGATAAGCACCAACACGTAGGGTGCCTCGTAGGCTCGGGAGATACCGCGCCTTACAATAGTAAAACTCTTTATCCGACCGCGACCACTCACCTTTGACCATGCTAGACCCTGCCCCCCGCAATGAGAACAAATGGTCCGCGGGTAGAACTGGTATGCCATGCAACCCTCGCATCGCTGCATAGTCAAGTCTCCTTGCCTGCAAGCCTCCCAGTAGGGTTCCGTTAACACACTCGGTTGTGGCAAAACTTTTTCAGGGGTTTCTGTGATCAATTTAAGATGCCTCCGTTCCAAGCACTAGCGCTGTATGAGACGACATAATGCCGCCCTGAGCGTGTACCAATGCATTTTTTGAGCCTACTACCTGCCTGGCACCGGCATCTCCTCTCAACTGAAAGACAGATTCCGTCAGGGCGAACATCGATCCAGGATTCCCCGGGTGACTATGAGATAATAGACCACCGTGGGTATTTACCGGCAAAGATCCTCCGGGCATTAGCGCACCGCTTTCAACGAAGGCACCGCCCTCTCCTTTCTCACAAAACCCAAGGTCTTCAAGCTCCACCAGCACCGTTGGGGTAAAACAATCATAGAGCTGCGCAAAATCCATATCGGCTGGGCGCATACCAGACATCTCAAAAACTCGCTGCCCCGCTTCCTTCGCTGCCGAAGTCGTCAGGTTGCGGGCCGCACTAATATGCTCATGGCTGTGCCCCTCACCGGCACCAAGCAGGTATATCGGAGCGTGCTTCATGTCCGCCGCTCGTTCTGCTGATGTAAGCACTATCGCCGCGCCACCATCCGACACTAATGAGCAATCCAGCAGATGCAGAGGATCCGCAATCATCCTGGACTCGAGCACATCTTCAACACTGATCAAGTCCCGCATCTGCGCTGCAGGGTTTCGCGCCGCATGTGCCCGACAGGCAACGGCAATAGCGGCAAACTGTTCCTGAGTCGTACCAAATTCGGCCATGTGCGCCTGGGCGATTAACGCGTAATAGGCTGGTACCGTCGGACCATAAGGTTGCTCAAATTCAGGATGCCCAGTCGATGCCTGCACCATCATCGCCTGGTCTCGCGTCAACCCACTGCGCATCGCATCCGCCATTGCCACCACCACAACATCAGCCATACCTGTTGCTATGGCTGACGCTGCGTGATGAATAATAGAAAACGTCGTGCCGCCTCCAGCGCCAGCAGCAATGCAATAGCGCGGGAAAATCTGCAAATATTCAGCCGTTGCTTCAGCGTGATACATCATCGGCTGCGCCATCGCGTTACACGTCACTAACCCGTCAATATCGCCTTTCTCAAGGCCTGCATCCGCAATGGCAGCCAGAGCAGCCTCCACCCCCATCTCCATTGGCGTGCGACCCGGCAGTACACCAACTTCGGTATCGGCCACGCCAACGATAGCGACTTTACCTCTCAAACTTTTATCCAGCATCAGCAAACCTCACCACAACCTTACCCGGTGTCACCACGTCACCAGACTGATTTTTTATATGGACCTCGATTTCAACTTCCATTGTCTCGACATTTAGCGCTGCGATTTCCCCACCAGCTGTCAACACATCACCAATGTAGGTCGCCACCCGATTCGAATAATCAATCGAAAAAATATGACCATCCTCACCTAGCCACTCCTCAACGCATTGGTGTAACCAATCACCCAGCATAGGCCCGGCAATAACCAGACCCGGATAGCCCTCTACGTTCTTCGCATAGGGCTCATCAAAATGGATACGATGGCCGTTCCAAAGAGCCGCGTTGTAGAACATAAGCTGCACATTATCCGGCGTGTGTTCTCTTCCTGGCAGTTGTTCGCCTACCCGCAGGCCAGCGAAACGCTCCGCATTGACTGTCATCACCGTAATATCCTTGTGGTTTTTTCGCGAATGATCAGGTCGCCGTCATCGTTAACAATATCCATTACCACCTCATAAAAAATCAGCGAACCCGAACGACCCTGCTTTTCGTATATATCGGTTAATGTCCTTGTCGAGGTCAGCCAATCGCCCGGATAAACAGGCTTGTGATACTCAATATTCAACCCGCCCGCCATGGCTTTCTCAAGGGGGAATTTGGGTAACAGGCTATCAATTGAAACACCGTCTGGCGTCAGCTGTCCCAACTCAACCACGTCCCAGAAAAGCGGCACATGAAACATCGGCGGAGCCTCGTCACCGTCAAGGTACTTGCGTTGCCGGTTGCCCGTGGCAACGGCGTATTTTCTTATATCACGGCGCGTAACAATTTCACGACGCGGCTCGGACCTGCGGCCGATCGTCGACAATAGTTCCTCGGATAACAATCCGCCCATACTTGATTCTCCCCTGCGCCTCTATTTCAGTTGCGCACATTACAATTGAGTAAGTTGCCGACCAGCCTTTTCGACAAGCTATAAACGAACCGAATCCACTGGGGTGTTTGGTATGGCGTGAAATGTTCCGATCGTACCTAAAAGATGATCATTTCAGCTGAACAGTCACCCGGCGTCGAGAAGGTCACCGCATTTACCCGCTATCCTCTCGTCTTCGTCCACTAACACTACCCGCGCATCACCCTGACAGGGCGATGTTTCAACCCAAACTCTTTTTTGTCTAGAGCTTTTCGTAGGACGATAGTAGGTAGAATCTGAATATTATTCAACAAAGCGTACCCGCCAACCCAAGAAATACCTGTCTATTAACATTGACTGATAAAAAAAAGGAGGAGCAAAAAAGCACAGGAAAACGGCAGGGTTAACGAAGAATAAACTACCTTGGAAATACACAGGCTAGTACCTCTGAGCCCTAGATATATTAGCCTGTGTGCATTGTATAGCGCTTTTCGATTGATCCTACGACTGCTATTCAATCCTAAAACTTGACTAAATCAACAGCCCAAAATCGGCCGCCTCGACCTGCAAATCTTTTCAATGATCAGCGCTATCGCCTGCGCGCATGCTAACTATCATCATGACAGTCATTAACTAACGACTTAATGACCACATCACGCTTTCTTCAATCTACGTGAGAAAACCAATCGCCATCCTTGGCCGTTTTGCGAAAAATGTAGTTTATACTGCCCATCTTGGTTGACCGTGTGTTCGTCTGGCGGTTGATCAAAGAGGACGGCGTTATGCTCACCATGAGCGTTTTAAAGGTTTAGCGAACGCCCGCAAAGTTCAAACTTGGTTTACCCGAATCGCTGATTGAGTTACTTGAGGAAAAAAACGCCGCCGCACGAGCGTTGTATCTAATGAAAGCCGACCTGCATTGCCACAGCCATTTTTCAGATGGCAAACACACAGCCAATTTTCTGATTGAGCGGGCGCTGACCAATGATGTCACTCATCTTGCCCTAACAGATCATGATTGCACCAATGTGCATGAGAACCTGCAGGGTAGTCAGCCATTGTCGATCATAAAAGGAGTCGAAATATCCTGCGCCTGGCAGAACCATGAACTTCATATTGTCGGCCTGAGTATCAACCCTCAACATGCTCAGCTTGAAAATTTGCTGTCCTGCCAACAGGAGAAACGCCGACAGCGAGTGCGGGAAATAGACGCCAAGCTTGTTAAAATCGGTATTCAGGGTTTACTACCCTATATGTCGGATTTGTCAGCAGTGGCACAGACAAGGAGTCACGTCGCGGACTTCCTGGTGCAACGACAGTTCTGCACAACACGTAAAAAAGTGTTCAAGCAATATCTGAATAAGAGTGGCAACGCCTACGTTGGCGCACTCTGGTGCAGCCTTGAAGCAGCCGTTGATGCGATCACATCAGGGGGCGGTATTGCGGTGTTAGCGCATCCAGGTCGATATGGAATAAACCGAACCAAACTGTCCTATCTGGTTGACGCTTTTAAAGAAGCCGGTGGTCATGCGCTTGAATGCACTTATCCCAGTATCGCGGCAGAAATGCAGGCCGATCTACTTAAACTCGCAATCGGCAAAGGTTTGTATGTGTCTGGCGGTTCGGACTTCCATGATGCCAGCGCCACATGGACCGACGTTGGAAAATTTCCACCGCTGCCTAAAAACACCGACCAGTTTAGTGTCTGGCGTCATCCATCATGGAGCGCCACGACCCCAGCCTTAACGGCATGATTTTAACAAACCATAGTTGGCATGGGGTTGAACTGAAGCGACCGCCGCCATTCCAGAAATACCGTTATCTTGCCTGTACCTTAGAACCAGCCAGGTGACCATATCCTTGGTGAACGAGCGCCAGAGCACCGCTATAGGCCAAGCTCTTTAGCAAATGCATCGCGCATTACAAACTTCTGCATCTTACCCGTGACCGTCATCGGAAATTCATGCACCATTTTGATGTACTTAGGTATTTTGAAGTGAGTGATCTGGCCGCTACAGAACTGCCGGATACCATCTTCAGATAGGTTTACGCCTTCTTTCAACTGAATCCAGGCGGCGACCTGTTCACCGTATTTTGCATCGGGAACGCCAAACACCTGGATTTCCTGAATATCAGGGTGTGTGTAAAGAAACTCTTCGATTTCTCTTGGATAAACATTTTCACCACCGCGGATAATCATGTCTTTTATTCGACCAGTGATTTTTACAAAACCATCCTCGTCCATTTCGCCTAGATCACCTGAATGCAACCAGCCCTCGGCATCAATGGTATCCGCCGTTCTTTCTGGATCATTCCAGTAACCCTGCATCACACCATAGCCACGCGAGCACACCTCGCCAGTTTCACCGAAAGCTGCGATGGCACCATCTTCTGTCACGATTTTCATTTCCCAGTTGGTGTGCGGTCGACCCACTGTTGTGACGCGGCGCTCAAATGAATCTTCTATCGCCGTCATTGAATTCAACGGGCTGCATTCCGTTTGGCCATAACCGATGACAATTTCCGTTAGCGCCATGTCACTGATCAAACGCTTCATCAATTCAATGGGACAGGTTGACCCAGCAATAATACCGGTTCGAAGTGTACTCACATCAAAGTCATTAAATGTAGGCAGATCCACTTCAGCAATAAACATCGTGGGCACACCGTGCAAAGCAGTGCATTTTTCATCCTGCACGGCTTGCAAGACTAATCCCGGGTCAAAGACCTCGCATGGTAAAACCATGGTGGCGCCATGCGCGACGCAAACGAGTGTACCCAGGACCATACCGAAACAGTGATACATTGGCACCGGAATACATAAAATATCTGACGGCGAAAAATGCATGCTCTTACCCGCATGGTAGGCATTGTTCAAAATGTTGGTATGCGTCAGCGTTGCCCCTTTGGGCATACCCGTTGTGCCACTGGTGAACTGAATATTGATGGCGTCACCAGCCTGCAATGTCGTTGATAGATCGTTTAAGCGAGCGGCCTCGTCTTTCCCACCCATCTCACTTACAGCATCAAAATTAAACATGCCGGCAGAGGCCTCGGTGCCCATCCGGATGACTAATTCAAGTTGCGGTAGCTTTTTGGATTCCAGCTGTCCCGGTTCACAGTGAGATAATTCGGGGGCAAGTTCTTCTAGCATTTTTAGGTAGTAGCTGTTCTTGAAACTCTCTGCGGCGATAATGGCCTTGCAACCGACTTTGTTGAGCGAATACTCCAGTTCATACAACCGGTAAGCCGGATTAATACAAACCATAATCGCACCAATCTTCGCCGTGGCAAATTGAGTCACAACCCATTCATATCGGTTGGGTGACCAAATGCCGACCCTGTCACCCTGCACAATGCCTAGCGCCAGCATCCCGGTGGCAAATCGATCTACTTCTGCAACGAATTCTGCATAGCTCCAACGAATATTTTGATGCGGCACAATCAACGCTGGATGATTCGGGTCGTTTGCCGCCACACTATCCAAGTGTTGTCCTATCGTTGACGTCAACTGCTCACCAGACGCTCCAGAATAACTCGCTTCACCCATTTATTGCCTACCCCATTATTAATTATCAAACCACTTCGTTCGGTCGTCATTTTACTGCGAGCAGAACGAATAATATTGCCCCGCAACCTTTTTGCCAAAATAGCATCTAGAGCGCCTGTGTAAGGGTGACATGAAAATGCACCCCAATCACCAAGAATGCTAACAGTGCGACGAAACTGGCTCAACCTGAGGTGTTTTTGGCCTGGAAGTGTTTTGCTAACCTTAATACGATTCAATAAGGCCCCTTTTAAGAACTTCCCAGCCAATCTCAACCTGACCCAACTCCGCTGCAATGTACGCTGAATTACCATTTATAGTAATGCTAAAGCTCATCGTTCGTTGCACGAGTGCGGCCAAGGCCTGAACGTCGGTCCACTGAAGTCGATAAACCCATAAATTCAGGTTTGTTAATTTTTTTTCTAATTGTCCCCACCAAACATGCGACTTTGTATTCAGGCTGTAAACCTTCACGTTTTTCGATGCGCGAACCGATTTTTTTATTCGATCAAATGAAGGCTCCCCAACCTCTACCCAAAGACAAAGCTGACCGTCCAGCGTGTGTTGCCAGAGGTCTGGCTCGTCCGTAGCGCTAATTCCCTTGGTGAACTCAAGTTGTTCATGCGCATCGATGCAGTAGGCCAGGACGCGAACCATCATTCGCTCAACCGTTTCAGAGGGGTGTTGTGCCACGGTCAAGTTGAGGGTCTGGTATTTACCATGTTCCAGATCAGACAGGTCAATGGTCATCTTTAAGATCGTTGGTTTTATCGCCATTTATGCTGTTAGCCTCGGCTAATTATCGAATAGATTTGTCGGAAGTACATCAATGTCGCTTACCGACTCTAGATATTGGCGCTGATTTTCACAAAGAAGAACAAGCGCGCGTTGGTACTTTCTGCTTGCAGGTACGGATAATCAATTTATTGACAAGGCTAACACGACCCTGCAGCCAGCTGGACTGGTGCCATAAGTTCCTGGTGAAGGACATTATCTTTTCTCAGCGACATCTCTTCCCGAAGCGGCCTAAGTAGATAGCAAAAAAGTGATTGAATCGAACAGGGAAAAGCCTGTTATATTTCACGGATTGAACCTATGCAAACTCACGGGTTGAACCCATGTAAACTTACTGGTTGGACCCACCTAAGCAATGAGGCACACAAGATGATTAGCAAAAGAATTATGAGGCTTCTTATTCCCTTAGTCGCCTTCGGGTTTAGTGCCTGCGCCTATGCCGAAGTAATATGGATTGATGTGCGCAGCATGGCCGAACATGTGATCGACCACATTGATGGTGATGTGCGCATTTCATATGACCAGATTTTGCAAGAGGCTAATGTTCTAATGCCGGACAAAAACACGGAAATTCACTTGTACTGCCGCAGTGGAAAGCGTGCGGCCAAGGCCATGTTGGCCTTGCAAGATGCGGGCTACAATAATGTGTCCAATAACGGCAGCATTAGTGACACACGCAAGACAAGGGGGTTAAAGGAATAAACGCCTCCTTTGGGTTAGGATCCCGAACAACGAGCCAACCCGCAGATCACAAACCCGTCACCGCGAAAAATTATCCATATCGTCGCTCATCGGAAGCATACTATTGGAGCGAAAACCGCGCTATAACCGACGTTCAGCTACTCGTGGTTTTTTCATGATTGGTTGGCATTAATTCGCGAGAGACTTTATTTTTGCTGACGAATATGAGACCTTGCTTCTATTTTAGTTCTCTTGCTCCAAAATAACCTTGGGCCTGCCATGAAACGTTTAATTACAGCACTTGCCTGCCTTCTGATCTCCGCTAGTTCTAGTTATGCACTAGCAAGCGATGCAGCCGCACCCAACGAGCAACAAGACGACGAGTCGGTAAATTCTCAAGAAGAAGCCTCGGAACATACCCAAACCGACTCCCGGCATACTAGAAATAACCTCCCTGAAAGGGAGGAAGACAGCGATGAAGACAGGGAGGAAGACAGCGATGAAGACAGGGAGGAAGACAGGGAGGAAGACAGGGAGGAAGACAGCGATGATGAAAAAAGGCGCGAGCGCGAGTATTCTTCAGATGAGTCCCCAACGATCGTCTCTGCGGACAATAATACAGCTGTACTTGCTGGCAAAATCGTAGCGCTGTCAGGACAAAAGAAAGGAGGCGGTAAAAGACGTTTTAAATGGCAACAAGTTTCAGGCCCATCGGTAGAAATCTCTAACTCCAATAAGAAAGATGCAATTTTTACCGCCCCGCATGTCACCAGCACCCAAACACTGGTTTTCAGCTTTTCAACCTATTATGAAAAAAAAGACAAAAAACATCAGAACTTTACCGATTTTATCAGCGTGCAGATCAACCCGGCGGTGGATGGCACGGTTGTTCGTGATTGGAACCTGCAGGCATTAGCCTTAGTTAGACGGTCTGAAAGAGGCCCGACTATTTCAGGACGCTTTGCCGCCTACATGAATACAGCTTTGTACAGTGCTTGGGCCGCATTTGATAAACGAGCCGACGGATGGCTTGTGGATCTAGACCTTGATGATGACTACCCGGATGAAAATACCCGAACCACGCTTCAAGAATACGCGATGGCGGCGACTGCTTATGATGTTTTTTATGAGTTTGCAGCCGGCGATACCACCATGCTTAGACAAACGTATTTGGAAATTAATGCTGGAGAAGATGCCGAAATATTTAGAGCTCAGCTGATTGATCAAGCGAATACACTATTGAATTCCGCAGCAGAAAGAGCCGCTAATCGCCTTGTTGATGACAACGCCGCCGAGCTATTGGATGGCGTCAGAGTTCAGTCGTCTGATTTGGCCAGTCAGTTACTTACATTTTCCCTGACAGATGGGGCTCAAGTGACGAACGACTATGTCGATGCGCCCGTCATGTTTGAGCCTACAGCTTGGGCTTTACCGCGGCCTGAACGCGCGCAACGAAATAACATAAATTTTTATAACCAAAACGAATATACCGACGCCAATGGCGTTTTATACCCAAAGTATGAATTTCCAGAATTTGATCCGGTAGCTGCGGCACAGGTAATCGGGGCGACCTGGGATGCAACCGGTGCATTAATTGTAGCTTCGCCAGCAAACTTGGTAGTAAACCCAGCTGTCATTGATGGAACAATTAAGATTACAAGCGACTGGCAGTCATTAACCGAATGGGGGATTTTCCCGAGTGCCAACGACGGTGGTAATCAAGTGCCGCTCACATCGCATTGGGGTAATGTTGTACCGTTTGCGTTACCCAGTGGTGACTATTTAAGGCCATCAAGTGTTTTGACGCCCTACGATGCAAATGGCGCTCTTAATGCACAATTTGTTGCTGAATCGATTCAAATAACTCAGTTCGCAAAAAAAATGCAAGACGGCGCTGAGGGCGGCGCTATTCAACGAGCGCGGTCTGAATACTGGGAGTTGGGTGATAGCACGCCATACCCGCCTGGATGGTGGCTTGAGATTTCGCTTGATCTGATTGAGCGAGCCGATATCGACTTAAAAACCGCACTAAAAATCACCATGAGCTTAAGTCAGGCTGTCTTCGACGCGGGTATCGCTTCATGGGATACAAAGTATCATTTTGACAGTGCCCGACCGTTTACTGTGATCAATCAATTGTTTTTTGGCAGTTTAGTGCCGTCTTTCAAAGGTGACACACTTGCCGGCACCGATGATAGAGATGTTTGGTTTCCTTACCAACTGCGCAGAAACTTTACACCGCCATTTCCAGATATTCCATCGGGCCACTCCGCTTTCAGCTACGCAGCAAGCACCGTTTTAAAAGAAGTGTTTGACTCGAATCACTTCGGGTATCAGTCAACCTCGTTCAATTCACGCTTTGATACAACTGATGGCTTTGATGGTGATGCCAGTAACGGTAATGAATTCACCGACCTGTCTTGGACTTATTTATCCTTAGCCGCTGAAGAAGCGGGAATGTCGCGTTTATACGGCGGTATTCATATGCAGGAAGGTAATTGGATCGGTCTTAAGTTTGGCATTCAGGTGGGTCACGCGGCGCTAGCAAAAGTCAATGCGTTAATGGAGGGAGATGCAGATAGCACGCCCGACACTTCAAATACATGGCTAAAAAAATCGCCCACATTTTTGTTTGGAACAATGAGCTCCGATACGCTTTCTGCCATCAATCAAACTCGTCGTAAGGTAGAGATATATGGATTCTATGGCGATGATAGGCTCGACTCCGATGCAAGTTCGCGTGTTGCATCAGTAGAGTTGTTCGGAGGCTATGGCCAAGACGCTTTTTTGCTCAATGGTAAGGCTAGGCTTCAGATTCGGGATTATGAGGCAGGCGAAACGATAACCATTGGCCGTGGTCCTTGGGATACTGACAGCCGTGAGGCGTTATCCGTTGAATTTTTGGCGGGTGAAAAAACGCTATTAAAGCTGGGCGATGAAGCGGTCGTTACGCTAGATGGGCACTGGCGGTTGGATCAATTGAACATCAATGTTTGGTAGATCTGCTAGTTAAGCGCTCGTTTTTTAGGTACCAGCGAGGCTTGGCAGCGCGCTGGTACGTTTGAGTGCTGTCGCATAGAGACAACCCCATAGACAACTTCATAAAAAAGCGTTTCAGGCATAGCAAAATGCTCGGTGATTAGTTATTTTAAACGATTTCTTGTGATCTAAGTACGCTAGAGCTACTCATCGGAGCTTGCACCAGTGTTCCTCAGGTCGCCAGTACAACGACGCCTGAGTAAGATCCTATGCAAAGCACAACCGCCAACCACTATGAGTTGGTTATCATCGGCACAGGCCCCGCGGGCTTAAGTGCAGCTGGGCGGGCTGCGCAACTTGATCTTGAAAATGGGGCGTCGTCCCCAACCTACATTTTGCTTGAAAGTGCATCTGACATCTCTAGTAACGTCAGGTCTTATCAGAAAGGCAAGCATGTGATGAATGAGCCTGGGTATTTGGACTTACGCAGTCCAATGAGGTTTTCTTCAGGCAGCAGAGAGGAAGTACTAGGTAACTGGGAGGACGACACGGCTCGGTACGCTCTGAATATTCGCTATGACAGTGAAGTTACCGGTATTAGCGGTTCCAAGGGCGCGTTTGACATCCAATTGCGTGACAAAACCCCGTTAGGCTGCTCGGCAGTCGTTCTAGCGTCCGGCACCAGTGGCAATGTGCGGTTGATTGGCGTCGAAAATGATCGGCCTTCAGATTTCGTTCGCTACACGCTTCCGGACCCTTATATCTTTTCTGATCAAGTCGCCGTGGTTATTGGTGCCGGTGACTCCGCAATCGAAGATGCGCTCGCGCTGTCAAAACAAAACTACGTACATATTATCAATAGACGTTCTGAGTTTAGTCGAGCTAAAGCTGGCAATTTGAAGGACGTACTGAATGCAATTAATGATTCAGATTCAAGACTCGAATGTCATTATGACAGCTCAGTTATGTCTTTGCAGTTGCCCGCGGCGCAAGGCGACCAGGGCTGTTTGGTACTAACCACTCCTCAGGGTGAGCGCACCATCCCATGTGATTTGATCATTGCCCGTCTTGGATCGCTACCGCCCAGGGCATTCCTCGAGAAATGCGGATTAACAATGTCGAGTCAAGCTGCCGGTGCACTACCCGACCTTGATCGCCAATATCAGAGCGACGTTCAAGGGATCTACTTAATCGGCGCCCTTTCGGGATATCCACTTATCAAACAGGCAATGAATCAAGGTCAGGATGTTGTCGACTTTGTCGCCGGTAATACCATTGTCCCCGCCGATCATACGCTGATCGTGAAACGTCTCGGTGGCGCCTTCGGAGATAAAGGCGTCGACGACGTTCTGGATTACATGTATGAAAAAATACCGCTATTGCAGTCCGTCAGCCCTATCGCGTTTAGAGAACTGATTATCGAAAGCCGCTTGTTTGTGAGCGGCGAATGGGCAGATAGAGTCGACAAAACACTCTCGGGCATAGGTGCGCCTGTGATCAAGCCTGAGAACAGCTTTTTGATGGAGGCAGGCCTTTTCGTCAACAAATTTTATATCGTAGTCGAGGGCAGTGTTAGCATTCAGCCCTATGCGAGCGCAGCATGGGAGTCTTCTGGTCCGGGAGCATTTTTTGGCGAAAGCTGCCTGTTTTCCGGCCGATCCCAGGCTAGTAGCGCCGTCATCGGCGCTAATAGCGTGATTATCGAAATCCCCCGCAGAATCCTGATCAAATTAGCTAACTCTAATAAAGCTGTGCGCGAAGGCGTTGACCAGTCTTTTGTCTTGGGCATGCTCCAAGCTATTTTTAAACCCAAAATACCTTCCAAGAATCTGCTCGGGTTGTGCGCACGATTAAAAACTCAGACGTTCGAGGCCGGTGAGCAGTTGTACGAAGAGAACACTATTGGCGATTGCCTTTATTTGGTGCGTTCGGGGACGATAAATCTTGTCAGGGGCGAGAACAGGAAAATCATTGCTGATCAATATGCGGGTGAACTGGTTGGGCAGCTATCACTCATGGGGCACCCTCGCCGCCACAATTCTGCTGTCGCCACCACGCGAGCAGAGGCACTGGTTATTGATGCGGTAGATTTTGAAGAGCTCTTACATAACAACCCTACGGTTCGAAAAAAACTAGAAGATGATCTGTCGGTGTTGTTGCAGGAGAACAACAGCCTTGCTACCCACGATTCCTCGGCAAAATTGATGGGTTTTTTGATGAAGCAGGGGCTCGGCGAAGCCACCAATGCACTTGTTATCGACTCTAGTCTTTGTGTCGGATGTGATAACTGCGAGAAAGCATGCGAAGACACTCACGGTGGAGTGTCTCGTCTGCAGCGGGCTTTGGGTGATAGTCTGGGACGGTTTCATGTACCCACAGCCTGCAGACATTGTGAGACTCCACACTGCATGAAGGATTGCCCTCCCGATGCTATCCACCGCACCCCTTCGGGCTCTGTCTACATAGCGGACACCTGTATAGGGTGTGGCAATTGTGAGTCAAATTGTCCCTATAACGTTATTGAACTGGTAGCCACCAGTGAGCCCAAAGCCCCTTTATGGTCTCGTTTATTTAACGCGCTGTCGCCTTCAAATTCGTCGGGGCGGGCAGAAACCGGGTCGGTGGTTGTCAAACACGCCATGAAGTGTGATGCGTGCATGTCGGTTTCGGGTGGCCCAGCCTGTGTGCGCGCCTGCCCAACAGGTGCTGCGGCTCGGCTGGGATCTGAGCAACTACTATCGTTGTTAGAAAAATGACTCAGTTGCATCAAAGCATACTTAGTTGGCGAAACTATCGTTATTTGGCGTGGTTTATCGTCTCCGTTGTCGCCTCTCTACTGGTTTTTGTTAGTCAGTTTGGTAAACCCTTGCCGCCAAGCGGCAGCACTTGGCAAGGTTATGTGCTTGGCACTTTTAGTACGCTGTTGATCATATGGTTGACTTTCCTTGGACTTAGAAAACGACGTTATCGCTCTCAAATGGGTACTGTCCAGGGCTGGGTTTCCGCACATGTTTACTTGGGATTATCAGTACCTATCGTGGCGTTCATGCATAGCGCCGGACAAATCGAAGCCCTGAATATTCACACCCTCACTTTTTGGTTCATGATGGTCGTTATTGTCTCCGGTTTTATTGGATTATATGCCTACCTCCATGTCCCTGAGCGTATGAATGAAAATATTGGGGGGAAAAACATAGCGCACTGGATCAGAGAACTTTCATCCATTGATCGCCAACTAGCCGAAACCGCCTCTGCAATTAATGCAGATTGTTGTTCGGAGATTTTAAGCGCGTTAGACGGAACATCACTTGGTGGTTCAAAATTGGTTCAACTACTGGGCGTCGATAAATCGACGCTGTTTTCGGTTGAGCAGGGAAAAGTGATCTCGAATGCAGATCAAGCAGCGATTATTCGAATATTGTCTGAGCGGATACCGTTGGCGCGAGATGATGAAAAGCTCTCAATTCTTCTGAATACTTCATTTTCCCTCTTTGGTAGTCGCCAGCAAATGTTAAGGATAATCCGGAAAGATATGCGTTATAAATCGCTTTTATCCATATGGCTTCATCTGCATATTCCTTTTACTGTCAGCCTACTGATCGGGCTGATGATTCATGTCTTCGTCATTTTTTTCTACTGGTAAGCGATGCGTCTCTCTCTAAAATTCGCCGACGGGGCCAGTAATGCAGAAACAATAAGCATTTCAACTGATGGCCCACTTGCCGTAGGCCCAGGAACTCCTTACGCCCGCTTTTTTCCTGGTCTCGATTTTAGTTTTACAATCAGTCCGGCCTCTAAAGGTCGGTATCGGTTTAAAAGCAAGACCAAATCGATCGCAGCGGATGGCCGATCAGTCAAATCGACAACCCTGGGAATTGGTGAAGAGTTCGTTGTTGGCTTCTTTACCGTCAAGTTAACTATTGCCGATTCTGATTCTGATTCTGATTCTGATGTTTGTTTACAGATCATCCAAAACCCAATTGTTCCAGTGGCTGAAAGAGCTGCCATGACGCTCTCTGAGACCCGCATAAGTGTGCGCTTTTGGAGTTACTCTCTTTTAATTTTGGTGTTTATATTTGGCCTACTCTACCCACTGGTTAATTCGTCAGTTGATGTACCTTTCGCACTGCCCTTTGCCTCTATGGCGCCTGGAGAAACCGCGTGGAGTGCCGGTGAACTGCACAGAGCTCATGTAACCGTCGGTGTAAAAAACGACTGTAAGGCCTGCCATACCGCAGCTTTTGAAGCGATACCCGACAGTGCATGCTTGGATTGTCATGACCTGATACGCGAGCATGTCGTGATCACACCCGCAAACGATGCTCACTTTACGAAAACTACCTGTGCTGACTGTCATCAGGAACACATTCAGCCGAGTCATCTCGTTAACAACAGCGTCAGGGCTTGCTTGAGCTGTCACGGGAAGGAACAAGATTGGGCCCCTGGCATGCCGGTATTGCAGGACTTTTCGTTATCAGAGCACCCGGAATTTCAAGTATCCCTATGGGAGTATGACAGCAAAGCAAAGGACACTTCCCAATGGCAGTTGGTGAAGCAGCATGCAGAGCCCGGTCAAACCATTTTCGAAAATTCGAACCTGAAGTTTCCACACGACGTTCACTTGAACAATGAAAAAATGGGCCGAGATAACAAAGGTGATGGCCTTGCATGTGTTAACTGTCATCAGATCAACCCAGCCGACGGACGCGTGCAACCCATATCTATGGAGGCGAATTGCGAAAGCTGTCATCAACTGACTTACGACCTTGATCAACCAGAATTAGTTCTACCACACGGCTCTGAGCGCGAGGTGATCGCTGAAATGGAGTCACACTTTTATCGCAAGGCGCGTACCGAAGGACTTCTCGATCCTCAGGCGAGGTTGACGACCGAGGCGACCCATCAATTTGGAGATTCCGGTTGTGGCACTTGTCATCAGGTGGAGGAAACTCCGGGTTTACCTCTGGAGGCGCGCTGGCAGATCGTGCCTGTGCGAATATCCGATAACTGGTTTCCCTCCGCGTCGTTTAACCACCTTGCACATATGAGTGTACCAGGGATAAGCAGTGACTCGACATCGTGCCTATCATGCCATCGCGCAGATACCTCTCATGAGGCTAAAGATGTGCTTATGCCTGAAAAGGAGGTTTGCTTGCCTTGCCACGGCATCGACGCCGGCCGCAACGCCAATGCTTGCATAAGCTGTCACGTTTTTCATACAAACACAGGATCGCCCGCTATTGAAACGCGATCTCTTAGACACGAAATAATGGAGCTTGGAAAAGATGCTGCCCACTAAAGCGATCACTATGTTTTGCCGGCTACCGCTGGTAGTACTAGTTGCCTTTTTTTTAGCTGGTTGCGGTGGCAGCGGCAGTGGCGGCGGGTCCGACACATTAGTCGATGAGGGTCCTTCAGTAGAGTGCGACGGAAGCTGTGTTTCATCGGATTCGCGATTGACGCAAGAGGACGTTCGTCAGGTACTCTCCCAGGCACTCGACCAGGCCAACGCCATGGATTTGAATGCGACCGTCGCGGTTGTGGATCGCGTTGGCAATGTTTTGGCGGTCTATCGTATGTCGCAGGAGGGACAACCGCTGGATATCACGTCGACGGTCCCTAACTCCGTATTAACCGGACTGGATGGTGTGACACTTCCGCTTGGCAGTGACGGTGATGCTCTGGGAGCGATCGCTAAAGCCATAACAGGCGCCTATTTATCGAGTGAAGGCAACGCCTTTAGCACGCGAACCGCCAGTCAAATCATCCAGGAAAATTTTAACCCCGGAGAATTGGATCAGCCAGCAGGGCCCCTATACGGCGTGCAGTTTAGCCAACTTCCCTGTTCTGATTTTCTTCAGCGATATACGGGTGGCAATGCATCTGTGGGCCCGCACCGCTCACCTTTAGGTTTAGCCGCTGACCCGGGAGGCTTTCCACTTTATAAACAGGGCACTCCGGTAGGGGGTGTTGGAGTCATCGCAGACGGCCTATATTCGCTGGATAAAAATGTTCAGAACGAAGATAGAGACGCCGATGAATTAATCGCTTATGCAGCGACATACGCATTCGAGGCCCCCATTAATAGACGAGCCGATAGGATTACGGTCGACGGGAAAACGCTAAGGTTCTCCGATATAGGGTTTAGTGACTTGATCGTTGATCCAAGTGACGCGCCCCCATTTGAACGTCGTTTGGATCAAGGTAAATTGATCCACGTTACCGGGTACGCAGAGGCTGTTATTCGATCGGGCACGGTATTCGGCCAGCCTGAATCCGGAATTAGGTCCGCGGGAGGTGTGTTTGACGGTAGTGATGCCTTTTCTTTTGTCGATCCGTCTGGCGCTAACCGTTATCCGCCAAGGGATGGGTCAGATGCTGCGATCCTGACCAACGCCCCGCTGCAGTCCTCTGAAGTCGCGCAGATTCTCCTGTCATCCTTAGCGGTGGCCGCAAGAACGCGCGCCCAAATTAGGCGCCCGCTCGACACCTTTGGTCGGGTTACTATTTCGGTGGTCGATACGAATGGCGTCGCACTGGGTATTATTAGAAACCGTGACGCGCCAGTTTTTGGCGCCGATGTGTCATTGCAAAAAGCACGCACCACCATGCTGCTTTCATCGTTTGGTGCTGCTGATTTTTTCTCTGATATTGAGATACCCGCAACGTATTTTAAAAACGACTTCATGACCGTCAGAGAGACCGTCGACATTGATGACTACATTGATCGCAGTAAGGCATTACTCGGGGCTACGGCATTCGAAGACGGCACCGCTTACTCGATAAGATCTATCAGCAATATCCACCGGCCATTTTTCCCCGACGGATTATCATCTGCCGGGAGTGGCCCCCTTAACAAGGAACCTGACTTAAACGAATGGAGCATTTTTTCAACGGGTCTTCAACTCGATGTTTCCTATAATAAAATTATTCAGCACGTCCTCTTTGCAGCGACGGGTGCGGGGACTGATGTCAATTCCTATTGCAATGAAAGCGCCACTAAGCCTGAGCGTTTGGCTAACGGGCTGCAAATTTTCGCATCAGGCGTACCTATTTACCGAGATGGTGAACTCGTGGGTGGCTTGGGCGTTGCGGGAGACGCGCCGGAGCAAGACGAAATGATGGCTTTTCTTGGATTGAATAATGCTGGTCTGGTGCTTGAGTCCGGCGTGGGTAACGCGCCGACTGAAATTCGTGCAGATCAGCTAGCCCCCGATGGTTACCGGTTGCGCTATGTGCAGTGCCCCCAAAACCCTTTTACGGATTCCGATGACGAAAACGTATGCGAGGGTAAATAGCCAGTGTTGACAGCAATCTTTGGCAAGCGACAGCCCTCCTTATCCCAACACTTTTCTGGCAGAAACGTTGCGATAGCATCGTTGACAATACCTGCAAAACTCGGCGCTATCATTATCCTTAGCTGCTCGGGCTGGTTGTTCACGTCACCGGTCTTAGGCGAGGTTGACGCAGATTCCTTATTAGTAGCCGTTAATACGCAAGACAGCGTGCGGTCGCTGGGTATGGCTGCGTCCTTGTTTATGCCGTCAGTTAACAAACCAACCGTTAATCAAACCGTCGAAAACCTCTCCGCCTTAGATAGGTCTTCTCTTGTGCGCGGAAGGATTGATCTGAACGAAGACGCATTCAAAAGAGATGGCCTGAGCATTGTTCTATCGCGGCATGTGCCCTACCTGATCGATATGACTGCTTCTAGCTTTAGGCTCAGATGGGATGAGCAGGAAGCGATCAGCTTTAATCAGAAATTGCCAGGCAATGATGTCCTGCAAGGTACGCCATTTCGCAGCATTTCGTTTGGGCAGGATAGGCAGAATGAGCTTGAGATACGCCATGCGGACACCTACCGCGTCGCTATCACATCAATTTTCACCCCTGGAGTAGATCAGGTCACCATTGGGCTAAGCTTTGAGCCTATTGCAGGTCCAGCGATCACAGCGACGAAGATTGCCGCTACTCAATCATACCTACCGCCCGACGCCGAACCGCAGCGTTTTACAACACGGCAAGTTAGCCAGCCATGCGCACCTGCCCTGAATGATTGGATACCACAGGCAAATAACACCGGCTGTAAAGCACTCGACCCTTCTCCAGACTCGGTACCTAGGCCATCTTTGATCGCCAGAACATCGACATCATACCCTGCCTTATCGTCCGCAGTATCGAGCAAGGTGGTATCGAATAGAGCCGTATCAAACAATTCAGAAGAGACTGTCGGGGAGCCACAAAATCTAGCCTTGACGGCCGATATTCCACGACCAAGGCCAGAGGACTATGTCGCCGCCGTAGCCATGCCGGATCGCTGGCGCATTTTACAAAGCTTGGGACCTCTGAACAAATGGTACGACCCCTATAACCAAAATACCCTTAAAGCTGACTTTCCAGTTAAAGACGACTGGTTTTTTAACGTTACCGCTATATCGGATACCTTTAGTGAGACGCGTTCTGTACCGACCCCTGTTGGCCTGCAATCTACAGCCGCACCCGGGTCTAATGATGTGTTTGGCGGCTATGACCAGTCTGCACTCGTGCAAAATATAGCGTTTGAGTTCGTCTATTATCAGGGTGACACGATATTTAAGCCCGTAGATTGGGAGTTTCGTTTCACCCCAGTGTTCAATTTTAACTATACCCGTCTTGACGAAATTCTAGGCGTTAACGCGGACCCTGGCGAAGGCAAAACCAGAAAGAAAACCGATATAGGTATTCAGAGTGCATTTGTTGATAAGCACTTGCGGAACGTCTCTGATAACTACGATTTCGACAGCGTCCGGGTCGGCATTCAGCCTTTTTCTAGCGATTTTCGGGGTTTTTTGTTTCAGGATGCCCCCTTCGGGGTAAGGCTATTCGGTAATCGCTCGAATAATAAGGTCCAATATAACGTGGCCTGGTTCAGGCGTTTGGAGAAAGACGTCAATAGTGGTCTGAATGATGTTAGTGCCGGCTTGCGTGACGACGATCTCTTTCTTGCCAACATCTATTTTCAGGACCTGCCAACGCTTGGCTTCACGACTGAAATACTGTTGGCTTATAACCGTAACCGTGAAAAAAAGACCATCTTCGATGACAATAATTTTATCGCGCGCCCGGCCTCTCTTGGCCTGGAACGCCCTCGGACTTACGACGTTTATTATGTGGGTTTGGGCGGTGATGGCCACTTTGGGCGCCTAAACCTAACATCAATGCTTTACTGGGTAACGGGCAAGGAGGACGGCGGCGTCTTTACGGACGCTGACTCCGATGTGAATGGGTTGTTTTTCGCGGCAGAACCTTCAATCGACTTCGACTGGGCTAGACTAAAGTTTTCGATGGTTTACGCCTCGGGCGACAGCGACCCTTACGATGACAAGAGCGAAGCGTTTGATGCTGTTTTTGAAAACCCCATCTTCGCAGGGGCTGATACCAGTTATTGGATCCGCCAGGCCGTGCCATTAATCGGCGGCGGTAGAGTCGCGCTGTCGTCCAGGAATGGCATGCTCAATTCTATGCGATCTTCTAAGGAACTAGGCCAGTCAAACTTCACTAACCCCGGGCTCATTCTTGTTGGAACGGGTCTGGATTTAGATCTGCTTCCCCAGTTGCGCTTATCCTTTAATGCTAACTATCTAGCCTTCGCCGACACCGAGGTTTTAGAAATAGCGCGTGCGACACGTGAGATCGACAAACAGATCGGAATCGACGTTTCTGCCGCCCTAATATGGCGTCCTCTGATGACGCAGAATGCCGTCGCCCGACTCTCGTTTGCAAAGCTATTCGCGGGAGACGGTTTTGAAGACCTATATGGAAATGAAGATCCCTACTCACTTTTGGCTAATGTGGTTTTGACATGGTAGTACATTATCTAAACCTCAGCTCTATCGCTCGATGCATACTCGCGCCTGTCGTTATGATGCTACCACTGCTGGTATCTGCGTCCGGCGGAACAGATCCCGACCGTGTGCCAGTAAGATCGTCAGTGGCTCCGGCGCCAGCATCGCAAAGTGCCGCAGACGCACACTTAAAATCTGAAGGCTGTGTTACTTGTCACACGGATAGCGATGCAAAAACTATGCATGTCAGCCCCGCGGTACAGCTAGGCTGTATTGACTGTCATGGAGGAGATGCGACAGTAGCAAAAGAGGCATCCATGGAGATTGGTTCTGCTGAGTATCAACAGGTTATTGCCAATGCACACCCCGTTCCGCATTACAAAGAGACCTGGAACTTTCCTTCCAGCGCCAACCCGAAGCAAAGCTACAGCTTGCTTAACAGGGAGAACCCCGAGTATGTAAGGTTTGCTAACCCCGCCGATTATCGGGTGGCCCGAGAGGCCTGTGGAGCCTGCCACTTACCCATTATTGAGGCGGCAGAACGCAGCTTAATGGCAACCTCTGCTATGTTTTGGGCTGCCGCGGCCTATAACAATGGGGTTTTGCCCTACAAGCGGCCTATCTTTGGCGAGGCCTATACGCAGGATGGCAAGGCAGCCAAATTACTTGGACCGATTGTGCTGCCGCCAGAGGTTCGAGATGCGAAGGGTATTGTCGATTATCTGTTGCCGCTGCCCGCTTGGGAGACCGTTGCGCCGGGAGATATCTTTCGCGTATTTGAACGAGGTGGTCGGAACATCACTAATTTGTTCCCGGAGACGGGTATCCCAAGTTCATTTGGTCAATTGCAAAGACTAGAAGAGCCTGGCAGGCCCGATTTCCGACAGTCTAATCGTGGACCCGGCACCGGTGCTCGTATATCAATACCTGTTTTGAACTTGACCAAGACCCGGCTTAACGATCCTCATACATGGTTCTTGGGCACGAATGATCAGCCAGGCGATTACCGATCTTCTGGCTGTTCCTCTTGTCATGTTGTTTACGCTAATGACAGGGATCCCCGGCATTCCGGAGACTATGCTCGTTCTGGAAATAAAGGTCAGACCAATACGAAAGACCCTACCATTCCGCGCGGTGAATCTGGGCACCCTATAGCACACGTCTTCACCCGGGCTATACCGACTAGTCAATGTATGTCCTGCCACATGCATCAACCCAATATGTTTGTGAATAGTTTCTTGGGTTACACCATGTGGGACTACGAAGCTGATGCGCCTTTCATGTGGCCAGAGGAGCAGGTTTATCCCACTGAAGCTGAAAAACGAAAGGTCTATAAAAGAAACCCCGAAGGCGCTGCGCCCCGAGGTAAATGGGCAGACCTGGAGTTTGTCGAAAAAGTATCTGAACTGAACCCCGAGCTTAACGATACCCAGTTTGCGGACTATCACGGCCATGGCTGGAACTTTAGAGCCGTATTCAAGCGAGATCGCTCGGGTAATCTTTTGGATGCAGAGGGCCAGCAAGTGGCATCTGATGATCCCAAAAAATTTGATAAAGCGGTACATATGTCATCGATTCATCTGGATGCAGGCATGCACTGCGTAGATTGCCACTATGCGCAAGATACCCATGGGAATGGCCACATTTATGGCGAGGTAGCAGCTGCAGTAGAAATTGATTGCAAAGACTGCCATGGCACTGTTGGCGCATATCCTTCGTTGCAGACATCCGGCCCTGCAAGTCTAGGAGCGGGTACTGATTTGGCTGCGATCCGAAACCCAGATGGCAGCAAGCGGTTTCAGTGGCTTAACGGGGAGTTGATCCAGCGCTCTGTGTTAACCAAGGGTCTGGAGTGGAAGGTTTCTTTGGTCAAAGATTCAGTCAATAAAGACCATCTTAACTACAATGGTAAAGCCGCTCGTGCCAAGTTAATGGGTAAAAATACAAGTTCGCAAGCTTGGGCAGATCCACTGGATACCCAGGCACTCGCTCACGCTGATGAAGAGATGGAATGCTATGCGTGCCATACGTCGTGGACGACCAGCTGTGCTGGTTGCCATCTGCCGATCGAAGCAAACCAAAAGACCGAGCGATTGCATTACGACGGTGAAGAAAGTCGTAACTACGCGACTTATAATCCCCAGGTATCTCGTGATCAGATGTTTTTGTTAGGACGCCGAGAGACAGCAAAAGGCGGGAAAATAGCACCGGTTCGGTCCACATCTGCCTTGGTTCTCAGCTCTTCAAATGCGAACCGCGAAAAAATCTACGTACAGCAGCCTCCAATATCCTCCAGTGGCTACAGTAGCCAAGCCTTTAATCCTCATTTTGCGCACACCGTGCGTAAGACGGAAACCAAGACATGCGAGGACTGCCATCTTTCCGCGAAGAACGATAACAACGCAATAATGTCGCAGTTGCTAATGTACGGCACTGGGTTTGTTAACTTCCTGGGGTACAACGCCTACGTTGGTGGCAGTGAACACATATCAGCCGTTACGGTGACCGAATGGACAGAGCCGCAGGCCGTGAAAGGTAGTTATTTACAACGCTACGCCTACCCGGATTACCATGCCGAGCACCTAACCCGCAATCTAGAGTTGGCCGATGCAGTGACACATGATAGCGGCAAGGTGCAGTGCCTGCAGTTGCGCGGCGAGTACCTATTTGCCTCAGAGGGCTCCAAAGGCACGCGGGTTTATGACGTTGCGAGCATCGCCAACAAAGGTGTTTCACAAAAAATAGTCACCGCACCTTTTAGCCCGCTAGGTCAGGATATCCACATAAAAAGTAACAATGCCACCTGCGTGGTACTACCAACCAATCAACCGATACAACCATCGCGTAACACCGGACCGTTAATGCGCGAGACGAATCTCGAGCAGGCCTTTCATCCCCTGTACCAATACGCTTACATCACGGATTCACAAGAAGGCCTGATTGTTGTTGATATTGATACTTTAATGGATAGGGATCCCAGAAATAATAATCTGGATCGAGCGCTAACCTGGAATGAGGGAGGCGTGCTGGCAGGCGCGCGGCATCTAGTATTTGGTGGCAGGTATGCCTATTTGTTGGCAGATTCAGGGTTAGTTGTACTCAATATGGACAACCCATTGAAACCAAAACTGGTCTCAACCCTGCCGCTGAGCAGCTCACATTCTTTAGTTCTACAGTTTAGGTATCTGTTCGTCACAGATGCAGATGGTTTGAAGGTGATTGACGTCACAAGGCCTGAAGCGCCCCTGCTTACCGCGGGAAACACCATTGCTTTTAAATCAGCGCGACGTATTCATTTGGCCCGGACCTATGCTTACGTTGCTGCTGGTGAAGACGGGCTTGCGATAGTGAACATAACGAACCCTGAGTCGATGACGCTGGAACAACGCTATGCTGATGGCATTACCGACGCCCATGATGTGACAGTCGCCAGCACCAACGCGTCTTTGTTTGCCTATGTCGCCGACGGTGCCGATGGTTTGAAGGTCGTTCAGCTAACGTCACCGAAAAGCCAGCCTAACTTTTATGGTTTTAGCCCAAGACCGGCACCAGAATTAATCGCGAGATACACAACGCAGTCACCTGCGCTATCGTTGAGCCGCGGTCTCGAAAGAGATCGCGGCGTTGATGAAACGGGCGGACAAATCGCGGTGTTTGGACGCATTGGTTCGCGCCCCTTAAACGAAACAGAAATGAAACGTCTATATTTAAACAGTGATGGTAAACCATGGTTTGTAGAAAACTAGCCGCGTGCGTTGTAATCATCGAGGCGCTGTTGTTTGGCAGTGCAGCGGGCGCTGATGAAGGCTTAGCGACCCCCGTCGAGATACCACAATACGCCCCTGCGACCCATCTGGGTGTCGCCAGTTGTGCGAGCAGTGTGTGTCACGGCAGGGTTGAGAAATCTGATACCAGTCGTGTGTGGTTGACTGAATATAGAGTTTGGCAGTCAAAGGATGCGCACGCCCGTTCTTATGAAACGCTGCAGTCTCAAGCGTCATTGAATATAGCCAAAAAACTTGGGATTGCAGACCCCACTAAGGCCGATGTATGCCTTGACTGTCATGCCGATAACGTTGCCATGGAAAGCCGAGGCCCTCGTTTTCAAATTTCTGATGGTGTCGGTTGTGAGGCTTGCCACGGCGGTTCGCAAAACTGGATTTCATCCCATACGAAGGAAAATGGCAGTTACCAGGAGAACCTGGCACAAGGGTTATTTCCAACGGCGGAGCCAAGTACGCGCGCTCAGCTATGTCTTTCCTGCCATTTAGGCGATGAGCGTAAATTCGCCAGCCACGACATTATGGGTTCGGGGCACCCGCAGCTTTTGTTTGATCTTGCCGCATTCTCGATTAATCAACCCATGCATTATGCGGTAGACGCAGACTATGTTGAACGTAAAGGTAGCTTCGGCCCCATTGACTTTTGGTTGTACGGGCTAGCAGAGTCCGCCTCAACTAACCTTGAAATGCTAAAGACACCGGCATCATTTCCTGCCGGCGCTTTTCCTGAGCTTGCCTATTACCAATGTGACAGTTGCCACCGTAAGACTGATCAGTCGACTGACTATATTGTTGTAAAAGACCCCTTATTGCCACCGGGCGTTGTACCCCTAAACGACACGATTATTCGGCTATTGCTTGAGATTGGTTTGCTGTTGGAGATAGAAGGCGCACGGACAGCAATAGGGGAACTCGACAGTTTGATGATCGCGGCGAGTCTAAAGCCTCAAGAGGTCAAGGCAAAAGCTGCTCTGTTGGGTCACTCGATGGCCGGTATTAAACACGCCATTACCCACAATACTTTGACTGTCTCAGACCTTGAGTCCCTGCGCATCGGGCTTTTAACTTTGGCGACGAGGGATCAGGTCAACTATTTTTCCTACGCATTCAGCGTGTTTTTGGCCGTCAACCATGTGAATGCGGCGCTGGATGATGACCTGCTCCCTAGGCGTAATATCCAAAGATGGTTCGAAAGCGTCTCGCAAGAGAGTGAATTTGATCGGCAAGAATTCGCGATGCTAGCGGATACATTGTTACGTCCAGTCGTAAGGCGCTTGTCCATTGTTTCCGAAAGCAACGCGCTTAAGGTTGAAAACGAAGTAAACATTGAGAAGGGTCAAGTAAAGAATGCAACGGAAACTGATCATTGGAGAAATGAATCAGAAAGCACTGATTCAAATGAAGATGAACTGCATGACGATGAACTATACGGCGAAGAATCACAAAACGGTGAATACATCGTCGTAGCTGGAGGTTTCGAATCGGTTCAAAATGCTGAAAAATTGGTAGATGAACTTAATTTGCTAGGGTTCGAAGCTCATCTATCAGGCTTTTCACCAAAAGGATTAAACAGGGTTGCCTATGGCGCTTATAAAAACAGGTCAGAGGCTTTGAAAGCAATGCGTTGGATACAATCAATGCATAATGCACAGGCGTGGATGACCACCCAATAGAAAACCTTAGTGAGAAAACCTTAATGGCTTCGTCAAAGGCCCACATTTTTCATGCACTGATTACGTGCGAAATGATTATTTTCGTGTAGTACCCATTAACCACGTTTTTTTGTAGCGCTTGCCAATCATCATGATCAATGACCGCCGCCGGCTGATTTAGCGTTTAAAAAGCAACATGGTTGACGCAGATCGGTTGTTGATCACCGCGCGAAGTTGAACAAGGCATCTCCCACTGCTGGATGTCTTAAGTTTACTGGCTACAGAAATATAGCCATGACGGCAGCCTGCCACCGGGCAAGACGAAGCAATGCCTTAAACCTAAGGCTCGGAAATAGTTGACCACTACAATCATGACCCCTACTATTCTTACGCTCAAACTCACTTCTTACGCTCAAACTTACTAGGCTTCCAAATGACAACTAACTCGATACAAGTAGCGCTGGTTACTGGCAAAGATTCAATAACCCTTGAAGAGTTCCCTGCCCCGCAACCCAGCCAGGGTAAAGCAGTCGTTGATATTTCTTACTGCGGAATTTGCGGTACCGATCTTCACGCTTTTTTGTCAGGTGAACCCTACAACCCATCCATCTGTGGCCATGAATGGGTCGGGTCCGTTGCCGCAATGAGTAGTAGCGATAATAGCCATAACATTCGGGAAGGTGATCGGGTCGCGATTGGCGTTGCTACCGCTTGCGGCCAATGTCCTAGCTGCCAACGCGGCGATGCGAGCCACTGCGAGACCGTTTTTGCCGGCGCCACGGGCATGCACCCGAACAGCGCTCCACATGGTGGATTTGCACCGTCTATATCATTTGCCCTGGACCGTCTTTATAACGTTGCCCCCAGCCTGAGTGATACCCAGGCCGCGATACTGGAACCGGTAACCGTTGCCGTACACGCGGTACGTAGAACCGGCATTTGCCTGGGCGACTCGGTTGTCGTGATCGGTGGCGGTCCTATTGGACTGTTGACGCTACAAACGGCTAAAGCCGCTGGCGCAGGACATTTGACGCTAATCGAACCTGAACCGCTGCGCCGCCAACTAGGTGAGTCATTGGGGGCAAATCTACTCATCGACCCGCGCAGCGAAAACAGCGCTGAAGTAATAAACGCAGCGCTCGGCCAGACGGGTGCGGATGTCGTGTTTGAATGCGCAGGCATTGCTGCGACCATTCAAACTTCAGTCGATTTGGTCCGCCGAGGCGGCAAGGTGTCATTGGTTGGCGTACCAAACGGGGCATCTCAGATCAACGGCGCGGGTTGGTTGGTCAAAGAGGTCAACCTCACCAGTTCAATCGCTTATTTGAATGAAGACTTCAAAATTGCTCAAGACCTGGTCGTAGACGGCCGTATTCAGACCGAAACGTTACACACCAAAACCGTCGGATTGCAGGGCATGCAAGAAGCCTTTGTAGAACTCGCGAACAAACCAGCACAAGTCAAAATCTTGGTTGACCCGCGAATTGGCTAGGATGCGTGAGGCCGCATCTGTGAAGCCTGAAATGTAAAGTCCCACTGCGCGCCCATCGTGGCCGGTGGGTTTTTGATCCCCCCACTATTCTTGTTACGATTAACTTTTCTGGTTGAAACCAAGTTCGCTTATTGACCCCACTCTGGTTGAATGCTGACCTAGATTCAATGGTGACCAGGGCTGAAGAGGTATGAGTAAGACCTCTGCCGCCCGCCCCACAAATAGCGTGTTAGAAAATAGGATAGGGCACTGCCCAATAGTACTGTCCGAAGATGAAATTGAACCAGCGACACAGGCTTTTCAAAAACGAGGACTTATTGAACGCGCGCTATTGTCGTAGGATTTAAAGGTTGTTAATTTTTTTGTATTAAACAGCCTGTTGACGAGCGGTTGATTTTTTCCCGCTCTCTTAGCTAAATTCGGCGTGATTAATAACTAGAGTGACCGGTCCCGAGGATAGTTTCTGTTCCATATGACCCAGCCAAACTATCAAACCAGACACAAGCGCCGAAGCGCCCTGCCTGCAGCGATTCTCGGTAGTAATAGCGACTCACCCTTGGCTAGTTATCCTGACCCGAGTCGTCGCTATGGCGTTACTGGGTCAGGGCTAATCCGCTAAGCCCCGAGCTCATATCAGAACAAAAAAAAAACCGCAAACAGCGGCTCTTTTCTTGCTCTATACAACGCTTAATTGGGACATGCGCTATCTGCCGGGCTAGCGGTTTCACAATTGACGCCGCCAGAAGCTGGAGCTTCCGGGGCAGCTGTTTCAGCGGCTGCGGCTTCAGCGTCTGCGGTTTCAGCTTCTGCGGCTTCTGCTTCTGCGGCTTCAGCTTCTGCGGCTTCAGCTTCTGCGGCTTCTGCTTCTGCGGCTTCTGCTTCTGCGGCTGCGGATTCAGCCTCAGCGGCTTCAGCGGAACTTTCGACTGACGCTTCGATCGACGCTGCTAACGTATCCTGTCCATTCTCCTTGGCAGCGGTTGCGACTTCCGACGCAGCCTCGGCGACACTTTCCTGGACCTCCGTACTTGCGTCCGCGGCCACGTCTATCGCCTGGATCACCAAAGCAGCTGCAGCCGTTGTATTGGTCTGCGCCACGGTTTTCGCGGCACTCGCTAGCGCCGTCGCCAAAACATCGAAATTACCGTTCTCCGTCTCTCGAGCAATAATCACCGCTATTGCATCATCATCACCGGCCGCTTCAATAAGTTCCGCCTCCAACGCAGCAACCGCATCCGCAGTAACACTCTCACCATTGTCTTGAGCATCAGCCAAAGCAGTAAAACCAAGCATTAACGTCACTAAAAGGATGTTTACGAATAACTTCATAGGTGGGTCACTCATACTTAAATGTAGAATTTTCTTAAGTCTACGCAAACCCTTGAACAAAGACAAGAAACCATATACCGCGGGTAAACCTCCTTATCCTTGGGCCTGAATTCGCTCAGTATTCAAGATTTGATGAACCCAAAATTGGTTTTTTGGCTGAACTTTCTGCACTAATCTTTACGCAGCGGGTGACTCTCCTGCTGTTCATCTATCGCCTAACGTCAAACAGATACGGACCAGCAGCAATTGCCCGGTGACAGACTAAGAAATCAGGCCCTTGATTGAACCCGTATACTGGGAAACGCTACTGCTTTTATCTTAGTGGGCCGGCCTGAAAGACTTCATAAAATACAGGCTGATCGAACTAATATGAGTGCTGGCGAACGCCGCTTAAAAAGACCCACTGATACGGCAAGGGTCAACTGAATAGCCAGAACATAAAACATAACGACCTGGCCCAGGAATAAAGCGCGGGACAAACCAACAGACCCATGAGGGCCGTCGCTGTCAGCATCACCGGTTGTCGGTCGACGCTGTCGGTAGACGTTGTCGGAGAGCCACCCCCCTCGTAGAATCAAGATCAGCAGCAACACTATCATTGCTGCCTTAACGCTCAACGCGCGTTCTATCGGCGGCGTCACCAAAAATGATACGGCCTACTGGTCGCATGAAGTAACCCAAGGCGAAAATAGCATAGGTGTTGATTAGCCCATACAGCGTCGTCCCCTTCAACGGGTTACCTACAGGCAACCCGCCCAATCAGGAAATAAGTGGTGAAAACTGCAAAATCGACAGCACCAAAGGGAATTGACAAAAACGCTAAATCTTCATCTCATGCCAGTCTTTCTTCATCGGTTTTTTAAATTGCTCCTGCTTGAGCGCACGTACTGATTTTGTCAGTATGTCCAACTCAGTGATGACTAGGGCGTCACCCGATTTCAGCGCCTTTAGAGCATGCTTGTTTAACTCTGTGAGGTCACCCCTGGCCATCCATTGTTTTGCAACAGATGAGCGGCTATCGGCGACTAAATGCTCATGCCAATTATTTATCATTGTCCGATCCTTAAATGTTTCTTTTGCTGTTAGGTAACGCTTGCCCGGCCAATGTACCCAGGTTCTTTTCTAACCACTTTATTTTGGAAATTCGCATTGGGGTAGATTGGGCCGTTGGGTCAACGCAACCCGCGTCAAACTCTTCAATCCATTGAAAGTTCATGCCTCTTTCCCAACAGAATTCCATTTCAGCAGTAGATTGTGTGCCGGTATAAGTAGAGCAACCGGAAGAAAGCGCGATTAGTAAGGAAGCTAAGATAGTCTTGTACATGTTGTTTACCTGTTTGTCTGTTTGGAGGAGAGTGTAGGACTGCCTTGTAAACCAAGGTTGATGTCAATGTGCACTAATGTAACGAAACGTGACCTAACTTATGGCAGGCAGCTAAAGCGCCTATTAGCGCTTGTTTTCAGCGCTTGTTTTCTGCGGCAGTTAGACGACGTTGGCGGCGCTCCTGGTACTGCGCGAACCGCAGTAAACATACGAGCGGTGTCTAACCTGCCTGAAAGAGCCAGCGGGGTTAACGACCTACCGGTCGCTTGCAGGGCTTATGACATAAGAGAGAATAGAATTTACAGCTGCCTGAAGATGTAAAGGATGGATTATAGATGTGTGCGATTTCACTCAATTGAGGAAAATAATAATAACGCAAAATTTTTCTAGCAACGCTCGAAACTTCACTTGGGGGCCTGCTGATACCTGAACAACACTAGCGCTTTAACCTGACGCAAGGTCATTAGCGCTGAGTGGCAATTGACCCACAAGAGCATGCTAAACACGCGTGATCTCGCCAATAGGTTATCAAGGCGACGGCACCGTAGGACGGGTTGCCTGCACACTTGGTGGTCGGGCAGCGGCAGACAAGGCAACAGCGCTCCGGTTCTGATATTGGGTTGCTCAAGCCCCAGCGAGCCTTTCCTGAGAGAACAGTTACACGGTTCTCCCAGGATGGTGCTTCGCTACCTTAAGTGCTGTGCTGACAAGAACGGATCTACTGACCTGTCACAATTACCGGTATTTAGTCTAGAGGGTCGAGGGCGATGGCGATGGCAATGGCAATGGCAATGGCAAGTAGTCGTCCGTGATCGGATTCAGAACCGCGGTCACTAATATACAGATTATCGTCGCAAACTCTCAGTGAAGTAGGTGTTTCTAAATCAACGCGGGCTTCGTAAGGCGTCGGTTCACCGTTCGAGAGTATCCGGGTCAAACTACCAACCCCAGGATCAAAGCCCAGCAATCCCGGTAGACCGTTGCCAGCCTACTAAAGCACATAGGTCGCATCATCGATATCGTGTTCTAATCTATTACGGTCGTAAAACCCCCTAGGTAGGGTTGGGCGCTGCCAGTACTCACATCGACAATCCCCGCCGACCCCACCACAAAAGGCAGTCCTGTCAACGCTGTAACCCAGAGCGCCCCGCCACTGGGACGCAAAGACACCCCACTGGGTACCGGTTGCGAGGGGATTTGGGCACCGCCCGGTGGCAATCCCAATGCCGTCTGGGGCGCACCGATCGGAGATTGTTCAAGCTGTAGATCCGGCATGGCCTGCAATTGATCTGGAAAATTTGAAACAAGCACAGAAATCGCGCCGTTCTCATCAACACTCAGGAGCGCGTTAGCCTCAGCATCCAAAACAGCAAGAGCGTTGGCTAAGGGGTAATCGGCCAGTAGCATCCAACCAATCAGTAGGATCTGACGGCCTCTGAACGGCAACAGACGGCAGGCCGTCTAGGAAGGTTTCTTTAAGGCCTTCGGTTCGACTGAACCGGACGACCGCACCCGTTTTGCCGAATTGCAGTGGTCTGCCATCAGCGCCAACGTAGGAGGACTCACTTGACGTGAAGGTTGCTCCAACTTTCAATCAGGTACTCTTTGCCAGCTTTGAGAAGCTGGCATCACTTTGCCTGTATCGCTCGTTACCTGCACCTGAAAGAAGTTATTGTATTGACTAGGCTTTAGCCCGGTCACCCCGCCTGAAACTGGCAGCTTCCTGCCTGGACTGCAGGACAGTGGGCGCTGTTCCATCGGAGGCGTCACTTGTGATGACACGAATTTGGGATACTTTCTTTGTGACGTACTCTTTCAGCTTGGATTCAGCATTTACTGGCGCTACCGACTACCCGTTATTACTTGAACCGGAACAGCCGGCAAGAATTCCGGCACATATTAAAAGCGACGATGAGGTAGTGACGAGTCGAGTAAAACTCGAATAAGAGACAAAATCGATGAACTTAATTCTAATCTAAGATTTAGCTTTAATGATATCGGCATCGCTTTTGCACGCCATACATTTAGGGACTGTTCAGTAGGGACTGTTCAGCCATTGACCATCCTCTACCGAAGAACTATTCCACAGACTTCTTTTAGTAAAAAACCCAACCAAGATACTTTTATAATGCAGGATGAACTATCCAGGATTTGGATAAAGCAGGTAATAAAAGTTTACTTTTCTGCATAACATTCTTCTATTACTTTGGAACTACACGTCTGTTTTTCTAGTAGCTTTCGCATCTTAAACGATAACCAAATAAAGCTTTGCAGTTTTGAAACTTTGGGCTACGATGCGCGCCGCCAAAGACCTACACTAGCACTAGCACTAGCACTAGCAGTAACGTCTTGGCTTCACTTGCACATGAAGTAAAGTCATTGGTGCATCACTTTGAGGTGAACGGATTATGAAACTTGGCATCCTATCGTGCAGTCCAAATGCTTATAGTACTCGTCGCCTGAAAGAGGCCGCTGAACAGCGCAACCACGAAATAAAGGTCCTTGACACTTTGAAATTTGCCATTGATCTCGAACGTGGCTCGCCGGATTTGTATTATCGCCAAAAACCCCTGAGTAACTATGACGCGGTGCTGCCTAGAATTGGTGCGTCCATTACCTATTATGGTACTGCCGTGGTACGACAATTTCAGGAGATGGACGTCTACTGCGCGAATACCGCACATGGCATTCTGAACTCTCGAGATAAACTGCGTAGTCTGCAGATATTAAGCCGACATCATATTGGGATACCCAAGACTACTTTCGTTCGCGATAAAAAGGACGTTCTGCCAGCGATTGCCAGGGTTGGTGGCGCGCCCGTCGTGATTAAGCTTATTGAGGGAACTCAGGGGATTGGCGTGCTGCTTGCTGAGTCTGTTAATCAAGCAGAATCTATTATCGAACTTCTTCAGAGTCAGAAACAAAACGTATTAATTCAAAAATTTGTTGCGGAAAGCAAAGGCAAAGACATTCGTGCGTTTGTTGTTGGTGATCAGGTTGTCGCGGCGATGCGCCGTGTTGCGCAAGGTCAAGAGTTTCGTAGTAACGTTCATCGAGGCGGACTTGCGGAACCCGTTGAACTGGATGAGCAATACCGAGAGACTGCCGTACGGTGCACGCAAATACTCGGACTTAGCGTAGCAGGTGTTGATATGTTGGAGGGTAAAGATGGTCCGCAGGTCATGGAGGTTAACTCCTCACCCGGACTTGAAGGCATAGAAACGTGTACTGATCTGGATATTGCCGGTGTGATCATCGATTATATCGCCGCACAGGTAGATTTCCCCGAGATCGACGTGAGGCAACGATTAACCGTTAGCAAAGGCTATGGCGTCAGCGAAATTTATGTGCCGGATGGTTCAAAATTTGTTGGTCAAACCATTGTTGAAACCAAATTGACCGAAAGTGATATCAATGTCCTCACCCTTTACCGTGGCGCTAAAGTCATACCTAACCCCCGCGAAGGACGTATACTTGAAGCAGGTGACAAGCTGCTTTGCTTTGGCAAACTGGAGTCGATGAGAGGTATGGTACCTGCTCGAACCAGACGCAAGCGCCGTCCTACTATTCAGGACCTGGATACACATATCAATGACGACTGACACACCGCAGGTCCTGGGCTGGCGCGAATGGGTTGGTTTCCCCGATATTGGCATCCCTAAAGTCAAGGCAAAAGTTGACACTGGTGCCCGCACCAGTAGTTTGCATGCCTTTACGGTTGAACCATTTGAGCGAGATGGTAAGCAATGGGTGCGGTTCGATATGCACCCTTTACAACTGAATAACAGTGAAGTTATTAGTTGTGAAGCGCCTTTGTTGGGTCAGCGCAATGTGCGCGATTCCGGTGGCCATGAAGAGCTTCGCTATGTCATTGAAACGACCATTACCATTGGTGAAAGCCGCTTGAAGGCTGAAGTCACTTTGACCGATCGAGACACGATGAAGTTTCGGGTACTGCTCGGGCGCACGGCGATCCGCGGCAGTTTTCTGGTTGATTCAGGACGTTCCTATCTCCGCGGCAAGAAAAATCCTAGCATTAAACGTCAGCGCAAGGCCTGAAGCATGGCAACCAAATTACCTGAGCTCATTATCGGTGGCGTGAGCGTGAAGCCAGGTAAGCGGGAAATTGTTGCCGTGCCGGTTGCACCCATGTACACCCATGATGATCTCTCTATCTCGGTGCAGGTTGTGCGCGGCCAATTAGCTGGACCGACTTTGTTTATCTGTGCAGCGATACATGGCGATGAAATAAACGGCGTTGAAATTATCCGTCGTCTCTTGCAGCACAAAGCCCTTAAAAAGTTGCACGGCACGCTTTTGGCAATACCGATCGTCAATGTTTACGGCTTGTTGAACCACACGCGTTACTTACCGGATGGCCGTGATCTAAATCGCTCCTTTCCAGGCTCTGCCAAAGGCTCTCTCACGGGGCGGGTTGCACATACCTTTGTCCAGGAGATCGTGAGTAAAAGTACACACGGTATCGATTTGCATACTGGGTCCCGGCACCGCAGTAATTACCCTCAAATCAGAGCGAATTTGGATGACCCTCAGACACGTCAAATGGCCGAGGCCTTTGGTGTACCCCTTGCGATTAATGCGAAAATCCGCGATGGCTCTTTGCGCGCCTGTGCCGCTGATGCCGGTGTGCCGATTCTGCTCTACGAGGCTGGTGAGGCCTTGCGCTTTGAGGAAATGTACATTCGTGCCGGCGTTAAAGGCATTATCAGTGTTATGCGTAATTTAGGCATGTTACGAAAAAGTCGCAGTTCAAAGCCGCCGGCGCTACCGATTATCAGTAACAAAACAAGTTGGGTACGCGCCCCTGAAAGCGGCATCCTACGAACTTTGGTTCCCCTGGGAGGAAACGTCATTGCCGGTCAAGTCCTTGCCTTTGTCGCAGATCCTTTAGGCTCTACTGAAACAGAGATTGTCGCGCCAGAAGATGGAATGGTCATAGGTCGAACAAATTTACCGCTGGTTTATGAGGGCGACGCGACGTTTCATATCGCTCAATATGGTCGCAGTGTCGCAAAGGCGGAAAAACAAGTAGAACAATTTCAGGAAGACAACCAGCCAGATCTATATGAAATGAATGCAGAGAACCTAAGTGACGCGCCGATCACTTGAGTGAGTACTGCAGATTGCAATGTGTCGATTGCCAGCACTAGCCGGTAATCCATTAAAAAAGAAGGAAGACTTAAGAAGTTAACCAAAGGATTTAACCAAAGAAATCCTTTGTACTGCCTAAATAGAGCAGATTAGGAGTGCCCGTTGACTTAAGTTGATCAAATTTCTTAAGGGTTCATGCACGTTGGGGGATATCCTTATCGTTTTATTGCTTGTATGAAGCTTGGCGCTCGTGGTTAACCGAGCTTACTTTTCTTATTTGGGACAACGGACTATGAAAGATAAACCTAATCGACCGGCCTGGTTCGCAAGGCGTGATATCAGTCCATTTGTTCTTGATGACGCAGCAATTATCCAACTTATAGGAAAAGCTAGCCATGCAGTAGTCTCGTGGGTTACCAAGGATAACCAACCAGTGTCAGCAATCATGCTCTATGTGTTAGTTGATAACGTTATTACCGTTACATCGACCAGGAACCACGCCAAGTACCATGCCTGGCGACGAAACCCCGCAGCGTCGTTCTGCATATGGGACCCGAAAAATATTGGTCGTCAGGTAACACTGCGAGGTCAAATAGAGATGAAACAGGACGCCGAGCTATTGCATCGATTCACCGAAGGTTTCTTAACAAGGTTAGGGCACGGCACTCCACCGTCAGCTGAACGTCTTGCAGCCGAAATTGAAAAATTTAATGCGCCTGACAGGCATATGATGCAGCTACATGTCGAGAAAGTGCTTAGTCACGACCTTAATCGGCTGCTGGAAGTGGAAAAAAATGGCACAGATGTTTGGTAATCCTCCCATTAATAATCGAGATCAGTTAACCAGCGCCTAGAGAAGGCGCCTGAGCTCCTAGACGATGAGTTAAGAGACTTCAATCGCCTGTTATGTCAAAACGTGGTCGGGATGGCGAGAATTGAACTCACGACCCCTGCCTCCCGAAGACAGTGCTCTACCAGGCTGAGCTACACCCCGACTCGATCACATCTTATCAAGTTTCCGAACTAGATAAGAATAGGCAGTTTCGCTTCTCTTGAGTCGAATCTATGCCGCAAACTGGCCCCGCCATTGTCACTCAAGAAGTCGCGTCCCACAGGACCCGGTCAATCCCACAGCCAAAAACCATGACCTGTATACTGGTCAACAACACTAGGACTATGTTGAATCTTCATAAGGGTTATATCGATGCCGGTACTAAACTTTGGCTCATGTTGTATAGACCACGTCTATTTCGTGCCACATTTTGCAGCGCCGGGGGAAACGCTTCCCTGCAGCGACTACCAGGTTCATCCTGGCGGTAAAGGCCTGAATCAGTCTATTGCGATGGCGGCAGCTGGCGCAAAGGTCAAACACGCCGGGAAAATCGGGGAAGATGGTCGCTGGCTGCTAGATCTCATGGCTTCAAAAAATATTGATGTCAGCATGATGAAAGTTAATGCGGGCCCTACTGGCCATGCCAATATTCAGGTCACCCCTGAAGGTGACAACTCGATTGTCTTGTTTGGCGGCGCTAATCGAACCATCACGCAATCAGATGTCGATGAAGCGCTTGAAGATGCGAAGTCCGGCGAATTTCTTTTGCTACAGAACGAAATTAGTTGCCTTGACTATCTCATCGACAGAGCCTGTGAAAGAAAAATGCGTGTTGTATTTAATGCTGCGCCCATGAGCAGCGACGTCAACGCATTGCCGCTGGAAGCCATTGAGCTACTGGTTATTAATGAAATTGAAGGCTTTGAATTGACCAATACGACGGCGCCAGACGACATCATTGCGATCCTGTCTTCTCGTTTCACCTTTACCAATATCTTGCTAACGCTAGGCGCTGCCGGGTCCATCTATGCAGGTAGGGATGCTTCTGTATTTCAACCGGCGTTAAACGTGGATGCAATAGACACCACCGCGGCAGGGGACACCTATGTAGGATACTTTCTAGCAAAATACAGTACAGGGGCTTCAGTAGAGGAATCGCTGGCTCTGGCAACAAGCGCCGCCGCGGTGTGTGTTACGCGTGCAGGGGCAGCGACCTCGATCCCCAATCTGTGGGAACTTTAGCGCCAGTTAAACCTTAGCATGTGGGTAAGCTACCGAACCTGCGAGAATATTCCCTGGATATTAATCCGGGTTATCATTCAGCTGAGCATCTATCCAAAAGTCTCTGGAACTATAAACAAGCATTGGGTCCGTATAACCCAAGCCCACTAACGGTTAACCTATACTTGAACAGTGGATAGCCGCTGCTTCGCTTGATCCCGATCAGAATCGGATACCCAATTGTGGGGTTTTTTGCCCTCACCTGATTCCTGGGTACTTCCCAAGAACGATAGGTCGAACGGAATTAAACTCTGACAGACTTCGCCATTGACCCCAAGGACCGCATCAGACATCGGTACAAATATTTTCATGGTTTCCCTCTCTTACCCATTATCCTACCCTCCCTTACCCAGAGGTCTTATTGTGTTGAGGCTTACATTTGACCGCATAATCAGCAATCAGGGCTTGAAGGAAAGTGAAAGTTCCACGGAACTAATGTGGAGAACTGGTGAATTCGTTAAATTTTTGACAAAAACCGGCAAGTTGAATTGGATTATTCGAATATTCTGCGGTCTTATGGTTACCGCAATACCAATAACAAGGAGTAGTTATGGCAAAGAGTATTGCCATTGTTGAAGACGACCCTGATCAGAGGGCAAATTACGTCGATGCCATCACAAAGAAAGGCTACAAGGTCGTTGCTTATAGCAGCCGACTGGAAGCCTTTGCGGGGTTCGACCGGGAGTTACCCGACCTAGCGGTTCTAGACATCATACTCGGTGATGAGGTTGACGCAGGATTCGAAATTTGTCGTGATCTATTGGTTCGGTCACCCTCACTTCCTGTAATTTTTCTAACTGAAAGAATAGCCGAGATCGACAAGATTTCCGGACTTCGACTCGGTGCCTGGGATTATTTACCAAAGCCCATCTCTCTCAACTATTTGGCTGAACGTATTAGCTCGTTGCTTAGAATCAATACGGCCCGCATCGAATCGAACGGCAATGCCAATACGGCGAAATTGGTTGGGGACATGTCGATTGACCAAGAGGCGTTATTGGTTAGTTGGAAGGGGCTACCTATCAACCTGTCCGGCACGGAGTTTCGGATGCTAGCAAAGCTGGTGCGAGTACCCGGCCACGCTGTCTCTTATGACACGCTAATGAATGCCACCATGCAATCGTTAGTGACTAACAACACCATTAACACTCACATGAGAAACATTCGTAAAAAGTTCGAAAGTTTAGACTCTCAGTTTGATTGCATTAAGAGCGAATATGGCTATGGCTATCGTTGGTCCGCTAAGTAGAACGGGTCAGTAGACTTGCCAATTCCCCTAATAAGAGGACCCAGGCTTGGAACAAAGCTCCTGATACTCATGAGCTTTGCCCTGGTGGTTATCCCCTGGTTCAGCTATTTGTACCTTTCTGAAATGGAGGATTTCCTTGTTGATAGCCAGGCTAATGCACAACTACTGACCGCGGAAGGCATTTCTACTTTACTAAACGGCAGGTCGGACCTTTTTTACGAACTTCCCCTGTCACCAGAAGGCTACGAACAACTGTATGCTCACCCCCTGAAAAGCCCCATAAGAATAGATGGCCGAGATAACGATTGGGAAGAAGTCCTGGAGTACAACATAGGGTTCGGCAATCTAGATAGCGTCGATGAATCAGACCCTTTATTGAACCAGTTCCACCTTGCGCTGGGCGAACACAACGATCAGATCTATGTTCTGGTCACCGTGAAAGATGACCTTTTGGTTTTTCGTGACAGAAATATTCTAAGACTTGATCTCTCAGACCACCTTAGGATCACCTTCACCGGACAAGACGAGACCATCAAAAAAGTCGTCTTAACCATGACAGAACCCGGCGTCACTACGGCCTATCTGATTGACAACGATTGGCGATACGCCATTCAAGGTGAACCAGAAAACCGGATACCCGGGTTCATGTCCGAAGTAAAAGACGGGTATGCGATTGAGTTTCGCATACCGCTCGAACTACTCGGGTCCGCCCGACAATTTGGCCTCGCCGTGGTAGACGTCGACAACTCTGATACTCGTGCAATCGAATCGATAACGGGAACGCTTCCCTCAGCTGGACGAGAAGCCTATGGGCTGGTGCTCTTGAAGTCTCCCGAGGTACTGCGAATTATTGAAGGGCTGGGCTATTCCGGAGCAAATATTCAGGTCATTGACGCGCAGCGCCGAGTTCGTGCGGAGGTTGGTAGTTACAAAGCCAATCCGACGCAGTCGCCCGATGTTGCTGAAGACTGGTCTGAAACCTGGTTTTCCGTGGTTGGCTTATTGATGGACCCGCTCTACAACATTATTGAGACCAACCTCAAGGCTTCTCCTATGGTTGATGACGAAGTCATCAAGGACGCTTTGGCGGGCAGGCCGACTTACCAAAGAAGGTACTCCGACGAAGATGGGGAAGTCATCGTTGCCGCGCATCCCATTATCGCCCAGAACGAGATCATCGGCACCGTGCTGCTAAAGCAAAATACGGAACGGATTCTTAAGCTCCGCCGAGATGCACTTCAGCGCAGCGTCAACTTTTCCGTTATCTCTCTACTTATTTTCGTTGCTTTGATTCTGGTTTTTTCGCTCAGGCTCGCCAGTCGAATCCGTAAACTTGAAAGCGAGGCAACCAACGCGATCGATATTTATGGCCGTTTGAAAACTAACCAACTGACAGCGGAAACCCAGTCCGGAGATGAGATCGGCGATCTTGCACGCAGCATTTCAGGGATGCTCACCAGATTACATCGGCATAACCAGTTTCTCGAGAACATGCCCCGGACACTTCGCCACGAGATTAATAATCCGCTAAATACGCTTTCTACCTCTTTGCAAAACCTTGAGGTAGAAGAGTCGGAAGAATCTCGTCAAAAATATCTCGATGCTGCAAAACGAGGCGTCACGCGAATTGGAATGATCGTTCAAAATCTGGCCGATGCTGCTAGTCTGGAAGACGCGCTTGCGGCAGAGGAAACCGAGGTAATAGACCTCCACGACCTGGTACAGAACTATCTTGCGAATTGCAGGACCACCCGCCCTGATCGAGAATTCAAATATCAGGGTATCAAAGAGGGAATCTCGATAAAGGTATCGGACTATCGCGTCGAGCAACTTCTGGATAAGTTGATTGATAACGCAATAGACTTTTCAGACACTGGCTCAACAATTACTGTTGGCATCAACGCGGATGCCCACAATCTGACACTCTTTGTCACCAATCAGGGCCCAATCATTTCTGAAGACATGGTAGACAGCGTCTTTGACTCCATGGTTTCTATCAGAGAATCAAATCCTGACAACAGGCTGCACTTTGGCATGGGACTTTATGTTGTTCGGATCATCGCAGAACGTCATGGTGGGTCGGTAAAAGCGACTAACCTGTTCGATGGCAAAGGCGTTAGCATCAAAGTATTGCTTCCAATCCATCGGGAATCGAACCAGCCGCAGCGATCAGTCGCTGCCAGTTGATGATTCCCCAGCGTTTAGGATAAAAGCGTTTAGGATAAGAGCGTTTAAAAAAGCATCCAAAAAAAACCCTAAGACTGTCTAGGGAGAAGGAGAAGGAGAAGGAGAGTGTTAGCGCTTCCCACTTTTTCTGCGCCGTTACGACGAGCCGCATAAAAAAGTGATATCAATTAAGCATGGAATATCAATTAAGCATGGAAAAATCTGGAACCTTATTGAGATCCAATGAGGATCCAGACGAAAAATACGAACCATCTAATGACGAAGCGGGAGATTATCCTCTGAAATCAGCTAACGATGACGTTTACCATTAACTTTTTCACCGCTCCCTATTAGCCATGCCAATACAGCCCGCGATCCCCTATCGGCACCGCCCCTTAGCGCAATCTCGTGACATTTTTATTCAACAGTAAACCAAGAATCATCATTAGTCCTGCGTGAAACTCGTGTTAATAGTTAGCGCCAACTCACCTTCTACCTGACTATAATAAGACCCATACACCGATTGCGGGGTTAGTCACCAAGGGAATGTATCCCTGAGCTTGCCGTCATTTTAACATTTTATCCGAAGCCGCCTGCCTTTCTTTTAACCACTTTGATGGCTTACGTACCACCAGCGATAACGCCTTTTGAACAACCTGATAACCAAGAACCGGGACTCTTCAGCAATGTAGACCATCGTCAAACGATGTCTTCGCTTTATTATATTAAAATTAATTGATATATGTTTTGAAACTCGGAGTAACCTACCCTACTATATCAACCTTTATTGATATACCGATTGTCGCCCATCCACCCTATGATTTTTTCTCCCTCCATCGAGCTGCTCAGCCATTATTGTAAGGCGACGGCAGATTCGCAGCGACTTCAAATATTGAGAGTACTCTCAAAAGAATCCTTCGGCGTTATGGAGCTGTGCCAGGTTCTGGAAGTGGCCCAACCAGCCCTGAGCCATCACCTTAAAATCCTGGCCACCGCAAACCTGGTTGAAACCAGGCGTGAGGGGACATCCATATTTTATCGTCGGGCGCTGATCCATGCCGAGGACCCCTTAAGGCAACTCAGGCAGTCACTCTTTGAATCCATTGATGAAATCGAACTACCGGTCGATCAGGGGGCCAGAATAAGTCAGGTCTACGACTGCAGACGCCAGCAAGCCAAATCATTTTTTAAGAAAAACGCCCATCGTTTGCAGGAAAACCAGAATCTTATCGCCGAATACAATCACTACTCACAATGCATAGACGATGTACTTGATAACGAGTCAATCGCGTCCACTGCCACGGCAATCGAGATTGGCCCGGGCGACAGTGACTTGATACTGACCCTGGCAAATCGGTTTCACACTATTACTGCAATCGACAATACCGCGGAAATGCTAGAGAAAACCCGAAGAAAAATCGCTGCTTCGGGAAAGAACAACGTCAACTTCCTGGTTGGTGAACTTCACGACCACAAAGGCGACTGCGAACTCCTGGTGCTGAATATGGTGCTACATCATCTTGCATCACCAATAAATTTCTTCTTCGAGGCGAAACAACACCTCAAGGCGAACGGATGCCTGCTCATCGCGGACCTGTGTGCGCATGACCAGAATTGGACCACAGACACTTGCGGTGACCTGTGGCTCGGCTTCGATGCTGATGAACTGGATGATTGGGCATCTGCAGCGGGCTTCGAACAAGGACAGAGCCTCTACCTGGGACTGAAAAACGGCTTCCAGGTTCAGGTCAGGACTTACCATTAACTTCAATCAATTTTTAAAAGACACTTTATCGTAACCATAGGAATATATAATGACAGACTACAAGGTAGCGGATATCACACTGGCTGATTTTGGGCGTGCCGAGATCGAACTTGCAGAAGCTGAAATGCCAGCATTGATGGCACTGCGAAAGAAATACAAGAAAGAGCAACCGCTAGCCGGGGCCAATATTCTTGGCTGTATCCATATGACCATACAGACCGCCGTGCTTATTGAGACGCTGGTAGAACTTGGCGCAGATGTGAGATGGTCATCCTGTAATATTTTTTCTACTCAAGACCATGCCGCTGCAGCAGTTGCCGCGTCGGGTATTCCTGTTTTCGCCTGGAAAGGTGAAACAGAAGAGGAGTTTCTGTGGTGCATTGAGCAGACCATTCTCAAGGACGGCAGTCCCTGGAATGTAAACATGATCCTTGACGATGGTGGGGACCTGACCGAAATGGTCCATAACAAATACCCCGCACTGTTGGAACAGATCCATGGAATTACCGAAGAGACAACAACCGGAGTTCACCGGCTGATTGAAATGATGGCTCAGGGTGAATTAAAAGTCCCTGCTATTAATGTTAACGACTCCGTCACAAAATCAAAAAACGACAACAAATATGGTTGTCGCCACAGCCTGAACGATGCGATCAAGCGGGCAACGGACATGCTAATGGCCGGCAAGCGCGCACTGGTCATCGGCTATGGTGATGTCGGCAAAGGTTCTGCCCAGAGCCTAAGGCAGGAAGGTATGATTGTTCGAGTCGTTGAGATTGATCCGATCTGCGCCATGCAAGCCTGCATGGATGGCTACGAACTGGTATCGCCCTATAAGGATGGACTTAATACAGGCAAGATTGAGGACATTGATGCAGATCTGCTCAGCAAAACTGATCTCATTGTCACCTGCACCGGAAACGTTAACGTCTGCGACGCCAATATGCTCACGAAAGTCGCTTCAAACGCTATTGTTTGTAACATCGGTCATTTTGATACCGAAATTGACACCAAGTTCATGCGCGAAAACTGGAAGTGGCAGGAAGTTAAACCCCAGGTCGACAAGATCTATCGTAGCGACGACCCCAGCGATTACGTCATTCTGCTTTCTGAAGGAAGACTGGTTAATCTAGGTAACGCGACAGGTCACCCCAGTCGAATCATGGACGGCTCGTTTGCCAACCAGGTTCTGGCGCAAATGTATTTGTATGAGCGCGCCTGGGCAGACCACGACATTCAGCAGCGACAGGAAGTCACCGTCGAAGTCCTGCCAAAAGCTCTGGATGAAGAAGTTGCCAGCTACATGGTTGAGGGATTCGGGGGCGTAATGACCCGCCTTACGAAGGGCCAGGCGGAATACATCAACGTCCCTGAAGAAGGACCATTTAAACCCGAAGCTTATAAGTACTAACACTGGGTTTAGGTCAATGAAAGAAGAACTGAAAGACCTGCTTGATCTGCTCGATATCGAGCAGATTGAAGTCAATATGTTCCGTGGCGTCAGCCCTGCAGAGGGCTGGCAACGTGTCTATGGCGGACAGGTGATTGGGCAAGCGCTGGTTGCGGCCTCACGAACGGTGGAAGACGAGAGCAGAGTTGCACATTCCCTGCATGGATATTTCCTAAGGCCTGGGGATACCACGATCCCCATTCTTTATTCCGTTGACCGAATTCGGGACGGTAGAAGTTTTAATACTCGGCGAGTCGTTGCGGTACAAAAAGGCCAGGCTATCTTCAGTATGTCGGTTTCCTTTCAAGTGATGGAAGAAGGCCTGCATCACCAGATCGATATGCCTGCAGGCGTTAAACCCCCTGAGGAATGCGCAACTGAAGCTGAACTCCGAGCCGCCTATATCGACAAAATCCCGGAAGAATTCAAAAGCAATTTTGAACGCCCGAGACCAATTGAAATGCGATTCGTGGAACCCATTAATGACTTTGAACCAGAGCCTATGTCGCCGTATCAAAATGTCTGGATCAAGGCCGCCGATGCGATGCCGGATGACATTCGGCTTAACCAGTGCTTACTGGCCTACGCTTCCGATATGACACTGCTCGACACCTGCTACAGGCCACACGGTATTGGCTGGTCCAATGACAACTTTCAGGTGGCAAGCCTGGATCATGCCATGTGGTTTCATCGGCCTTTCAAGACCGATGAATGGCTGCTCTATTCGCAGGACAGCCCCTATTCCGGCGGCTCCCGAGGGTTCAATCGCGGCAGCTTTTACACACAAGATGGCCAGTTAATTGCCTCTGCGACCCAAGAGGGTCTGATCAGGTTGCACGACAAAACCCCGGGTTTGTAGAATAGCCAGATGAAAAATCAAAAATTTGTGCCTTATATGGAAAGAACGCGCCTGTTCTACCAAGCTCAAGGGTTTGAAAAGGCCTACACCTGGGCACACTTCGAGGGCACGCCTTTTGCAAAACCTAAGAAGCCACTTGAAGACTGCGTTGTAACCGTCGTAACAACTGCGGTTGCTCATGCCAAAATACCAAAACCTATCAGAAGGGCAGAAAGTATTCCTTTCACCGAAACCCCCGCACGGTTTGAAACATCCGAACTGTCGTGGGACAAGGAAACGACCCATACAGACGACAGGCAAAGTTACTTCCCACTGGAAATTCTTAACAGACTCGCTGGCCAGAGAATCATAAAGCGTGTTTCGAAGAGATTTCACTTCGTACCAACGCAATACAGCCACAGAGCCACCATTAATACCGACGCGCCGTCTATCGCCAAGGCCTGCGGGGAAGACGAAGTAGACATTGCGCTGTTAATTCCACTATGACCAGTGTGTCATCAGAGCGTCAGTCTGACTGCTCGCCACCTTGAAGAATTCGGGATCGCAACGGTTGTTATCGGCAGTGCAATGGATATCGTGACGCATTGCAACGTACCCAGGTACCTGCACAACGATCTCCCTTTAGGAAACCCTCTGGGCTCCCCCGGCGACAGGGAAACCCAACTAGAATCAGTGCTCAGCGCCCTGCAATTAGCCATCAGCGCGGAACATTCCGTGGTGCAGGTTTCTGACGCGGCCTGGAAGGGTGACGGCCAATGGAAAGAAAACTACAACAAAGTCGACCAATCCAACCGCCAGGCACTACTGCGTCTGGGGCAGGAAAACAGAAAGAAAAGAGCTGAAAACAAGGCCCGAGGACTGGCAAGGTAACGCCAACTCGAAACCCATAAGCCGTTTTTATACCTCTAGATTACTAAGCATCACCATCAACCTATCCAGATGCGGTCAATGTACAATCACAAAGCTGTTATAAAAGATTTAGCGACCCATTATGAGCGATCTTGATTCCCCCTCACCATCCAGTAATGGATCGACTAAGGACACCCCGTGGCGATAAAAAACGACGATAAACTCCAAGATATCGAAGCAATTCAAGGGCACTTTGATTCCCTTGGCTATATTTGCTCAGTCGAGATAGCGACTGCCGTATTTCTTGCCTACCACCTCGAGAAGCCAGTGCTGATTGAGGGTCCACCTGGTGTCGGTAAGACAGAGTTAGCTAAGACCACTGCCGAAATGCTGGACCTTCCGTGTATCAGACTTCAATGCTACGAAGGTCTGGACGAGTCCAAGGCAATCTACGAGTGGAAATACGGTAAGCAGCTCTTATACACACAGGTCCTGAAAGAAACACTTGGCGAGATCCTAGATGGCGCAACGGGCCTGGCTGAATCAGTAGACAAGCTTCATAGCTTTGGAGATATCTTTTTCTCAGAGGAATTTCTTGAACCACGGCCCTTGCTGAAAGCCTTAAAGGCAGAAGATAGCTGCGTACTACTCATTGATGAGGTTGACAAATCTGATCACGAGTTCGAGTCACTGCTGCTGGAAATGCTCTCAGATTACCAACTGTCTATTCCTGAAATTGGCACGGTAAAAGCTATTCCCGGGAAGAAACCTCTTGTTTTCCTTACCAGCAACAATACCCGTGAGATCAGCGATGCACTTAAACGACGCTGTCTCCACTTATATATCCCTTTCCCTGATGCTGACCTAGAACGCCAGATCGTCAGGGCCCGCGTTCCAGATATTCCACCTAAGCTCAACCAACAGCTAGTAGCATTCATTCAGGAACTCAGGGGAATGGATCTTAAAAAGGTGCCCGCTATTTCAGAAACAATCGACTGGGCCCGCACCTTGATACTGCTTCATTCAGAATCACTTGAACCAGAACTGGTCCGCCAGACACTTAACGTTATCCTGAAATTCCAGGAAGACGTAGAGACCGTCCAATCAGAACTTCAAGGCGTCACCAACAGAGCAATCAAGGCATCCTAGCCCAATGACTGAAATGCACGACACACTGGTTGAGTTTGTCCAAGTCCTTAGAACTGCGGATGTAAAAGTGTCGCCTGCAGAAACCTTGGATGCCATGGAAACACTCGATATCATTGGCATAGAAGATCGCCTGCTACTCAAGAATTCGCTGTCGATGGTTCTTTCAAAGAACCCTGAAGAGAAGGAAGCCTTCAACACCAGCTTCGATCGATTCTTTTCCTTCAACAAGTTTTCTTCCGAAAATAATGCCGCGGAATCAGGCGAAGATAACGCTCAGGATGATGGAGAGTTTGATCCCGAGTCAGACGCCCCAAGCCAGCAAGGCGGTCAGGGCGACGGTCAAGGTGGGGGCCAGGGGGGTGGCGATGAGGCCTCTGAAGAACTCGACTTTGACCCACTTGAGGCTCAATCAGAGTTGGGCAAACTCCTGCTTTCCGGCGATCGAATGGAGGTCATGATCAAAATGGCTGAAGCCGGCCGGCAAGTCGAAGTGAACCAAATTGTCGTTTTTACCCAAAAGGGCCTGTACACACGCAAAATCATGGAAGCCATGGGGCTAAAGGGCTTGCAGGACGAAGTGGGCGAACTTCAGGACCAAGGTGATCGCCCGCAGATGCATCTGGCCGGCAAACTAAAGGGTGCCCGGGACTATTTGAGAGAGCAGGTGCGTGATTATGTAGAGAAGCAGTTCTTTCTGCATGCAGATGAGTCAGGCAAACAGTTACGGGAAGAACTACTCAAGAAAGTTAAGCTGTCTAACCTTGAGAAGCGTAATTTCAAGGACGTGCAAGAGATCGTTTTCAAGATGGCGAAGAAACTGGTCTCTATTCATTCGAAGCGCCGGAAAACCTTTAAACGCGGTCAACTGGATATCAGGAAGACACTGAGAAGCAACATGCAATACGACGGCATGTTGTTCGACTTAAAATGGAAGTCACAGAAAGTCGACAGGCCCAAAGTCATGTGTATCTGCGACGTTAGTGGTTCTGTGAGTAATTATTCCAGATTCCTCCTGATGTTTTTATACAGCCTTGCTGAAATCCTGCCAAAAGTCCGCTCCTTTGCTTTTTCCTCTGACCTTGGGGAAGTAACCCGGTTATTCCAGCAGAGTAAGCTAGAAGACGCCATGGCCAAAACCATGCGCGATTACGGCAACGGCTCAACTGACTATGGCCAGATGCTGGCTGATTTCAGGAGTCACATACTCAAAGACGTTGATTCAAAAACCACTGTTATTATTTTAGGTGATGCGCGCAACAACTACGGTGACCCCAAGTCAGAGATTCTAAGGGAGGTTTATGACAAAGCCCAAAGAGTCATATGGTTAAACCCTGAACCAAAATCCAGCTGGACGGTCGGGGATGCGGAAATGAAAAAATACGCGCCCTGCTGCCACCAGACCGAAGTCTGCAATTCACTCGTTCATCTGGAGCGAGTCGTTGGCAACCTGCTAAGAGTCGCCGTTTGAGCAGAATTAATCCTCATGAATCACGGCACAGGCTATTTATGCTCGCCTATTTACGCTCAACTATTCACGCTCAACTATTCACGCTCAACTAGCCCGTTAAACTAACCCTGTAAAACAGCTCCGACAAAGTCGAAACATCGGTATGAAAAAACCGATTGGCATCATCGGATCACACCCGTCTTCGCTTGTGAGGGCTTAGTCATAGACACGTCGATAGTGAGTGAGAGTACTAATGTGTCGTAAAAACATGTGGAATATTCACATATTCGACCTTTCGCCTCTTTTTCTGCCGAAATAATACACATTTGCCTATTTTTTACTCACATATTGGTATTGTCATTTGGCATAATACCCTCTCGTGCGCTTGACCATCGGACACGACCAAAAAGGCAATCAGCCAGTCAGACATACAGCCGACGATTGGGCACCTGCCGACATCACTATCATTTAGTTAGGGGAATTTACCATGTCAAAGAGAAGACCTGTCTCTGTAGCGGTTGCTACTGCTTTAGGCGTCGCGTCTGCAGCGGGGATGCTGACAGAAACCGTTTACGCGGAGGACGAGAACATCGTCGAAGAGATAATAGTCACTGGATCGCGCATTAAACGCGCCGACCTCGAAGGCTCCAGCCCAGTCACTGTTATCACACGACAAGAAATTGAAAATAAAGGCATTACCGATGTCGGCTACTTGCTGCAACGAATGCCTTCTATGTCAGGATCACCTATTGGCACTACGACCAACAACGGTGGTAACGGCTCGGTACAGATCGACCTGCGTGGTCTCGGTTCAATTAGAACGTTGACGCTGGTTAACGGTAAGCGAACCGTCGATGGCGGCGACTATCAGACTATTCCAGCCACCATGATCGAACGCGTCGAGATTCTAAAAGACGGCGCTTCTGCGATCTACGGTGCTGACGCGGTAGCCGGTGTTGTAAACATCATCACTCGAAGTGACTACGAGGGGCTTACCGTTGAAGCTTACACCGCCGACTTCCAGGATATGGATTCTGGCGCTCAAAACAGCTTGAATATTATCGCTGGTAAATCGTTTGACGGCGGCAACTTCATGTTCGGCGCTGAATACGTAGATCAGGAAGAAGCCTACCAGTCTGACGCTCCATGGGACTATTTCCAGAACTCATGGTACATCTACCCAGGTGGTTGCGAAAATCAACTAACAGCGCCTTATGACGGCACAACTTCTGGTGGTTGTTACATCATTGGCTCGTCCCGTATCCCGGAATCAAGGTTGGCATTTGTCGATCAGGGAACTTTCATCAATGAAGGCAATGGCTTAATCCCATTCGACGGACGCACCTATAACTACGCTCCAGTTAACTATATCCAAACGCCCTACGAGCGAACAAATATCTTCGGTAACATCAATTATGATCTGACTGATGATATTGAGCTGACAGCCGAGGTAAGATTCAGCAACCGTAAATCATCTCAGGAACTGGCTCCGCAGCCTTACAACTCCCCTACGGACCCTTCTTATCAGGGCGTTTTTGAGGGTAATGCTTTTTCCGGAATCTCTGAGGATAACTACTACCTGACTCAGGCAATCGATGCATACAACCTAACACCAGACGGTATTGCCGGTCCACTTAGGTACGAGCCCGTTAGGGACGCCAGGCGCAGAATGGTGGAGACTAATCGACGGTTCGAGCAAGATGTAGACCAGTTGCAGGTTAACGTGGTTGCTAGTGGTGAGTTCATGGAAATGGACTGGGAAGTCTATTACAACAAAGGCTGGACGGATTCGACCTCAACTGACTACGGTCAGTTCTTTGGGCCTAACCTGACAAACGCGATGGGCCCCTCTGCCGACCTTAATGGTGACGGCAGCCCAGAATGTTACAATGATATCAGCGACGCTAGTTCTCTGATCGCTGGTTGTGTTCCTATTAACTTCTTTGGCGGTCCTGGTGCTCTTACACCAGAAATGCTTTCCTATGTCGGGGTTGTGCTGGTAGATTCCCTTGAGGGAGAGCAGGATCAGTGGGGATTCAGCGTCGCAGGAAGCGGCTGGGAACTTCCAGGTGGTCCGATTGGTTGGGCTGCTGGTTACGAATACCGAAAAGAACAGTTCACCTTTATCCCGGATTCTGGCAAACAAAAAGATGAAGTCACGGGTAACACCGGCGCGGGTACTGATGGCTCTTACAAGTCAGACAGCATCTACGGCGAACTTCTTTTACCCGTTTTCGACAATGGCACTCAATCGTTGGATATCACTGCAGGTATGCGATACGACGATTTTGACACTTTCGGTTCTGAATCAACGTACCAAGTTGGTGTTGAATTCTACGTATTGGAAGATCTGAAATTCCGAGCAACACAAGGCGAAGTCTTCAGAGCGCCGAGTATCGGTGAAGCCTTTGCTGGTCAGGTTGATTCATTCCCGACCTACAGAGACCCTTGTATCCCTGCCCCTGGTGATGCATTACCACCTGGATGTGCGCAAACAGGTCTTCAGTTAGATTCTCAGTTGCTGGCACGCGTTGGCGGAAACCCCGACCTAGAGCCAGAATTCGGTGATACTTTTACTGCCGGTATTGTTTGGACTCCTGAGTTCAAGCTTGGCAGCCTTAGCGTCGTTGTTGATTACTGGGAAACAGAACTCGAGAATATGATTAGCGCTCTTGGCGTAAATTATATCCTTGATGATTGCTACAACGCCCTGAACGCGGGCTCTTGTGCACTGATCACTCGTCGTGCTGACTACAGTATCGCACAGGTTCTGGACGGCCCCTTGAACGTTGCACTCGAAACCGCTGGAGGCATCGATACCGAAGTTAGATTCGTCTTCGAGACTGATTTTGGTCAATTCGATACTGCCGTTCTCTGGTCTCATCTAAGTGAACGCGAACGCCAAGCGTTCCCTGGTGATGAAAAAGTAGATAATAGTGGACGTTACAACGGTAGCGCATTTGCCGAAGACAAAATTAACTACTCGGTTGATTGGATGAAGGGTAACTTCAGGGTTGCTTATCTAGGTGAATATATCAGTGAGCTTAAGTCTGACGACGCCTTTGGTGTTGGATACACTCAAAAGGTAGACTCTCAGCTTTACCACGACCTGACGTTTAAATACACGCATCCCAATAGTGGAGTGAGTATTAGCACCGGTATCAACAACGTCACTGATGAAGCGCCACCTTACATCGACCTTGGCTTTAATGCCAAAACGGACCCCTCGACCTATCGTTTGTTTGGCCGTGGATACTTCGTTCGTCTTTCATGGAGCATGGAAGACAAGTAAAGGTGTGGATGTAAAACACGAAAAAGGCCGCTCTTGAGCGGCCTTTTTTTTTGCGCGTATTCCTTACCAAAACGAATCGTCAGAAACTAAATCGTGCAGCGTTTCGGCTTGGTGAATCAACTGTTGACCCATCTCATTGAGATCAAGATGCCGCATCGCTTTACGTGCTTCATGAGGCAAGTTTCGCACATTTTCTGCACCAAGCTGCCACTTAAGGCAAAAGTGCCTGGCCGCATCGCGAGGAAGCTCAGCCACGCTAGAGTCGATATGATCTGTGGGGACGATACTTCCAGTGATTAACCATCGAAAGGGCTTGCTACCGCTGGCTTCCCTGACCTGCGCAAGCATCACCTGGCCTTTTATTAACCAAACAATCCGCGCCTCAATACGTGCCTTTTCAAAGACATTACTATTGATCAGTTCGTTGACAGCAGCATCTAGCTGCTCTTTCGAGCTTTGATCAACATCACTCTGACTATTGTCTGACATTAAATTTCCTTTCGATTACGACGTCAGATTGGACTTTATATTCCAGACTTCTTTAGCCACAACCGGATTAGCAGGCCCCCTGAACCAACCACTTAAGGACAGCCTTGGTGTCTGGGCGAATGGGGTGACATAGGTCACCGAATGTATATAGCTGGTATCAAACAACGACAGCGTGTTGAAACCCGGTGTCCACGTATCTTCAGGGGTACCGTCTTCTTGATAGAATTGCAGCAGACCACCCCAATCAGGATGCCAGCCCCAGGTAGCACTAAATACGTACGCGACTCGCCTGTCTTTACCCGCGACGACATCGCGATGTCTCGTCAAAAAGTGTCCCGGTGTAAATTTCGTGTATTGGGCATCCGCACTCACGATACTTGTTTCACCTGTAATAGTTCGTATCGCGGAAATTAGCTCGTCGCCGTTGAAAAACTCAAACACCTCGTGAAGAAACTGCAGCTTTTCATCGTTTGTTTCAACCACCTTATCCATCATGTATCCGCAGTAGAGGAACCCCGCCCCTTTACTGGCTGCATTCATGATCTCCAGGTTCATTTCTTTTTTTTCCGACGCCGGCAGCGTCGCCAGTTCGTCCATAGGCATGGTGGAATTTTGCCCGTTCAGCGAATAAACAAGATTATATTTCACACTTTCCTGACAATATTGAAAGATCTTCCCGGCAACTTCAGCGTCAAGAAAGCTCTCAATGCGCAAGCGTTTCTTCATCTGATACTGTTCCGCGAGTGCACTAAGATCCAGGTTTGGATTCAACACAAAACTTCTCCTGTACTGGGCGATCCGCCAATCATTAGCGCTCGCGATTCGATTGAGGAAGTTAAATCCAACTCGTCAATCAGTGGCTGTATCCATTGCTTTACACTCGTTACTTCCCGGCCAAATCGATCCAGGATAATCAGCGCTTCTTTACCACGAAGATTTACATCAAAACGCTGACTCTGATCTTTGGCATGCGTACTGACGACCTGCGGGGCCATCATGCTACTGAGTTCTTGTGGATTGCTCTTATGACCGAAATAACGACTCACTTCACTGACGGTCTTCGGCAAATCATCCAATAGCGTGGCCATGTCCAACGTTCGCACCTTTGCTGCACCTACTTCCCCCACCGCCCTCTGCAAACTATACAAGTTCACGACCCAGACCAGGCTGCAAATTTGCAAAAAGGAGAGCTTCCCGATATTCAAGCCAGCAGAATATTTTTCCCCAAAGTCATTATCGAGAAGAAATCCAGCCAACAGGCCTGCTATTTTCTTTTGCGTATCAGCCGTTTTTTTCAAATTAGAGATCAAAAAACTCTCTAAATCGGAATACAGATAAAGGACCTTGCTCTCTGGCATGTATCTCAAAACATCTACCAACAGGTTGTTGGCCACATTAGTCGCCTTTATGACCGGTATTCGACCGCTCAAATAGTTTTTAGCAAGCAACTGGTTATAGTTCACAAAAGTAGATCGCCACCTTTCGGGGGACATTTTATTCCCAGATGATCTCTTAAAATCCGCGAGACGCCGAAGAATCCATGGCTCTTTAAGACTGAAAAATGCATCTACCTGGTTAAGGCAACGGGCCAACAAAGTAGAACAAACAAAAGCGTGATGAAAAATATAGACTGGCTGAGGCCGAACAATGTCATGTTGATCCTCAATCGAAAACAAACGGTCAGTAGGGATTGAAAAATTTCCCGCGGCAAAGGCTTCAAAACGGATGTCAATAAACGGCGCTTGTGAAAGCTTGTTTTCCTCGACCAGCAGAAACTTTGTAAGGCCACCTTTTCGTGTCGAAAAGTCAAAGACATGAAACTGAGGATCAAATAACAATGACGGTACGGTGACTTGAAAATTATCAGTGTCTATCAGCATGCTTTAATTTGAACGATTGATTGTGATAGCGGGCGCTTCATTATGACCTTTCGGCAACTAACATCCACGCCAAGGGCAGTGTCGTGTCAGCAATCTGCTGAGGGTGCGCCTGTTGGATTCGATAATTCATCTGAGATAAATGAGCGCAAAAGCTCTTAAACTGCTCCGGTGATTGACCTGACTGACACATCGCGACCATTCGATCAGCGTACGCCGGTAGTTCGGAAGCCATTGCTTCAAGCCAGCCAATGACCTCTGTTTCCTCGTAACGCGGCAAGTTTTTTTGAATCTCCGCAATCCGATTGTAAAGGGTCGCTATTGTTTCCCCTGCAACGTGCACACCATGCTCATCCATGATCGGCTCAAGGGAACGGTACACGGGATTAACCGCCCTTGCGGCCGAGTGGAATTCGTCGGAACCTGCCCCTCTGAGCATAGAATAGCCTTTTTCAAACATATCCAGCGCCATTGAAATCAAATCACTGTCTATAAGTCGCTGAATGGCATCCGCGCTGGAGGCACACTCCTGCTGAATCAGCCCGTCTGAATGATGCAGCACCAGCGCCAGCTTTCCCCCCTTACGTGGAAGCCTGGCGACCTCTGACATCGCTTGTTCACCCGCATATTCGATACCAAACTGACTTGAAACCAAATCCATCGTCTTGGATTCAAGGGGAATGTGCGCAGCATCTGCAGCAATAGTTTGTACATAGGGGTAGTTTTGAACCACTAGCGCCAACGCCGATACAGAAATATCCAGCGAGATTAACTCTGTGCCTTCCGATACCGACAACCCCTCGGCAGCAGAGAGCACTGCACCGGAGCCCCCACACAGATCAATCATGCGACCTTGCGGATATTCTGATAGCGAAGCCATGAACAGTTCTCGCCAGAATTGCTGTAACACGGGGTGCTTAGAGCCACCCGCACTATAGGCGTTTGCACTGGAACTGCCTTTCCAGTATCGGTCCCATTCATTGGCGCGAGCGGGCGAGTCAAATATCGAATCAGACATAAAAAAACACTTGGCAAGATGATAAGTAAAGCAACGCTGGCAACCGCTTCACAACGGGCGTAAATCTGACGCGTCTTCTACGGAGCCTACACGAAATCTGAGCTAGAGGTCACTCCTGAGAAGCTTCAATAGTATCACTTTTGAAAAATCGAGCCAGAACAAGCCGGTTTTGGTAGAATCCCCAGGGCTTGGTTCATTAAGAACACCGTGTAATCTTGTCCCCAAAAGGCCAATTTAATGACGACTAATTCACAGCAGTTGAGTTTACTGGGCCGCAAGGCAACACAGGCTCGCGACTGGAGAACAGTGGAGGTTTGCGCAAACGAATTGCTCAGGCTAAGCGCTACAAATCCAGAAGGGTACTTTTTCAAGGGTTTAGTAGAGAAAGCTGCCCAACATCCAAACATCGCCAGTGAAGCCTTCGAAAAAGCATTGTCTCTGGACGCCGCTCGATACGACGCCGCCATCGAACTCGCGAGCCAATACGTCATTTCCATGCGAAACGTAGAAGCCATTACGCTCCTGGGAAATTACACGGAGACGCTTTCCAACAGCCCCCGCTATCTGGACATGGCCGGCACAATCTACACGGACATAGGCCTTTCAAACCTTGCGCTACCACTTTATCAGAAGGCCAATGCCCTCCAACCAGGTATCGATCTATTTAGGGGAAACCTGGCAGCTTGCTCCATCTTCCTGGGGAAGATTAAAGACGCCCGCGAGATCTACCTATCGCTATTGGAGAAAAACCCGCTCCACCAGAGAAATCATTATCAACTGTCCCGCCTCGAACGAGCAACAAATGACGATCACATCGTGCAGATGAAGGCAGTTCTCGATCAGACGACACTGCCCCCTCATCGCAATATTTTTATCTACTACGCATTAGCAAAAGAATTGGAAGACCTTGAGCAATGGGACGAATCTTTTCACTTCTATCAACAAGCCGGGGACGCAGCGACCACTGTTTCAAATTACGACGTCAGCCGGGATGAAACACTCATCCAGAAAATTATGGACACTTGCACCGCGGAGTGGCTGGCTGATCGAAAAATGTCGTCATCGTTGGAGCGTCGGGACAAATCACCCATATTCGTATTGGGATTGCCAAGAACTGGCACAACGCTAACGGAACGAATCCTCGCTAGTCACTCATGCGTCGAAAGCATTGGCGAAACGAAGTACCTTGAATCCATCATGAGAACCTTAAGCGGTATACCGAGCGTCGAGAAAATGACCCCGGAAATGATTGATGCTCTGGCCCCCATGGACGCAACCGCTATCGCTAATGGCTATCTGGACGCAGTCGGCTACCTGCTTGGCGACAAACCTCTATTTGTCGAGAAGCTACCATATAATTTTCTATACATTGGGTTTATCGTCAAAGCCTTTCCGAACGCAAGGATCATTCGCCTGAAACGCAATCCCATGGACTCGTGTTTCGCTATCTACAAGCAACCATTCACCTGGGCTTACAAGTTTTCCTACAACCAGGATGATCTGGCGCGCTACTACCTGGCCCATGACAAGCTTTTCAGCCATTGGCGAAACCTTTTAGGCGAGCAACTCATTGAAGTCCAATACGAAACGCTGGTCAATGACTCAGAAAATGAGACTCGAACCCTACTCGATAGCTTGGGCCTTGATTTTGAAGACGCCTGCCTAAACTTTGAGCAGAACGAAACCGCTACAACAACCGCCAGTTCAGTGCAGGTCCGAGAAAAAATACATGCACGATCAGTACTACGATGGAAACGATACGAGGACCAACTAACGCCACTACGTACCCGCCTGGAGGCAGCAGGTATCCGCGTGGAATAACGGGCGTTACATCGCAAGCTCAAAGAGGTACACGTCTGAACCGTCGCGCAGACCCAATTCGGCATTAGCATCTCTGATATTCGAATTAGTCGCTTTTGAATTGTCTTTGCGATCTATCACAACGACCACAAGGGTATTTGGGTCGGCATCAACAGATGTCGGCACTTTCATCACACCTTTCACCTCTAAATCAGACAAGACCTCTTTATACAGCGCAATGTAGGCAGAAGCTCTAGGCTTGATTCTAGAACCCGTTGAATAAGAGGGAAACTCGATCCAACTCGCCACACCCAAGGCTATCTGAGCCAAAGATTCGTCTGGATAAGAGCTTTTGGATTTTAGCCTGTTCAGTAACATTTTATTGTCACTAACCTCTCCATCAACCCGGTAGAATGCCGTATATGGGGTTCCTAGAATTCTTTGAGCCACAGCCTCATCAAGTGATTTTCGCACAACGTTGTTGGGCACCAACGCATTAGCACCGAGCGTGTTGTGATCGAAATTCTGGCCTGCATTCGCGAAACTAACGGTTAACATCAGGATAGATAAAATTAAGCGACTCATAGAAAAAACCCATTAATGAAGAATATTTGTTACCAGGACACTAGTTCGCCGTAAGCGTTTAGATTGGTTAAGCTTTGACCGCTCGATGGGATTAAACGTTAAATAACATCCCAATGGGCTTTATGCGTTATCAGGTCTGTGGAGGGAAAAGAAGGCTAATAAAATTAACCCGAGATCTTAACCAATGATACACTAAGACGGTCAAGATTTTCGAAAACTATCCATTGAAACTATCCCCCTCAAAAGCTTTCCTGATCTGTTTTCTTACTTGGAGTTTGGGTGCACAAGCTTCCGACGCCGTTGATTTTGAGTCTCGTACACTCACCATCGCCCTCACGCAGGAACCCCCACAACTAAACAGCACAAAGGCCACGGATCAGGTCAGCGGCATGGTGCTAGGTCACCTTATGCAGGGACTCGTGCGTTACGATCGACGAGGAAACGTCATACCCGGGGTCGCTGAGCGGTGGGAGATGGATGAACAGACCGCCACTTTTTGGTTACGCGAAGACGCGAGGTGGAGCGATGGGAAGCCTGTCACGGCCCATGATTTTGTTTTCGCCTGGCAGCAAGTTGTCGACCCAAAGACTGCCTCCGAATATGCATTCATCCTCGCACCCATCAAAAATGCAGCAGAGGTAAACGAAGGGAAACTTCCCGTTACTGACTTGGGGGTGGTCGCACTCGACGACAGAACTCTGCAGGTCACCCTGGCACGACCGACGGCTTACTTCGTAAAATTAACAGTGTTCAACACTTTTTACCCCATTCGACAGGATTTCTTCGAATCTCGCGGTGACCAATATGCGGCTGAGGCTAAAGACCTGCTATACAACGGCCCGTTTAAATTGACTGAGTGGACCCACAGTGCATCGTTAAAAATGGTCAAGAACGAACACTACTGGGACCGCCAGAACATCTCCTTGAATGCGATTAACGTCGACTATATTACCGCCGATACTCGCGCCCGGTTAAACCTTTACACAGACGGCAAGATAGGTTTCACGCGGCTTGACGGAGAAACCTATAAAGATGCGCTAAGCCAGCGTTTCCGTATCAGACGCTTCACAACGGGCTCTACTTTCTTCCTTGAGTATAATCATAGGCCAGGTAAGCCCACAGACAACCTGAATCTAAGGAAAGCTATACAGTCAGTTTTTGACCCCGACGAAATGGTCAATAGAGTCCTTGCAACCCCCGGAAACCTGAGAGGTGAAAGCCTATTCCCGGTCTGGATAAACGGTGTGAATGACAAGTTTCGTAAGGAGTACCCGGCACCACAGGCTGGCTATGACATCAAAGAAGCAAAACGATACCTTGAACTAGCTGTCAAGGAGATCGGCCCAATTCCACCCCTTGTCTTACTCGTTGGCGATAGCCCTACTGCGACCAAGCAAGGCGAATACATGCAAGGCGTGCTGTTAAATAAGTTAGGCATCGAGTTAAAGATAGACGTACAAACGTTCAAGCAAAGACTGGCAAAAATGACTGCCGGTGACTTTGACATCGTCGGGGCGGGTTGGGGTCCGGACTTTGACGACATTCTGACTTTTGGAGATCTGTTCGCTTCCTGGAATATGAACAACCGTGGGCGCTACAACAACCCTGAGTACGATCGACTAGTTCGTCTGACGATGAACAGCACCGATCCCAAGACCCGGATGGATGCAATGGGCAAGGCACAGCAGATTCTGTTTGATGACGCGGTCGTCTTACCCCAGTATGAACAGGGTATTATCTACCTGCTAAGCCCTAAAATTAAGGGCGTTGCCAGGCGTGTAATCGGTCCGGATCCGGACTTCACCTACGCTAGGATCATTCCCTAACAGTGCTCGCCTACACGCTTAAAAGGCTGTTTGCTGGTGTTATCACTATTTGGTTTATCGCAACCGCTACCTTCATTGCGATGCACCAGGTCCCCGGTGATCCGTTGATGAATGACAAGGCTGTCTCTGCAGAGATTCGCGCTAACCTTGAAGCTAAGTACGGGCTCGACAAGCCTGTGACAGAGCAATACTTTATTTTTCTAAACAATATGCTTCACGGTGATTTTGGCATCTCGTTCACCCAACAGAACCGTAAAGTGAACGATATTATTCGCGACCACTTCCCAATTTCAGCAACGCTGGGGCTTCTGGCTATTTTTTTTGCTGCGACAGGTGGCGTTTTATGGGGCGCTCTGACCGCGATCTATCGCAACCGCCTTCCTGACATCGTGATCATGTTCCTTGTTATCCTGGGCATCTCGGTTCCCTCCTTTGTGTTTGCTGCGCTCGGCCAGTTGTTTCTGGTTAATCTCAACGGTCTATTCGGACGGTCCATTATTCCCGTCGCCGGTTGGGGAACAATCTGGCACATGCTGATGCCTTCTCTGGTTTTGGGCCTAGGTACAATGGCACTGCTGACAAGGCTAATGCGGTCTTCCATGCTTGAGGTCGTGAACGAGGACTACATAAAAACAGCCCGCGCCAAGGGTCTGTCTCCAACCAGGATATTTTTCAAGCATCAGCTACGCAACGCTATTCTTCCGGTCATCACCGTACTAGGACCACAGATAGCGGCAATCACAACGGGCGGTTTTGTCGTCGAGTTGGTGTTCGCGATACCCGGGCTTGGGCGATACTTTGTTCAGGCTGTGCAACAACTTGATTACACAGTCATCATGGGAACCACAGTATTTTATGGTGCTTTCCTGGTGCTGATGGTGATTATCGTTGATATTCTTTACGGGTTTATCGATCCCAGGGTCCGACTGTCGTGAGTTTGTTTCAACCAACAGCAATAGACTTTGAGCCCCTCGCGCGGCAGGAAAAAACCGAACAGATCACGCGGCCCTCGCTGTCTTACTGGCAGGATGCGTGGGTTCGTTTGAAAAAGAATACGCGGGCAATTATTTCTCTCGGCATTATTATCCTGCTCGGTGTCTTTACACTAATCGGCCCACTCCTATGGGCGGTTAACCCGGCGCTGCAGAACCTTAACCAGGTTTCACAGGCGCCAGCCTGGGCTAAATCCGCCATCGTCATCGCGCCCTACCAGAGTTGGGATGGTATTCAGCTTGATCACTATACAAGCCCGGATCAGGCCGCCTCCACGCTACCAGCGCCAACGGGCTTTAGCACAGCCGATACGCCGACGACCCAAAGCGTCAGGCTGAGCTGGGACCCGGTACCCGGCGCCGATGGTTACAACGTGTATAGAAACAACCGCGCGCCCAGGGACTTTAACGACCTGGGATTACCGCTGGGCTCAACCTACGGAGACGAACTCAGCTATGAAGACCGGCTGTCCCTGGAACCAAGAGAGTATTACTACTCACTTGTTCCAACCGATGGCTATGACGAATATGAGGTTTACAGCCAAATAACCCTGACACCAGCACTTGCCCTTACTCCGGACGAGGCGGTAGAACGCGGACTAATCACAGACCCTTACGACGTCAATATCGGAGACAGTCTTACCATCGAGTTTCACCCCCTGGGTACTGACTACCTTGGCCGGGACATGCTGGCTCGCTTGATGGAAGGCGCAAGAGTCTCGCTCTTCATTGGAATCGTGGCCCCGTTTCTGTTTGTACTTGTGGGCATCATCTACGGCGGTTTCGCCGGTTATTTCGGTGGTCGAGTTGATGGTCTCCTCATGCGGTTCGCAGAATTTGTGGTAGCGCTTCCCTTCCTACTATTTATGATTCTGTTCAAAATTGCCTTTGGCATCGGGCCTGGGGAAAGCGGCATCATGCCCATGCTGTTAGCCCTCGTGCTGCTTAGTTGGCCATCGACGGCACGCCTGGTCCGGGGACAAGTACTTCAGATCAGGGAAGAAGGCTACATCGAAGCGGCAAAACTACTGGGCGCTAAAGACCACTACCTAGTGTTGCGTCACATCATCCCCAACACGATGGGCGTGATTCTAGTGACGCTGACTTTCGCGGTTCCTGCGGCTATTTTTACTGAAGCATTTCTATCTTTCATTGGTATGGGCGTTGCGCCACCCACGCCTTCATGGGGCTCCATGTGCAATGAGGGCGTAAAAACCATGTTAAGCCATCCACATGAACTCATTTTCCCTGCGGTACTTATCAGCATTACGGTACTTGCCTTCAACCTGCTGGGTGACGGGTTGACTGAGGCACTAGATTCAAAAATGAGGTCTCGAGACTGACGATGGATACGATACTCTCAGTCAAGGATCTAGCAGTAGAATTCGCGACCTATGGCGGAACAGTTAAAGCGGTCAGAGGCGTGAGCTTCGATGTCACCCGTGGCGAAACCCTCGCGATAGTGGGGGAATCCGGGTGCGGAAAATCCGTCACCGTTCAATCCCTGATGGGATTGATACCAATGCCTCCCGGAAGGATTACCAACGGTACTGCCACATTAAATGGTAAAAGCATCCTGAACCTACCGGCCGCAGAGGCTAATAAATTTCGCGGTGTAGAAATAGGGATGATTTTTCAGGATCCTATGTCTTCCCTGAACCCAACCATGACGATCGGCGACCAGATCGCGGAAACATTGAAAGTACATAGGGGTAAAACAGACCAGGAAGCATTCAAAATAGCCGTTGAACTTCTGGAACGAACCCACATACCCGAGGCCCCAAAACGGGCAAAACAGTATCCGTTTGAATTTTCCGGAGGAATGCTTCAGCGCGCGATGATCGCGCAAAGTCTGGCATGCAATCCGGCAATCCTGATCGCCGATGAACCGACAACGGCACTCGACGTCACCATCCAGGCGCAGATCCTGGAACTCATGCTGGAATTACAACGAACAGAGAATATGTCGATCATCTTGATCACCCACGACCTGGCAGTTGTGGCACGTATGGCTGATCGTGTTGCCGTCATGTACGCGGGTCAGATCATAGAGTCAGGCACAGTCGATGACATTTTCTATCGATCAAGCCACCCTTACACACTCGGCTTGAAACAAGCGATGCCTTCGAATACCCATGATCGCGATAAGTCGTTATCACCGATCCTGGGTAGCCCACCAGACCTGTTCAAGCCACCGGTTGGTTGTGGATACTGCGCCCGGTGTCCTTATGCCATGGCAGTCTGCGCAGAACACTTACCGCCTACGACCAAAATCAGTGAATCGCATGAAGCCAGGTGCTGGCTGCACCACGCTAAAGCGCCCAACATTGAAGAACTCCACCAACTGGAGGATCAAGATGCTGGTTAGGACAGAGAAGCTTAAAAAGCATTTCACCATCGGTAGAGGCCAGACACTGCACGCAGTTGACGGAATCTCGTTAACGATCGATGAAAATGAGATTTTGGGGCTAGTTGGCGAAAGCGGTTCGGGTAAATCTACGTTCGGCAAGGCGCTAATCGGCCTGCACCCGAAGACATCGGGAGAGGCGTACTACGATGGCGAACGATTACCAAAGCGCTTTTCGACTAAGGACCACTTGCATTATTCGAAGCAAATGCAAATGATCTTCCAGGACCCCTATTCTTCTCTGAATCCACGGATGACAGTGCTAGATATCGTCGGCGAAGGTCCTGGCATCCAGGGCCAGCAATCAAACTCAGAGATTCGGGACAAGGTTGCCTTTTGGTTGGAGAGAGTGGGTTTAAGTGCTGATCATATGTCGAGATATCCACATGAGTTTTCGGGCGGTCAACGACAACGGATTGGGATCGCACGGGCAATGATCATAGAACCGCGTTTTGTGGTTTGTGACGAGCCTATTTCCGCGCTGGACGTGTCAGTGCAGGCTCAGGTGATCAACCTGCTCGACGAACTTAAGCAGTCCATGGGACTGACACTTCTTTTCATCGCTCATGATCTATCAATGGTTCGCTATGTTTCGGATAGAATGGCGGTCATGTACTTGGGGTCACTGGCTGAAGTAGGCCCCTCTAACGACGTATTCTTTGATCCACAACACCCGTACACACAATTTCTTGTAGAATCGAACCCTGAACCGGACCCCAATCTTGAACGTCGGCGTGCGTTTAAACCCATTATAGGCGAGATCACTTCTCCGGTGAACGTACAAGCAGGTTGTCGTTTCGCCGATCGATGCCCCAAAGTGATGGATCGATGCCGGGTTGAGACGCCTGAACTTATAACGCTGTCCGGCGCTCGTCAGGTGGCATGCCATCTGTTTGAATAAATCCGCAGTTGGGTTAACGTCACTGCGCCTATCAGAGCACTTACGAGAACACTTACGAGAACTCTTACAAAAGCACTTACAAAAGCACTTACAGAAGCACGAGTGCCATACCGCTTACTCAGCAGGAGAGAATTCTAAGCGTTTTCTTCAGCATACGAAGAATAGATTCCTCATTGGTGTACTGAACAATGTCACCAAAGGGCACCCAAGCAAGATCATTAGACTCATCGCTGATCATAAAATCGTCCGAACCACTGGAGCGAAGCAGGAAGCGGCAATCGTAATGAAAATGCTCTGGCTCTTCTTTTCGGGCAGGGATTCTATGAATATCAACATCCAGTAATTCAGGCATATAAAAACTAAGCGCTTCAAGGCCAGATTCTTCTTCGGCTTCCTTTAGGCTAACCGCTGCCACATCGGGATCCCCATCAGCATGACCGCCAGGCTGGAGCCAGCGATCCAGCTTTTTGTGATGCGTCAGCAAAGCCTGCTTGCAAGCATTGTCGATAATAAAAGCAGACCCGGTGACATGTCCGATGGACAAGGATCTTTCAAAACAATCCTTATTTTCGCCTACAAAAGCGATGTAGCGAGAAGTCATCTCAGATTCGGCGGGGCAGGCCTTTAGGTAATTTTCAAGCAGCGTCAGCAAAGGCAAACGATTATCCTTAGGTGACATTCGATGTCACCGGTCGGTTCTTCTTGTTGGACTCTTCGTCAAACAGATCAACAAGCTGTTCCGTCATCGCATCACCAAGTTGCTCCGCGTCAGTGATGGTGACCGCTCGATGGTAATGGTGAGTGACATCGTGTCCGATTCCAATTGCCACGAGTTCAACCGCTGACTGGTTTTCAATCTGGTCAATGGCATATTTCAAATGCTGCTCAAGATAATTACTTGGGTTAACCAGCAAGGTAGAATTGTCGACCGGCAATCCATCGGAGATCACCATCAAGATCTTCCGATCTTCCGGTCGTCCTACTATTCGATTATGAGCCCACAGCAGCGCCTCGCCGTCGATGTTCTCCTTAAGCAGTTCTTCTCTCATCATTAGGCCAAGATTAGTTCGTGCCCGACGCCAGGGCATATCCGCGCCCTTATAAATAATGTGCCGCAAATCGTTTAAACGTCCTGGCTGTGCCGTCTTGCCTTGCTGTAACCAAAGCTCACGGGACTGGCCACCACGCCATGCGCGCGTCGTAAACCCCAGAATTTCTACTTTCACCGAACAACGTTCCAGGGTGCGCCCCAGAATGTCTGCGCACATCGCTGCGATGGTAATCGATCTGCCTCGCATGGACCCAGAGCTATCAATTAACAGAGAGACCACCGTATCCCTGAACTTCATGTCTTTTTCTTGCTTGAACGCCAGCGGATGGAAAGGGTCAGTAATAACATTGGTGAGTCGCGACGTGTCCAACATGCCTTCTTCAAGATCGAACTCCCATGTTCGATTCTGCTGGGCCATTAACTTACGTTGCAGACGGTTCGCCAGCTTCCCAATTATGACCTGGGAGTTCTGCAGGTGCTTGTCCAGTACACCTCTCAACCGCTCCAGTTCAACCGGATCACAAAGCTCCCCGGCCACCACGGTTTCATCAAACTGATCGGTAAACGATTTGTAGGTATTCACCTTGGGGCGAAGCCAGTTCTGTTCGCCGGCCATATCCGGTGGAGAACCAGCATCATCTTCATCGCCTTCCATTTCCGCCATTTCCATAGCGTCCATGTCTACAGGGACCTCACCCTCGATCGCATCTGCCAGATCCGAATCGCCACTCATGTCCTGCTCGGCCGCCTCGTCCCCGGACTCGGGCTGTGTGTCCTCTTCTTCGTTGTTCTGTTCCTCGGACTCACCATCGGACTGGTCTTCACCATATTCGTCAGATAAACCAAGGTCTGAAATCATTTTCCTCGCAAGTCGAGTAAAAGCTTCCTGATCAAACATCAAGCTCTCTAGATCCAACAAATCGTCACTTAATACATATTCAAGATGATCTCGCCACAGATCAAGCACCACATCACCACCGACGGGCGGCTTCCTTCCGGTGACTTTTTCGCGAATCAACATGCCGAGTGCTTCACCCAATGGTGCCTGGCTTTGGCTTTCTACCTGCTGGAACCCCTGGTTCGTGCAATGCTCCAGTAACTGCGCATGCAGATTGTCGCCCACGCCTTTCATTAAGTAACTACCAATGCAGGCGATCCGAGCATCTTCTACACTGTCGTAGATTTCTTGTGAAATTCCGGTAATGGGGCGGCTTTTACGATGCATGTCGTCATCGTGGAATCGCGTTTGAAGAGCAAACCTGTCTGCATTTCCTCGCAGCGAAGCTAATTGCTCAGTCGTCATGCCGCCATCTGGCACAGGTATTCGAGCACGGTTACCTTGCAGGTATGGCTTACCACGGCCGAAACTTACCTGCAGCTCTTCGTTACCAGAGATGGCGCGCATCGTGGAGGTGAGGGCTTGCTTGAACCCCTCCATTGAATCATCGGTAATCACATTACAACCTTAGGCGAGTACCACGTTGGCACTGGATTCCGGTAACTCGTCACCCATACATCGCTGGTAATATTCAGCAACGATTGCACGTTCAGTTTCATCGCACTTGTTAAGAAACGTCAATCGGAAGGCGAAACCATAATCATTGAAGATTTTGGCATTTTCTGCCCACATGATGACAGTACGAGGAGACATGACAATAGAAATGTCGCCATTCATAAAGCCCTGTCTCGTAAGATTCGCGACTGACACCATATTAGCGACCGTCCAGCGATCCAGATCCGGCAACTTAGAAACAACGATATCGGTTTCCTTTTCACGATCCAGATAGTTCAAGGTCGTGACGATATTCCACCGGTCCATCTGACCTTGGTTGATTTGCTGCGTGCCATGGTAGAGCCCCGAGGGGTCGCCCAGACCAATGGTGTTTGTCGTTGCGAACATTCGGAAAGACTTATGTGGCGATATTACTTTGCTTTGATCAAGCAGCGTGAGCTTACCTTCCACTTCCAGTACCCGCTGAATAACAAACATGACATCGGGGCGCCCGGCATCATACTCGTCAAAGACAAGTGCACAGCCTCTCTGCAATGCCCAAGGAAGTAATCCCTCTTTGAACTCCGTGATCTGCTTGCCATCCTTCAGGACAATCGCATCCTTGCCCACAAGGTCTATTCTGCTGACGTGACTGTCAAGGTTGATCCTGATACATGGCCAGTTCAACCGAGCCGCAACCTGTTCAATGTGCGTCGATTTACCAGTCCCATGATAACCCTGAATCATGCATCTACGGTTATGCGAGAACCCAGCCAGAATTGCTAACGTGGTCTCGTGGTCGAACAGGTAACTTTTATCAATTGCAGGGACATGTTCCGACGTTTGCGAGAATGCAGGCACCTGCAAATCCACATCCATTCCAAAAACTTCCCTTACGCTAACTTGGGTATCAGGGATACCATCCCCCTCCAATGCACCGAGCTTTTCTGCCATCACTGCTATACCTAACTATTGAATCCTAGTGTTTTATTCCACCCCTTCTGATCGACCCTTTTTCGTCGATCGAAGCCGTCTGTGGTACCTTCACCCTCCGACTCGATCAACCAATAGATGGTCAATAGCGCTGCCGTGGGAGGGTCAAAGAATAGCGTTATTAGGGCATAAATGCTATTCAACCATCAGACATTCACCACCAGACAGGCAGCTAAAAAGTGCTACCTATTGCAAGATGCAAGGCATACCAATGACAAGCCCAGACGAATAGCAACATACCTGAGCATCAGGCCTGATGATAAAACCCCTGATAGTAAAACATGTGACAGGCCGGTGCTTGATTCAAAGACGGAGCCCTGCAAGCCTAAATACGACATCCTGCAACTTTCGCCATGGGTCGCCGGACTCCAGCCCTTTTACAGCTCGATCTACTGACCCCAATTGCAGCAGCATCTCCTGGAGTGACTGCGAATCGTGTCGATCCAGGCATTTTGTGACCAATGGAACTCGTTTGTCCCACACCCGGGCCTTCTTAAAGACTTCTCGCTGACCAGCGCCCTGATTGATCGCCGTTTTAATGCTCTCCATTGACCTGATTTCGCGCACCAACATGTTAACGATAAATAGCGGTTCTACGCCTTCAGCCTTAAGCCCCGTCGTCATTCGAACGCAGCGATTTATGTCACCTGCCAACCCAGCATCAATAAGTTTAAAGACATCGTAACGGGCGCTGTCTGCAACGCCTACGCTGACATCATCGACAGTAACTTCTCGCTCACCAACAATGAGTTTAAGGCGCTCAATTTCCTGCACTGAAGCCAAAAGATTGCCTTCAGTCCGCTGCGCCATCACCCGCACGGCATCCCGGGTCACTTTTAATCCAGCCTGACGAAACCTATTTTCCAACCACCTGGGCAACTCCTTTGCCTCGATTGGCCAGACCTGAACAAATCCAGCCGCCGCTTCAACACTCTTGAACCATTTTGTTCGCTGTGTTGACTGATCCGTGCGCGGCAGTACCAGCAGCAGAGCGTTATCTTCGGACAAACTCGACACTAATTCGGTCAAAACCTTACCCCCCGAATCACCCGGCTTGCCTGTCGGCAAACGAACCTCGATCAACTTTTTCTCAGAGAACAAAGACATGCTGTTACTGCTGTATAACAGGCTGTTCCAGTCGAAGCCGGATTCTGCATAGAAAAGGTCCCGTTCAACAAAGCCCTGCGCTTTGAGTCCACGGCGAACGAGATCACAGCTTTCCTGAACGAGAAGCGGTTCATCGCCACTGACAATGAAGCTTCGCAAACTTTTCTGCTTTAATGTTTCAACCAGCTTGTTAGCGTAGATCTTCACCGTATCAAGGCGCGGGCCCGGCGAGGAAATTGACCCGACGAATTAACTGCTTAGCCAAGTTAACCCTCATATCAGACAATAGCTGGGCCTGTTCTTCGTAACTGGCGGAAAGATTGTTCGAATCGACAGCGTAGACTCGCTGGGCAACCAGGGTGGCGTCTTCAAGCAAGAAGCTTCCGCCCCGGGAAATAGATACATCAAGCTCAAGCCGGAGTTCATATTCTGCCGCGTTAAACAAATCCGTGGTTGCCACCGACCTGCGATCGGATCGCTCATCGAGCAGATGAACTGAAATAACGCCAGCGCCCGCCGGCACGATCTGAATATCTCTATCTTCAAGGGCTTGCCTGAAGGCTCTTGAACTGAGCGGTGCGACCGTGGCACCAACGATATTCAACACCTCAACACCGCCAACTTCGGTGCCGCGAAGCTGGAAACCGCAACCAGCAACCCCTAGCAGGGTCGCCAACACAACATATCTGACTACACTTTCAAGAAACCACAAAATTCAGGATCTTGTTCGGTACGTAGATGGTTTTTCTAATCGTTTTGTCAATAAGAAACTTTTCAACATTATCCTGCAACCTGGCAACCCTCGTGGCCTCATCTTGATCTGCATCCGGTGAGAGTTCAACTTTTCCGCGCAGTTTACCGTTTACCTGCACAGCAAGTTCAATCACTGACTTCTCTAACGCGCTTTCGTCCACGGACAGCCAGTCAGCAATCTCAATATCCCCAAGCCCCAGCATGCGCCAAAGCGCATGACAAATATGAGGGGTGATCGGTGACATGATCAGCACCGCCGCGGTCAGGGCTTCATGGACGACTGCTCGGCCTTGGCCTGAACTATCCTCAAATTTAGCGACCTGATTCATCAGTGACATAACGGCAGCCACTACCGTGTTGAACGCCAACCGGCGACCAAAGTCATCTTCACACTTTGCCAGCGTTTCGTGCACCGCCCGGCGAAGGTCTTTTTGTTCGCTCGACAGTGAAGCAATATCCAGCGGTGGCATCGCTCCACCCGAAAGATGATCGACGACCGTATTCCAAAGTCTGGTTCTAAGCCACTTGTTGGCTGATTCAACGCCATTTTCTGACCATTCAAAGGATTGTTCAGGCGGCGCCGCGAACATCATCGCCATCCTCACGGCGTCGGCACCAAACCGGTCCATTAAAAGTTGTGGATCACCGGCATCGCCGGCTGACTTGGACATCTTGGTTCCGCCCTGGAGCACCATTCCCAGCGCCAAAAGCTTTTCGAAGGGTTCATCTGATTCGACCAGACCCTCATCACGCATCACCTTATGAAAGAATCTTGCATACAGAAGATGAAGGATCGCGTGCTCTTCTCCACCAACATAGTGATCCACTGACGTCCAGTACTTGGCGCGATCGTCAAGCATGCCCTCACTGTGGTTATGACTCGCGAACCTGGCGTAGTACCAGGAAGATTCCATAAACGTGTCAAATGTATCAGTCTCTCGAATAGCAACAGACCCACAATTAGGGCAGCTCGTCTGGTACCAGTCCTTCATTTTTTTGATAGGAGACCCAACGCCCTCAAACTCTACGTCCGTCGGTAGCACTACCGGCAGGTCTTTATCGGGCACAGGAACCGCGCCACACTTATCACAGTTAATAATAGGAATCGGGCAACCCCAGTAGCGTTGCCGCGAAACCCCCCAATCACGCAAACGATAGTTGGTTTGTCTTTCGCCACAATTCTTCTCAACCAGCGCCTGGGCAATCGTCTTGAAAGCCTGATCGAATTTCAACCCGTCATATTCACCAGAGTTCACCAGCACACCACGCTCAGTAAACGCTTCCAGATCCAGGTTACAGTCTGCCTGGCTAACTTCACCTGGCGCTATGACCTGTTTGATTGGCAGGCCGTATTTCTTGGCAAACTCCCAATCCCGCTGGTCATGCCCCGGTACTGACATGACGGCACCGGAACCGTATTCCATCAAGACAAAATTAGCGACCCAGACAGGCACAGGCTCACCCGTTATGGGATGGATGACATTTCGGCCCGTGGGCATGCCCTGCTTTTCCTGCTTCGCCATGTCCGCTTCTGCAACTTTAGTTTGGTTGCAGCCATCAAGAAATGTCTGAAGTTTGGGGTTACTACTGGCTGCTGATACCGCCAGGGGGTGCTGGGGTGCTACCGCAAGATAAGTCACACCCATCAGGGTGTCAGGACGCGTGGTATAGACCGAGACAGACTCAACAGCATCTAATTGAAATTTAATTTCTACGCCTTCAGACCGTCCAATCCAGTTGCGCTGCATTGTCTTGATTTTGTCAGGCCAGCCAGGAAGCTTATCCAGATCTTCAAGTAACTCTTCGGCGTAGTCCGTGATCTTCACAAACCACTGCGCTAGTTCCCGTCTTTCAACCAGCGCATCAGAGCGCCAACCGCGACCGTTAATGACCTGTTCGTTTGCAAGGACGGTCTGGTCAACCGGATCCCAGTTGACGAAAGCTGCTTTCTTATAAACGAGGCCTTTTCGAAACAGGCGTGTAAAGAACCATTGCTCCCATTTGTAGTATTGCGGGTCACAGGTTTCGAACTCTCGACTCCAGTCAAAGGCAAACCCAAGTGCCTTCATCTGGGCCCGCATATGCGCAATGTTCTGATAGGTCCACTTCGCAGGCGGAATGTTTCGCTTAATTGCCGCATTTTCTGCGGGTAGCCCAAACGCATCCCAGCCCATTGGCTGCAGCACATTCTTGCCCTTGAGTCGCTGGAATCGACCAATCACATCGCCCAGCGTATAGGTTCGAACGTGCCCCATGTGCAACTGGCCACTTGGATAGGGAAACATCGACAGGCAATAGAACTTGGGCTTGTCACTGTTCTCAGTGACCTCAAAGCTGCCGTTGTCGGCCCAGTGCTTCTGAACTTTTCTTTCAATGTCGGTATGGCTGTAATTATCTTCGCTCATGGCTCTGTCTATGTTCACTAATGCTTGTGATTATTATGATGCTTACGTTCGCTCAAAGGCTTTTTTTTAGCTCAGCGCTGAATACACCCTTCCCAAATGAAAAGTCAATGTGCCGAAAAACCGGGAATTCTACAGGATGCAAATGGCAGGGCATATCACTGATCTCGCCGCAGGTAGGTAATCCCAATCAAAAGCAGGCAGAAACAAAGAACAGGGTAGCTGCCAAATTGGCTAAAAGGCGTTAACCCGGACCGAACCTCGACCTCTCCGCGCAGGATTCCGGCCTGGAACTGCGGCAGACGCGCCTGCACCACGCCACGATAATCCACCAACGCTGTGACACCGTTATTGGTGGCCCGAATCATGGCGCGACCATTCTCAAGGGCACGCATCCTTGCCATCTGAAAATGTTGCCATGGCCCAACAGATGAACCAAACCATGTATCGTTACTGACAGTCACCAGCAGATCCGGTGATTCAACGGATGATCTGACTAAATCTGGATAGACCACTTCATAACAAATTGAAAGTGACAGCCGATTACCGCCCGCTATCAGCGGCGACTGTTTATCTGGACCTATCATATTGTGCGACATCGGCAAATTGAAAAGCCCAATGACGCCACGGAGATAGTCTTCAAGGGGAACATATTCACCGAACGGTACCAGTCGGCGTTTGACGTATTGTCCCTCTCCGTTGCCTAAAACAATCACGGTGTTCTGGAAGCCCCCGGATTCATGACGATCCGGAATGCCAAGAACAAGGGCAGTCCCTGACATTGCGGCGAGTCTATCAAGATCTTCCAGCACGTTAGCCGCTCGCTCACGAAACAGCGTGATCGCAGCCTCTGGCCAAACCACCAGGTCACGGCCCCATTCGGTCTCACTGGCCTGCTTGTACAGGTCAACAATTGGCCCACGATTTTGCGGTTGCCATTTTAAATGCTGGTCTATATTTCCCTGAATAAGGGAAACGGACACCGTTCGCTCGTATCGGGTAAAAGTAAGATGACTGGCCGAAAGGCTCACTAGAAACAGTACAAACCCTGGGATCAACAATTGCCAAGAACGATGCGCGACCGCAAGGTACAGACTCGTTCCTACCAATACGACAACAAGGCTCACGCCAAACACGCCGGCAACCGGTGCAATATTTTCCAGCGGCGTGCCCATCGCGCCATAACCAACAAACAACCACGGGAATCCCGTGAGGAACCAGGATCGAAACCATTCCTGCAACACCCAAAGCCCCGAGAAAGAGGCTGCGCCCAACATACCCTGCCTTTTAAAGTAACGGGCATACAGAACCGCCTGCAGCACACAGGTCAGTGAATAAGATAGGACAAAGAGTAGAACCAAAATCCCGGAAAGGGGCACGGATGCATTACCGTATTCATTTATCGGTACAAATATCCAGGACACACCAACGCCAAAGAGGCCTACGTTATAGAGATAAAAACGAAGAATAGTTCGCCTGACGGAGCCACCACGAGTTACGGCATACAGGGCAATGGGAGATAAGAAAGCGAGCGGCCAAAAATCGAGTGGGGAAAGACTAAGGGAAAATAATGCACCGCCTAGCAGGGCGATAACATCCAGAATAATGTCGCGCCGACTAAAGGGCTTCGAGCCCGCCACGGCTAGTTCGACTTGGTCATTTGCAGAAGATGGACCCGCCGACCGTCGGCATTCAGGACTTTGAAATTAAAGTCTTCCACAGACACCTGCTCATCCCGTTTTGGTAAATGACCGAAACAATTCGTGACAAGACCACCAATCGTGTCGAACTCTTCATCACTAAACTGGGTCTCAAATCGTTCATTAAAATCTTCAATCGGCGTTAGCGCCTTAATCGTATAAGAGCCATTGGTGTGCTTGTTGATAAAGCCCTCTTCCTCGAAATCATACTCATCTTCTATATCACCGACTATCTGCTCCAGAACATCTTCAATCGTCACGATGCCACTTATCCCACCGTACTCGTCATAGACAACGGCGAGGTGATTACGGGTAGCGCGAAACTCCTGCAACAACACATCCAATCGCTTGCTTTCGGGGATAGAAGTTGGTGGTCTGAGACCATCGCGCAGATTGAACTTTTGTTTGCTGTTTTTTTGCGCAAGCGGAAGCAGGTCTTTGGCCAGCAGGATACCTACTATCTCGTCCTGGATTTCACCAATGACCGGAAATCGAGAGTGGCCGCTGGCTATCACCAGAGGAAGAAATTCCTCAGGATCCTGGTCAAGGCGAACAAAAACCACCTGGGCTCGAGGAATCATAACCTCCCGAACCTGCATATCACGAACGGAGAGCGCTCCCTCAATAATACTGAGCGCTTCACTATCAAGTAACTCACGTTGTTGGGCGGACCGGAGCAATTCCAACAACTCTGAGCGGGAACTGGGCTCGCTATTCAGCGCCAGGGAAAGTTTTTCTAACCAGGATTTTGAACCGTCCTGATCATTCATAAGGATTACCCATGCCTAGCCTCAATAACAAGTCTGTCTCTAATTGTTCCATCCGAACTCGTGGTGCCTCTTCCATGTGATCGTAACCTAATAGATGTAGTAAACCATGAATCAACATGTGAGCGTAACGATCCGTAAAACTCCTACCATACTGGTCTGATTCGAGCTTGACCACCTTACTGCAGATCACAATATCACCTAAAACTTCGACTTCGTCGACGGATATCCCCGCCGGAAACGAAAGTACATTGGTCGCCTTTTCCAGCCCCCGATATTGCGCATTGAGCGATGTGATTTCCTGTTCATCAACGATACGTACTGAAACTTCGGAGGGTTGGCGATTAAGACAATCAAGCACAAATTCAAGCCAGCGTGATAACTGCCCTTCATCGGGTTCCCCTGGAAGCCTCTCTGCGCTTCTGGAAACACCCACCTCGTGCACGAGACTATCTGCGGTCTTGGTTGTCTTCGAACTTACCATAGGCTTCCACTATCCTTTGCACCAAAGGATGCCTTACCACGTCTTTCACACCGAAGTGGGTGAACGAGATCCCCTTCACTTCGTCGAGCACTACCAGGGCATGTTTAAGCCCAGACAATGTCTTCACTGGCAAATCAATCTGGGTAATATCCCCAGTTATCACTACGGTGGAACCAAAACCAATACGAGTAAGAAACATCTTCATTTGCTCCGCCGTCGTATTCTGGCTTTCATCAAGAATAATAAAGGAGTCATTTAGCGTTCGGCCTCTCATAAACGCCAGGGGCGCTACTTCAATAACGTTACGCTCAATCAACTTCTCTACCTTCTCAAAACCCAGCAACTCATAGAGCGCGTCGTAAAGCGGCCTGAGGTACGGGTCAATCTTTTGGGCCAGGTCGCCAGGCAAGAACCCTAGTTTTTCGCCTGCCTCTACCGCAGGCCGAACCAAAAGGATCCTTCTGATGCTTTCCTGCTCCAGCGCCTCTACCGCGCAGGCAACCGCCAGATAAGTTTTACCGGTTCCAGCAGGGCCAATCCCAAAATTAATATCGCTGCCTCGAATCGCGTCGACATACCGAATCTGGTTACCACCCCTTGGCTTTATACTTTTCTTTCTGGTGCGTATCAGATTTTGGTCTTCTGCATCGGGATCGAGCAGTGCCTCTACACCGGATTCCTGCAGAAAAAGGTGCACAACTTCTGGCGTCAGTTTGTCACCATCCGCGACCTCCCGATAAAGCTGCTTCAACAACTCGCCCGCGGCGCGAGCCACATCGCTATCACCCACCAACTGAAAATCATTACCACGGTTATTGATGGTTATTCCGAGACGTTTTTCAATCTGCTTCAGGTGTGTATTAAGCGGCCCACACAGGGCAGAAAGTTGACTTGAATCATTCGGCTCCAAAGTGACATGGAGGGGTTCAGGGTTTTGTACAGTCATAATGAGTTGCTTCGGGTTAGCTAGCTTGTACCTTCGAGTCAGGCAGGGTGAATTCAATCAAACGCTCAATCAATGAGTCGTCCACGCAACGAATTGGGCAGGGCTTCACCAACTTCGACATCCGCAAAACCACCAATTAGAGCGTGATTAGATGAGACAAAATTAACCACTCGATTATTTTCGGTTCTTCCCTGAAGCTGTCCGGGGTCCTTCCTTGAAAGACCTGTGACCAGGATTCTCTCCACCCCGCCAACCATAGACTCACTAATCCTCATCGCCTGGCCAACCAGACGCGCCTGTAAAATCGCCAGCCTTTCTTTCTTTACTGACATGGGCGTGTCATCTGGTAAATCCGCAGCGGGCGTACCAGGCCGCGCACTATAGATGAAACTGAAGGACTGGTCGAAACCAACTTCTTCAATGAGCTTCATGGTGGCCTCAAAATCGGCCTCGGTTTCGCCGGGAAATCCGATGATAAAGTCGCTGGACAGACTAATACCAGGCCGCAGCTTACGTAACTTCCTGATCCGGGACTTGTATTCGAGGACAGTATAACCCCGTTTCATTTTCGCGAGGATCCGGTCAGAACCGCTTTGAACTGGCAGGTGCAGATGGTTCACCAGTGCAGGAACCTCTGCGTAGACATCAATGAGTGAATCACTGAACTCCACAGGATGCGACGTCGTATACCTAATTCGGTCAATACCTTTGATGTCTGCCATCAGCGAGATCAAATAAGCAAGGTCGGCAACTTGGTCTCCGTCCTGCAATGATCCCCTATAGGCATTCACATTTTGGCCCAGCAGGTTGATTTCTCTGACGCCTTTTTCAGCGAGTCTTGTTATCTCTCTGAGGACGTCCATCAGGGGCCGGCTTACCTCCTCACCACGGGTGTAAGGCACCACACAAAAGCTGCAGTACTTACTACAGCCCTCCATAATAGAGACGAAAGCGCTAGGGCCATCTACAGACGGTTCCGGCAAACAGTCAAATTTCTCGATCTCTGGAAAGCTAATATCAACCTGCGGTTTTTTGGTCGAACCCGCTAAAGCAATCAGCTCCGGTAACCTGTGCAACGTCTGCGGACCAAAAATCACGTCTACAAACGGCGCGCGGCCAATAATCGCTTCACCTTCCTGACTGGCGACGCATCCGCCAACACCAATTTTCAACGCTGGATTCTTTACCTTCAACTTGCGCCAACGGCCCAGTTGATGAAACACCTTATCTTGAGCTTTTTCCCTTATCGAGCAGGTGTTTAATAACAACAAATCCGCCTCGGTTTCATCGTCGGTCAGCTCATAACCTTGAGATTCACTCAACAGATCCACCATCTTCGAAGAGTCGTACTCATTCATCTGGCAGCCGTGCGTCTTGATAAATACTTTAGCCATTTAGCGCTAGTGGTACCGAGTAGTGGGGCGCGTCATTATAGCCTTGAAATTTCAGGTTAATACCCCAATTTTAAGAGATTCGTGGGTTGTTCGCGTCTGTTTGGTTGACAAGACCCCCTAGAAAAAGAAAACTGCATCGTTAACTTGGATAACCGCTAATGCCCAGCACCCCTATTTACAAGATTATCTTCTTCAATCAGGGACAGATTTATGAAATCTACGCCCGACAGATCTACCAATCTGACCTCTATGGATTTATCGAAATAGAAGAACTGGTCTTTGGTGAGCGTTCTGGCGTTCTGGTCGACCCCAGCGAAGAAAAATTAAAAGCAGAATTTGAGGGGGTCAGTCGAAGCTATCTACCCATGCACTCCATCGTCAGAATAGATGAAGTTGCCAAAGAAGGTGTCGGGTCAATTAGTGATGCGCCGAGCGGCGCTAATATTGCGACTTTCCCTGTTAGCGCGTTTACCCCAAAGGGCTCAGGGAAATAGATTTTTGCATCGGGTTTTCTGGTGCCATTTGAATGAGTGTGTCCAGGTCATGTTCAACCCCTGGGAAATGATACCCCGGAGAGACTTCCTGTAACGGCAAAAGAACAAACCGTCTTGACACGGCCCTGGGGTGCGGCAATTCCAACACCTTAGTCTTGAGCACCCTTGAGTCATAATCGATAATATCGAGATCGATGGTCCTGGACAGATAGGGCCCCCCTTCACTCCTGGCTCTCCCCAATTTCTGCTCAATCTTCTTGAGGCGAACCAGCAGCGCGTCCGCCGCTATCTCTACCTCAAGGGCCACCACGGCATTGCAGAACGCTGCAACATCTTCATCAAACCCTTCCGGGGTACTCCACCAGATAGACGAAGCCACCAGGGGACTCGTTGAAATCTTTTGCAACTCCGCTGCCGCCAGGCGCAAATTCCCCTCCTGGTTGCCCAAATTAGAGCCCAGCGCTATGTAGGTCGATTTAGTCATCGTCTGAAATAGCAATCCGTCTGAATTTCGTGATAGTTTTAGCTTTCGCGAATAGTAGCAGTGAGAACTCCATGAAAGCAGCAGTATTACGAGCACCAAACCAACCGCTTGAAATTGAAGAGGTACAAATTTCCAAACCAGGTCCCAGAGAGGTACTAGTAAGGCCTGTCGCTGCTGGTGTTTGCCACAGTGACCTCCACTTTATGGACGGCTCATATCCCTACGCATTACCAACGATCCTTGGCCACGAAAGCGCCGGTATTGTGGAAGAAGTCGGTTCGGATGTCACTTACGTTAAAAAAGGCGACCATGTCATTACCTGCCTGTCCGCTTTCTGCGGTCACTGTGAACATTGTGTTACGGGGCACCTCTCACTGTGCCAAAGCCCGGAAGTTTCCAGGGACGCCGAAGATGAACCAAGGCTTCATAAAGGCGATGAGTCAATTCACCAGTTTCTTAACCTGTCTTCGTTTGCAGAACTCATGCTCATTCACGAGCACGCGTTGGTAAAAATGCGTGAGGACATGCCAATGGACCGCGCCGCGCTGATTGGTTGCTCTACGACGACAGGCGTCGGCGCCGTGTTTCACACCGCCGGGGTAGAGCCGGGTTCAAAGGTAGCCGTGATTGGATGCGGGGGCGTAGGCCTTGCGGCCATCAACGGCGCCGCCATAGCAGGGGCGGGAATGATTATTGCCGTCGATATGGTTGATTCCAAACTTGAAATAGCGAAAGCACTGGGTGCCACCCATACCATTAATCCAGGCAAGGTCGACGCTGTCGGTGAGGTCAGGGAGCTGACCCAGGGCGGATGTCACTACACATTCGAGGCCATCGGACTGAAGGCAACGACCGAACAGGCATGGAAAATGTTATGCCCGGGCGGTACTGCCACCGTCATTGGAATGATCCCAGTAGGCACCATGGTGGAACTACACGGGGCGGATTTTCTAGCAGAGAAAAAGATTCAAGGATCCAACATGGGTTCAAACAGGTTCAGGGTCGACATGCCACGCTTTGTTGACTTTTACCTTAACGGCAAATTGCACCTAGACCAGATGATTTCTAAACACATCAAGTTACACGATGTGAACGATGCGCTGAATGCCCTTAAAACCGGAGAAGAAGCACGTCATATCATCATGTTTGACTGATAAAGGTTGTCTGTCCGGGCCAATGGTGGCCCGGATGCACACCCATCGATCACTGGGCTGCTCTCTCTAAATGCTCTCTCTAAATGCTCTCTCTAACTGCTTTCAATAACCGCAACGATCTGATCTTCATCAACACTGTCTTCTTCCGCTACCAACAATTCAACCAGGGTTCCCGCGACCGGCGACTCGATCGGGATCTCCATTTTCATAGATTCAAGAATCATGATGACGTCCTCTTCAGCGAGCACGTCCCCGACTTTGGCCTGAACCTTCCAGACATTACCCGTTACTTCTGAAGTCACTTCAATCTTTGCCATCACTAGTTTCCTTTGAATTCCGGGTCGCGTTTTTCAAAAAATGCGCTCATACCTTCTGCTCGATCTTCACTTCGCGCCGTCAGCATGTTCTGATCTGCATCCATATGCATAATCGCCTGATCAAGACCTGAGCTAACGGCATTGATACTTTGCTTTATCATCTGCGTCGCGGCCGGAGGCTGACCTGCATACCTGGACGCCATCAAGTCTATCGCCTGATCCAAGCCCAAGAAGGGCACCACCTGATCCAGAAAGCCCCAATCCAGCAGTGTTTGGGCGTCTTCCTTGTCGCCAAGCATAATCATGCGTTTTGCCCTGGCCGGGCCGATTAGACGCACACACAAAGGAAGAGATTGCCACATCAGGTTCATCCCCAAATTCACTTCGGGATACCCGCAGACAGCATCTTCACTCGCTATCCGGAAATCACAGGCTGTGGGTATACAAGCTCCCCCACCAAGTGCAACACCATGAATAGCCGCGATTGTGACCTGCTGGATTTCGGTAATAGCCCTGATCATTCGCGCACCAAGCGCAAAGTCACGGCGCTGCATCACCATATTTCGAGCCGCCCGGATTTCCTTCAAATCCGCACCGGCACTAAAATGATTTCCGCATCCCCGAAACACGACGACCCTCGTTTCCTCATCAGTCAGAAAGTCGCGGGAGGCCTGCTCTATTTCTTTCATCAGCCCCGAGCTTAGCGCATTCATGGCCTCGGGCCGGTTCAGCATCAAGGTCGTAATGTGACCCTGACGTATCAACTTGATGTATTGATAGTTATTCAACGTCAACCTCTGTGGTTTTCAGCATAGCTTCCATACTTTTATTAAGCTCATTGTACGTGAACTCACTGATCTCGAACTGCCAGTCTGCCAGATTCTTGCGGTCCAGGTGCATCATGAACCTGCCGTTTGTGATGATAGTCTCGACATTAATGGTCTTACCGCTAATCAAAACGAACCGAGTGATAGACGGGGCCTGGAATATCGCCGGATTGTAAGGCTCGACGTCCAGCATTCTGATATTTACCAGCAGTCTGGTAAGGCTGTCTGCAACGGTCATGTGCTTAAGCTCCCGACCTGTCGGGATGCCCTGTAATTCGAATTCGCCGGACACTTCACTTCTATTCGCCAGCATCAACGGTTCAGACTGAACCGCTATCGAGACCTCCTGGAGGTCCGCAGGCTCTATATTGATCACCACGGGGTCAATCCAGTTTATCCAGTCCGCCGACACTTTTACGGGCTTATTGGTCAGATACACCTGTGGGTCATCTGCATACCGGACAAAGCTACCCTGCGATGGCGCTTCGTTGCCAACGAGCAGCGAGTACTCCCCCGGAGAAATAGTGACCCTGGTACCTGCGCCCGGACCATCTTCTGCAACCCCCAACCTTGGATGGTTCGATAAAATTGCGGTTTTTTCCTCAACAATTCTAAGCTGAGAAAATTTCATCAGAAAGCTGGAGAGCTTTGAGAAATCAACGTTATAGCCCGACTTGGCTTCCAGCACCCAAATACCCTGCTGCTTAACCATAGCGACGCTATCGCCGTTTGGGCGCATGACTTCGATACTTTCCACCCCCGAAAGTTGTTCTTTTAACGCCGGAAACACTAGCGGCGGGCCAGCTTCAACATTGGCCGGATTCATCTGAAACAGCAACGCTGTCGATAAAACCGCCATACCAAACAGCCCAGCAACCTTTATATTCATCAGGCTTTAGTTCTCCTGGACAGTAGACCCAGTACCCTTATGCCAAGCAGCGCAAGGGTCAATAGCAGAGGCATCAATAGAATGTTAATGAATTTCAGCTTCCCACCAAGCTGCTCGATCTCTTGGTCAAGACGGTGACGCACCTCTCTTAATTCTTTTCGAATACGAAGCTTCTCACCCTGGAAGTTTACAAGGGCGGCTTCCTGCTCGGGGCTCAACGTCAGCAGACCATCATCAACCCTCGCAGACTCGAGCTCAGACAACTGCCTGTCTGTCTCAGCCAATCTCGCCTGGAGATCCTCCGCGTTTCTTAAGTACTTTGCTTCAGCAATCCGGCGCAGTTCTTCAACGACCACAAAAGGCCGGGAGAATTGTCCGCGCGAACGAACTTCAATCAGCGCACTACTCCCTGACAGGTTCTCTACCAGGTTGACAACAAAGCTACCATTGTCGGCAAATGCACTAGCAACCTGCTGACCAAAGAAGTTTTGTACCTGAACCCACAGCCGGTCCGATAAAACATCTGTGTCCGCGACGATCACCACATTTAGCTGCTCTGTTTCTGCAATATGAGTTTCCTCCCCTGACATTTCAGGAAACGACGAGCGCGATTTCCCAGACAGTCGAACGGCGACGGAGTAGCTTTCGCCGGTAGACTGGAAACCCTGTTGGAGTTCCGCCGGGTCGCTCAACGTCTGAAACTGGATGACATCAAGGGAACCCGACACCGAACTTGATGCGATCAATGATTTTGCATCAATGCCATCAACTTCATCTACATCCAGAATACCTGCCGTAGAAAAATTGATCGCCTCAAGGTCTGCAGTTACGATGTCGTCGCCTGAAAAATACTGGTTCGTAAAACCGAGGATCCCCAGGTGACGCACAGGTGCACCATCCACCCCACCGACCATCAACGCTGCCTCGCTATCACCAAGGACCTGTCCATCCCTAAGACTGACACCCCAGGTCGCAGTTAATCGGTTCAATTCGGAACTGCTGCCTGACAAGACGCTCGTACCCGGCGGGACCGTCTCTGCCAGCGGGTCTACAAAGACAATGAGTTTCCCGCCGGACATCACATGCTGGTCAACAGCGTAAAGCGCTGCGTCCTCAAGTGTCCCCGGGTGAATCAAAAGCAATAGCTCAGCGGTACCTATGGCGCTGAGGGACAGCTCATCAATCTTTTCTATCTGAAAAAGTTCTTTTAACTGATCCATAAACACCCAGCCCGGCGTCGGCTGAAAACTTCTGGGATCAACGCTTTGCTCGACCTTAAGCTCAGAATAAAGTGCGACTCTGGGTTTTTCGACAACCGACAGATTATAAATGAGTTTTGTCAGTTCATATTCAAGAAAAGCTTCACGATCAGGCTGAAAAAATGGCAGGACCACCTGCCCATCTAAGGCGTTAGTACCAGCCAGACCAAAATATAAGGCCTCTCCAGCCTGATTAACGGGAACACTCTGGAGCCCGAATTCGGCGGCCTGATCTTCCTGTTCAGAAAACGGTTCGGGGTCAACAATGTGCAGGTTTATTTTTGACCCGGCAAGCAACTGGTATTCCTCTAGCATTTCCCGCACACGCTGAGAATAAGCCCGCAATGCCGTCAGATCTTTTGATGCTTTTTCTGAAAAGAAGAAATACAGGTTAACGGGTTCTTCCAGGTCAGCAATGACCTCTCTGGTGCCATCGGAGACCGAATACAAACCGTTTTCTGTCAGATCTAACCGCACAGAACCAAGCATCAGGTTATTCACTAACGTAAACAAAAAGAAAGCCGCGACCAACCCTAAAAGAGAAAAATACCTGCTCATCTCAGCCTCCCTTTTTCAGGTCTAAAACAATGGAAGTTGCACCAAGCCAGACCACAATAACCGAAGTGAAGTAAAGAAAGTCCAGTAGACTAAAGACACCTCTCGACACAGCATTAAAGTGCGTCAAGAAACTCAGGCTAGCGACCATGTCGATTAGCGTCAGTGGCAGCCAGCCCTTAACCAGGTCCAGCACTAGCGGGAACCCTGCCATCACAAACAGTAGAGATACAAAACCACAAAGCACAAAGGCGATCACCTGACTTTTGGTAATGGCAGACATGCACGAACCTATTGCCAGAAAACCACCGGCCATCATCCAGCTACCAAGATAGCTCGCGACAATAATGCCATTATCAGGGTCACCCAAATAATTCACGGTTATCCAGATTGGGAACGTTAGTGCGAGTGCAATCCCAGCAAACACCCACGCCGCCAAAAATTTACCGACAACAATGTCTAAACGCGACAGCGGTAATGTCATCAGCAATTCCAGCGTGCCGCTCTTTCGCTCCTCCGACCAAAGCCTCATTGAAATAGCGGGGATCAGGAACAGGTAAAGCCAGGGGTGAAAACTAAAAAATGGAATCAGATCAGCCTGCTGCCGTTCATAAAAATTACCCAGGTAAAAGGTAAACACCCCCGATAGCATCAGAAAGATTGCGATGAAGACGTAGGCAATCGGTGTCGCGAAGTATCCGTGCAATTCACGCTTCATAATTACTGCGAAATTCATTGTGATTCCCCTTCGGTCAAAGACCTGAAGACTTCATCAAGCCTGCCTGACTCGACGTACAGTGAGTCCACTTTCCAACCCTTCGCCAAGGAGACTTCAAGTACCTTTGTGAAGAGCGTGTTGTCAATATTCTCAGGGAAAATGGTGATACCACCCGCTATAGGGACAGCCTCTTTTACCCCTGTGATCGATCCGACCACCTCGGCAATTTCAGCGAGTGATGCTGACGAGGATTTGAGCGTCACAGCGCCATGATACGGACTCATCGCCATGAGTGATTCGGGCGTTCCATCCGAGACGACGCGCCCTTTCGCGAGCACCATGGCGCGGTTACAAACAGCGGTGACTTCTTCCAGATTATGCGTGGACACAATAACGATCTTGTCGGCTGAGAGACCTTTGATCATCTTACGAACCTGGTGTTTTTGGTTTGGGTCAAGCCCGTCCGTGGGCTCATCCAGAATTAAGACATCCGGGTCGTGCAGGATTGCTTGTGCAAGCCCAACACGCCTTTTAAACCCCTTTGACAGCGTTTCAATTCGCTGACCAAGAACCTCCTGCAGGGACATGACAGTAATCGTCTGCTCCAGACGGTTGGCCCGTTCAACGCCGGTTAGCCCCCTTGCATCTGCAATAAACTGCAGGAATCCAAGCGGCGTCATCTCTTCGTAAGCGGGTGCACCTTCCGGGAGATAGCCGATATGACGCTGAGCGACAAGGCTGTCTTGCCACATATTGCTACCCCAGATTCGCACCTCACCACTCGAGGGCCGAAGAAACCCTGTCAGCATTTTCATCGCGGTAGACTTACCGGCACCATTCGGGCCAAGGAACCCTAGGATTTCGCCGGGTACCAGTTTAAATGTCAGGTCTTCTAGCGCGGCAACGTCACCGTAGTACTTTGTCAGATGACTTACTTCGATCATGAAACCGTTTACCTCTCTGTTTCGACAACCCATTTCGATTCGCAATGGTAAACCATCGCCGATCCGCCTTTCTACCCATCTTTGGAGAAGCCTTTCGACGGCGTATTCAAACGGACCCCAAAAACACAATTTTTCTCTGGGTGAACCCTTTTGATAAAGCGTGGAACTTAACGATAACGGGCTTGGGGGAATGAAGTCTGTGGTGATCGACCGGCCATGTAACCGGTCTGCTGCCGGGGGACAGCACACTACAGACTTCACTTTTTTTCTTGCATCAGCCTTGCCTACACAAATGCTTCCTGCGACTATTTACGATCGGAGTATGATTCGACAATCCAGATGGCCCAGAAAAAAGATCGAATGACCAAGGAGGAAGCGTTAAGTTTTCTACTGACTTACCTTGTCGTTGAACAAAATCATCTACTGGTTCTAGATCAACTTGAGCTCTTTAACCTTACCAACCTTGCACAAAATGCTGTCGAGAAAATGACCGACAGTGAAGGAATCGTTCCTCACGAACTAATAGAGTCAATGGCTAAAGAATACCTGGACAGTTTATGAACACCCTTCCTATAGATCCCGCAGCCATCGTCTTTGATCTAGATGGCACACTGCTGGATACAGAACCGCTTTACACCGACGCTGCACAAAAGGTTCTTGACCCCCATGGACACACCTACACCATGGAACTGAAACGCAAAGTCATGGGTGGAGATTCGATCCGCAGCGCCCAATTGACTGTCGATGAGTTCGACTTACCGATGACCGCAGATGAATTTCTGACCGCCAGAGAGTCCTACCTAAAAGCACTGTTCCCTGAAGCCAAAGAAATACCCGGCGCGGGAGACTATCTTCGCCACCTTTATTCAGTAAACATTCCGACGGGAATTGCGACCAGTTCGCACCGCCATCTATGCGACCTGAAAATCAGCCACAGAGACTGGCGCGCAGTGTTCAATGAGATAGTCTGCGGTGATGACACGGAACTCCACAAGAGCAAACCGGAACCCGATATATTCTTGCTGTGCGCGCGCAGAATGGGTATCAAAGCAGAAGATATTGTCGCTTTTGAGGACTCTCGCAATGGGGTCCTGTCAGCCAAAGCCGCGGGCATGACGGTTGTAGCCATTGAAAGTCCATACACATCACCAGAAGACCTGCAAGAAGCAGATTTGGTTATCGAGAGCTACTACGCCCTATTGAGCTAATCTTTGTTAGCGCTTTGAGAGGTCCGGGTCGTCTTGTTCCAAAAACGCATATTCTGATCCGTAGCCCGGTGCATCATCGCTAAT